>Ga0136623_10000210_pt1 | contig 15770 bp, 14 predicted proteins | sample AntDrymUQ4492106_2_FD_104656 | JGI IMG/M metagenome (GOLD analysis project Ga0136623, IMG submission 104656) | Polar desert sand microbial communities from Dry Valleys, Antarctica - metaG UQ449 (21.06) | ecosystem: Environmental > Terrestrial > Soil > Desert | place: Antarctica: Dry Valley...
CCCTTCCCTTCGCGCAAGTCGTCGAGAACTCTCAGTACGCGCGACTGCTGTGGAGTGCCTACGGGGTTGGGCAGCCCGGCGTTTCCGCCGGAGGCAGAGGAAGGGCCAAGGTAGGCCACGCCGATGCCGACGAGAAACAGCACGGAGAGGGCACTCGTAACAAGCGTGGCTCGGTTCAATGAAGGTTTTTTGAGGTTCATGTCCCCGAGATACGTAAACCACTGCCCTCCCGGATGGGTTCGCGCTCGTGATGCGACTCATTCAGTGCCAATAGTGAACTCTTTCCTCATCGGAACCCATTGCAGCAACGACTCCAATACCGATCGCCCATCGCCTCCGAACTAGTTGAGTGAGACGAGCCCGATATGCGTTGACCGCCCTGGCCGCGGCGGCCACCCTGATGGCCGCCGCGGGGTGCGCCTCGATCGCGGCGGATTCGGGCAGCGGGGTCGCCCGTCTGCCATCTCCCGCGTCACCAACGGCAAGCCGATCCAATAAAGAAGATTCCGAGGCAAACGCGTCCAGAAGCCTGCCGCCTTCGACTGAGCGGGCACGCATCGTCGATACGGCATTCGAGCCAGAAGGCATCACCGTGGCTGTGGGCTCCACGATTGTGTGGAAACAGATCGGCTTACAGCCTCACTCCGTGACCGCCGCAGACGAGACGTTCGATTCGTCACCCAATTGCTCCCCGATCAAGTCCGACAAGTGCCTAGGGCAGGGAGACGGCTACCGCGTCGAGTTCACAGAGCCCGGTAGCTACGACTACTACTGCAGAGTGCACGGCCTTCCCGACGGCACCGGCATGACCGGAACCATCACCGTCGAGAAATAGCTCTAGGGTGCGGAATCTAGCGAGGAGTATTTGCTCTCGCCTGACCTGGTGAATGTCCGAAGGCCTAGGAACCAGTGCTCAGGAGGGCTCCTCGGCAACCTCCCACGGCGGATCGGGTAGCCCCTCGTCGAGGGCTTGCCCGGGACCGCAGTCGTCGGATCGGTACGCGGGGGTCATATGCGGGTAAACCGTGCGCCAGTACCAAGAAGCCAGGTAGCGTGCGTCCGATCGGCCGGCGCCCAGCAGGCGGGCCATTCGGGCATCGCGTTGCATCGCCCGGCACTCGCTCGCCACCTCGCTCCCAATCCCGCTCATGTGCATCGACTCGTGAGTCAGCACGTGGACGGCGATCATCTCGTCCCTACTCGGCCGTATCCCTCCCGATCTCGTAAAGGAGGCCAGTGCACGGCATTGCTCCCATTTGATCGTTGTCTTGGTTTCCGGCACTCCGTCTGACCCAAAGGCCACATAGCCGAGGTCCGCTCCGTCATCGGTGCCGTTAGGCTCGCGGCGCCGATAAAAAGCGCTCCCGAAACCCACAACAACATTCAGCACGTCCACGCGCCCGGAGCGTGGACGAAACCACCCCGATTCTGGTTGTCGACGACCATGCCCCTCCATCGGGAGCAGGTCACTCAGACTTGAGGACTCCGGGGGTGCCGAGGTGCTAAGGAGATCGCCATCCCGCCTGTTCACAGGGTATCCCTCTCCAGCCAGTCGATCACGCCCCCGCGCACGACTAGCGCGTCACGTCCGGCCCCTGGTCGTTCTGGAGGGCCCGCTCGACCTCCTCTCGCACTATCCTGCGAATCGCCTCTTCCCCCCTGATCTCGGTTGCAAGAGCGTCATCCCGCTCGCCTTGTAACGTCAACGACCTCCGCTCCGCCGGTAGAAAGACCTTCGGACAAAAGAGCGGCGGCGGCTTCGGCTCTTTCCCTCCAGAACAACGAAATACCTCCGAGCTCGCGTGCATAGGAGGCGTGGCGTTCCGCCGAGCGGCACGCCTCTCGTGTGAGCCATGCCAATGTGCTATCGGCGTCCTGGGCAAGAAAGCTCTCCAGCACAAAGCGACGCTCGCCGACTCGAAGCCCGAGATCGAGATCATGAGCCGCGCGCGACAGGTCGGTGCGAGTGAGAATCATCCCACTCCGCACAGGCGCGAGCAGTCCAGAAAGAAATGAGCGTGGAGCTTCCGAAGGCGACAACAGCTCCGGCGCGGTTCTGAGGTGCAGGGGCAGCGTCTCTTGCCTGCCGACGGTTCTTGCTTCGTCGATGAGTGCGTCGAGCAGAAGATCCGCCCACCCTGCATAGAAGGGCGTCGCCACCACGCGAAACCTGTCCGCAAAAACAGGCACCCAGCTCAGGAGGTGCTCCCACAATAGAGCTTTGCGGGATTGGCGTCTGAGTGCTCGCCTGGCTTCGTGTGGCTCGTCCAGCTCCCGATCGATAAGTCCTGCGTACAACGCCAACAGTGCCGCCAAATGATCGGGCTCAGCCGGCGGGCGAAGTCCCAGCGCGCGCCAGAATCCCGCCACGCGATCACGCGCCTCGCCGCCCAACATCCCTTCGGACCCCACATAAACCGATGCATAGGGATAGAGCTGAAAGAGGAAGGCCTCCGTGTGTTCGTGCTCCTCTGGCTCGCCGGACAGACCCAGCGTAGCTCCCAAGCCGAGAGACGCCGAACCTGGCGACTCGCACAAGAAGGCGAGCGCTCGAAACAACTCCGCGCGTGAGGTCACGCCCGCACCTTCGGGAGCCTGAACGCCTCTATGGCGGGTTTTAGCGGACGCATCAGCCAGTACGGCCGGCGCGTCTGATCCGGAGAAACTGCAAGCGCGTTTCTAGTCAATTCCATCCATCGCAGGTAGACCTGGTGCGCCTTGGTCGTGTCCACAAAAATGTCCCCATACGAATCGCCGGGCTCAGCCTTCGAGACACTCACGGCCTGGTGCCAGCAATGCTGACCAGAAATCGGGTCTGGGTGCACGGAAAACGTGAGGTTCTGGTGCACGCCCACGTCGGTCCACCAGATGCGCTTGGTATCCGCATCAGCCGACTCGTAAGGCTCGACCCCGCCGCGCCGCTTCATTCCCCAGCGACCATCAGTGTTGTCGAGATCGACGGTCGCCATCATCTGGCGTTGACCCTGATCGGTGAGCTTCCACCGGCCCATGTGGTGGCTGCAGGCAACTACACCGGGCCGGATGCCTTCGGTGATCCAGACCTTGACCACGAAATGTCCGATCTCCGTGCTGACTCGCACGAGATCCGAAGACCCGATTTCGAATCTGGCGGCATCCACTGGATGCATCCACAGCGGGTTCGAGTGAGCTATTTCGTCGAGCCACTTGGCGTTGGCCGAACGCGTGTGGATCTGGATCGGTAATCGGAAGGTCGAGATAAGCGGCATCTGCTGCGGGGAGAGAGCGGCGGGGTGGATATGACTTCGAATGTATCCGGGGAGCGCGTGCTCCCTCCAACCCCAGCTCGCCAGTGTCGTCGAGAAAAACTCGAGCCTCCCCGAAGGAGTGGGAAAGCCGCGCAGCACCTCGCCGTCGATACGAACGCCAACGGCTCGGCGACCGAATTGATCGGGCTCCGGGGTCGCCTGTGGGACAACGTTGCAAGACGGAGGCTTGACGGAGGTGGCGAAGACACGCCCAAAGCGACTCTCGGCCGTCCCGGTGAGTTCGTCTGGCGAGACCTGCTGCTCATGAACCCGCCCCACGCCCTTACTGATCTCGAAAGCACCGTAGCGACGCATGTACTCGAGCGGGCTGAGTCCCTCGGCAGAGGCCTTCTCGGGCAGCCCGGGCACCGAGTTCTCAAACATCCACCCGTAGTACTCGTCCACGCTCAGCTTGGTGCCCGGACTCTTCTCGGACTCGTAGTAGCGGCGGATACCCAGAACCCCGTCGGGGTCGATGCGCCATGACAGCTCGATCCAAAACTGGTTCTCCTCCCATACCTCTCCGGGGTTGACCTCACGCGTATCGGCGACGCTCTCACCCAGCCGCTCTCGTGCGACCTTGAGCACAGGCTGGCGGAATCCGATCCACTGACCGTCGTACTGCTCGTAGGAATGGACATCGTGACGCTCGGAAGAGTGCCCCATCGGCAGGATGTAGTCGGCGAAATAGGCGGTCTCGTTCCACGTCGGCGTCAGTGCAACATGCAAACCCACCTTGTCTAGATCGGTAAGTGATTCTATCCACGAAAAGCCATCAGGGTTAGTCCACACCGGATTGTGGGCACGGGTGAAATAGACGTCGAGCTTCCCCCTCCCCTCTCTGAGGAAGTGCGGCAACAAAAAGCTCAGCTCGTTCAGAGCCAACGGATACTCAAGCGGCCATGTGAGCTCGTTCCAGGTGAGGGGATGTGGCGGGGAGTAGATCGGTTTGGGAACGAACTTGTTCCACGCGTTCGGATAGGTCCCGCCCGGCGTAGCGATCGCGCCCAGCAAGGCGCTGAGCAAGAACAATGTGCGAGAGACCTGCCAACCGCCGAGGTTTCCTGCCGCAGCCGAGCGCCAGTTGTGTGTCGACAGACGGGTCCCTGCGGTGGCAACGATTGCTGCGACGTCGGCGAGGGTTTCGACCTCGACGCCAGATTCCGCTGCGGCGAACTCGAAGGTGAACTCCTTGTAGAGCTCCTTGAGGAGGGGCTCGAAAACTTCGAAGCGCTCCTCCAATTCCGGATGCTCGCTTGCCAGGTACTCCTTCCAGTTCCACCACCGCCTGACGAACTCACGGTCGTATAGGTCATTCTGAATGAGGTGGTTGGCGATGGCCAAATTGATCGCGGCCTCGCTTCCCGGATAGGGCGACAACCAATGATCGGCGTGGGTGGCGGTGTTGGACAGACGCACATCGAGCACGATCAGCTTGGCACCGGCTTGCTTGGCCTCCATAACACGCTGGGCATGAGGGTTGAAGTAGTGGCCTGCCTCCAGATGTGAGCTGATGAGATAGATCACCTTGGCGTTCGCGTGGTCGGGGCTCGGCCGGTCGATCCCCGTCCAGAAGTGGTAGCCGGCGCGCGCACCAGAGGAGCACACATTCGTATGCGAGTTGTGTCCGTCAACTCCCCACGTGGCAAGCACACGCTCCGTGAAGCCATCCTCGCCGGGACGCCCGACGTGATACATGACCTCGTTGTGGCGATCCTCGGTGATCGCCTTACGGATTCGTGCGGCGAGCTCGTCGAGCGCCTCGTCCCAATCCACCTTGACCCACTTGCCCTCCCCACGCGCTCCTGTACGCCTGAGCGGATAGAGGATCCGGTCCGGGTCGGTGACCTGGTTCAGCGTGGCGGGCCCTTTGGCGCAGTTGCGCCCCCGGGAGCCCGGATGCTCCGGGTTGCCCTCGAATTTGCGCACTTGAAGCGTTTCTTTGTCGATGTAAGCGAGGAGACCGCAGGCCGACTCGCAGTTGAAGCAGGTCGTCGGGACGAGCATGTAGCGCTTCTCTATCCTCTTCGGAAACGAGCGGGAATCCAGTTCGACCCAATTGTCCCAGCGCTCCTTAGGAGGAAAAGCAGCGAGATTGATGCGACTGGGGCCCGGATAGAAGGTTTCGCCACGGGCTTCGACCTCTGCTCGTGCCGCGCTCACTCGACGTGCAAGGTCGTCGAGGCTCCTCTCCGTCATCCGGGCTCCTTCCTAAGGCTTTGCCGTCTACGCAAGGGGCACCGCCTGGGCCGCCTGCACATATGCGTGTTCGTGAGCCAGGAGGCCGGCGAGTGCCACTGGGGCCGCCAGCGGCCCGATCAGAGGTGCGGTGAGTCCCACGGTCACCAGTGCCACTCCGACCCAGAAAAAGTTACTGAAGCGGCCTCTCGTCATCTCCCACACGGCGAGGTGAGCATGAGCGGTCGGGTGGGTCAGGGTGGCCTCTCCCCACACCATCAGGAGGTGGCCGAGTACACCGGCTGCGAGGACGAGGGCGAGTGGGGTCACAGCAGCTTCCTCGATAGCCGGGGCAAGCAATAGCAGCACGGCAGATCCGGCGAGCGTCATCTGCACGAACATGTGGGGCGGCAATAGCGCGCTCTGCCACATGTCCCGGCCCTTGGATTGTGCGAACAGATAAGCAGTGTATACGGCAGCCATGATCGAGAGAGGAACGCCCGGTACGGCAAGCATTTTGTGCGCGATGCCTAATCCGACGACGGTGGCGAGCAGATGCAGCGTCAGCACGCCCGCGTACGCGGCAATCAGAAAGCCACCCTTTACCAGCCAGCTGCTCCACTGTGGCCGCGTGAAAATCATGTAGAAGCGTCCGGGGTGACTGAGATCGGCGATCAGAAGCACTCCGGTAATCGCCAGGAAAAGCAAGCCTGTGATCGGGGCCGCCTGCGTGAATATATCGCTGTCCCACGAGATCGACCCGGCAAGGATGAGCAGCAACGGCACCAGATATGCTCCGGCGGCAATGGCCTTGGTCCACGTGTAGAGGCTTACGCGCCAATCCCACGGTGCGCGGTGGGGAACATCATAGGACAGCAGCGCTGCCGCGCTCGAGTTGTTCCATGATTCGGGATGACCGGAAACGACGTGATCCCCGCCGGCAGTCTGCTCACTCCACATGAATGAGTCTCCGCCCGGGCGGCGCGCCGCGATGGGGTCGAGGGTCGCCTGATGAGCCCCGTGGTAAAAGACTTTGGGTCGCGTCTCCTTCTCCGGACGCCTGACAGTTACCGGCTCACGGTTCACGACTTTGGCCACCCTCGAGGCGGAATCGTTGAGATCCCCCACGAAAATCGCCTCGACCGGGCACACGACCACGCACGCCGGTTCGAGCCCGATGTCGAGCCGGTGGGAGCAGAAGTTGCACTTCTCGGCCGACTGGTCCTCGGGGTTGATGAAGATAGCGTCGTAAGGACAGGCGGCGATGCAAGCCTTGCAGCCGATACAGATCGACTTGTCGAAATCGACCAGTCCATCGTCCCGTTGATACATGGCGCCGGTCGGACAGGCCGCCACGCACGGGGCGCTTTCGCACATGTTGCAGCGCGTAACTTGGAATGAGCGCCGAGTATGGGGGAAGTAGCCGACCTCGACCGACTTCACGTAAGTGCGCGTCACACTCAGCGGCACCTCGTTCTCAGACTTGCACGCGGTCGTACACGCGTGGCACCCGATGCAGCGGGTCTGGTCGAGCACCTTGCCCCACTTGGGCGTCTGCTTAGGCGCGCTGGTTATCTCCAATGAGTCGGGTGCTCCCGTTCGGTTGGCTTGCACTCCGCCCCCCCAAGGTGCTGTGAATGACTCATGACTTCGCTCGCCGGGGACGCTAGCCCACACAATGCCACAGGCAGCCATGTTCAGGCGAGGTTTGGCCCAAGAACGACCGTATAGGTCGGATTTGGGACGAAGATGGGTGAGGTAGGGGTTCATCGGCGGGCACAGCCGGGGCCGGGGGCCGGAATCCCCGCAGGGGACCTTGGTTCACAAACGTCCGTAGGGGGCGTCTCTGTCCAAAGGTGGGTCAAGGCAGACGCCCCCTCAGACCGGGGCCTGGAACGACACCGAGACTGGAGCGTCGAGGAAACGGCCGAGGTCTTCCGCCTCCTCGGCGATGGCCTTGCGGTCCCCGGCACGCAGCTTGGTGAAAGGCTTCACGGTGACCTCGATACGCCGGCCCGACAGCTCGTGGTTCCACACGCCGACGACCAGCCCGTCCACCAAGACGACCGGAGAGATCCATCCTGCCTTGCGGAAAAACCAGGTTCTGGAAGCGAGCATCCACCAAGGACTGACGCGGGCGTGTCCCGGCAATGTAGGCGTCGAAAGCGGGAAGGAGGCGCGGCGGAGGATGATGACGATCTTTAGACAGCGCCGGGAGGTCCTCCGCCAGGGCCCACGCCGCGTGCCCCTCGATATCCACCGCGGCCAATTCATCCTCAGATGCCTTCAGCACCCGCCCCGCGGGAGCCGGCTGCATGCCCCACCAGCGTGCGAACTCCTCACGATCGGCGGGTCCGTAAACTCGCAGGTAGCGGCGAACAATCTCTCTCCATGCCCTGTCCGAACTCGGCACGCTCCAGCGGCCGAGCCATCGATCGGGCCGAACGAACGTCACGCTCTGACCTCGCGGCGGCCCGGAGCAGAGATATCCGTGAAAGGCCGCCGGCTTGAGCATCTCGCCCCAGCCCGACAGCATCACATCCCGGCCCTTGCCGCCGGTCTTCTCGCCCACCTTCTCCGCGAGCTTCTCACGCGTTATGGGAGTGGCGCCCAAGGAAACTCTGATGGCTTCGAGCGTTGCCCTCAGCTCCTTCTCCGACATTCCGATCATCCTCAGCCACGCGCCCTTCCACCACCTGTCGTGCTGCGACAAGGCCGCTACGTACAGAGGGAGATCGCCGGCGGAGAGCACATGCAACGTGCCTCGCATACACCACGTTCTGACCAATTCTCGTTTCTCCCAGAGAGCTTCCGTGATGTCCTCGCGGTTGGCGCGGTCGACGAGCGCCCACATCTGCAACTCCGTCGACGACTGCACTTGTGCGTGAAAACCGCACACATCGCGAACCACTTCCAAGAGGCGCTCTGAGCCCACCCTCTGATCAAGGTGCTGTCGCGACAGTCGCCACGCTCTCACCCGATCCCAAGCAAGACTCATCGGCAGACTTTACAAGCATCAGGTCCGGAATAATCCCTTCTCTGCGCCCCACTGCAGGTACAGTTTGCTGCTCGTGCACACGCCACCTGAGTCATGAAGAAGACAGTGCGCTCTGAGTCGCCCATGGCAGCGGGCGAGATGCTGCTTATTGGAAGCATGCCCTTCGATACTGTCGAGGATGTCTTCCGCGTGTGCGGCTCCACGCTGGGCAATGCTCTGGCATCCCTCCCGGACGGAGAGGTCGGCGACCGAAGGAACTGGACCGAGTACCTGGCCCTGCGCACATTCGCATCCCATGAAGCCCTCGAGGAGGTTCAGAGGCCGAAGGGTGGACGTATACCAGTTTTTCTCGACCGCTCGATCGCTTCGGGCGACGCGCTGGAACTTGAAGGACTGATCTGGCACTTTCGCGTCAAGCCGGGGGTCAGCAAGGTCGCTTTCGAAGACCTGCACTACGCCGCAGAGGCGATCGAGTCCTACGACATCTTCCGGCGCCTCCGAGCCGGCGGAGTCATTCCCCGCCACGTCCGATTTCAGATCGGTTTCCCCGCCTCCAGCAGCGCTATTGAGGAATACTTCCCCGAGCCGGATGACTGGGGAGCGGTCAAACAAGCCTACGAATCGGCAGTGGCCTGCGAAATCAAGCGCCTGTTGGAGGTGATTCCGGCGGACGATCTCGCCATTCAGTTCGACTTCTCCAACGAAGTCGCCGACCTGGCGATGGGCGATAGACCGGCAAAGTATTGGCTCCCTCGGCAGAGCTGGGAGGAGAAGTTCGCTCGCCACACTGAATCCCTCGCGCGGCTCTGGCGCGGCATCCCCGACGACACAGTGCTGGGTTATCACTGGTGTTACGGCACATGGGGCGGCTGGCCCAGAATCGTGATGCCGGATCTGGGTCTTTGCGTTCGGCTCTCCAATGAAGCCGTTGCCCGCTCGGGGCGCCACGTCGACTACGTGCACATGCCGGTGATCCGCAGGGCGAAGGCTGAGTTCTTTGCGCCCCTGAGTGACCTCGACATTGGCGGCACAAGAGTGTTTCTCGGTCTGATCCATCACGACGATGACCCTGCGGCCTTCCGGGCTCAGCTAGCCCTCGCCGCTTCCTATCTCGATGATTTCGGTATCGCCGGCCCCTGTGGCTACGGTCGCGTCCCGTCGGAAAACCTCACGGATGTGCTGAGCGCTCATGCCCACGGCCTGGACGAGCTAAGGCGGACGCGCTCCGGCGCTTGATCTGCTAAGGACAGCTCTCAGTGGGGCTACCGTCGCTAAAATCGGTCTGACGCCCGCACATCCTATCCTTCGGTCGATCAGGCCCCGTCGCCACAGCGGGGTCTGAGACATGACGACGGGACTCCTCTCGGCGCCACGCAGAGGCCGCCGGCTCACAGGCGGTGGTGCGGCCGCCTCCGGTGTGATCCTTCGACGCTAGCCTCCATGAGCGGGGCTACGGTCGATAAGGTCGGGTATTGCTGATTTCGCGGCGGCGGAAACAGGACTCGGTGTGGTCGTTGACCATGCCCACAGCCTGCATGAAGGCGTAGCAGATCGTCGGGCCCACGAAGCGGAAGCCGCGTCGTTTGAGCTCCCGGCTCATCGCTCTCGAGGCTTCGGTTTCGGATGGCACATCGTCAATCGATCGAGGAGCGCTCTCGACGGAGTGCCTCGGCAGGCCCCATAGATAACGATCGAGCGAGCCAAACTCCGCTTGGATCTCGATCGTGGCGCGCGCGTTGTCAAGCGCGGACTCGATCTTGCGTCGATTTCGGACGATGCTCGCATTGCCGAGCAAGCGCTGGACGTCCTCATCCTCGAACGACGCCACCGAGCCGGGATCGAAGCCACAGAAGGCTCGCCTGTAGCCCTCCCTCTTGGCAAGGACTGTCGCCCACGACAGACCTGCCTGCGCCCCCTCCAGCACCAACATCTCGAACAGGTGCCTGTCATCGTGTGAGGGTACGCCCCATTCCTCGTCGTGGTAAGCGAGGTACAGAGGGTCGCCGTCCTGGGCCCACTCGCAACGCAACCTCGTCTCCGAACTAGCTCTCTTCAATTAATCCGACCAGTTGCCGTCTTGCCGTTGTGCCGGTAACCTCCACTGGATCAACCTTTCAAGCCAGCCTGCGTGATCGGAGAACCCCCGACGAAACAGGCGATCGCAGACTCCGGTCCCGGCTGGTGGCAGCACAGAGACTCCAGCCGCTCCCTACCATAACCGTGTTCAAGGCTGAAGGACAGAGGATCGATTGGGGCTGGCTTCTGAAACCGCTGGTCCTTGTGGTGAGACGCGTGGCTCCGGTGTCAGCGGGGGGAGCCTCCTCGGCTCCGATCCTGCTGCCCTTGCAGTTCAGGGCAACCGCGTGAAAACCTTGCGAAAAATGATCGATGTGTGGCGTGCGCCACAGTTCTGGGCTCCTTCTTGCGCTCTGATGTGGGAGTAAGCCGTCCCCTGAGAGGAGCCGATCTGGAAATGCTCAGCCTCAAGCCCGAAGATGCAATCACCGACCTCGTGAAGATCGTCGGCGGTGTCGACGCGGAGGTCGTCTTTGTCACATGTATCGACGTGAACGGCGACGTCGGCGAAAGCGAGTGCTTCGCATCCAACACCCAACCCAAGAACGCTATACCGATCGATCAGCTCTACTACCTTCCCGAGCAGATCGGAGCAAGCACCGTCATGCTCACGTCCACTTCCAGCGGGCCGATAAAGAAACTCCACGACTGCGACGTCGAATTCACCCGTCGCGTCATCGAGGCGGGCCGCAAGCGGGGCATCGCAGTCTGGGATCACGTACTGGTCGCGGGAGATCAGTTTCGGTCCATGAGTCAGTGCACCGACCTGTGGAAATGAGACTTACGAGCCTCAAACCTCGAGACTGAGACCGAGCCGGGCTGCCAGCCTTCGCAAGAGACGCTGAGCGCGGTGACTCTTCGAGTGGCCAACATGGGCGGCGAGCTCTTTCAGAGCGTCGATGGCCGAGGGCGTGTCGAGATCGGAGTCCAGGGCATGGTCGAATCGCGTCTGCAACGAAGCCGAATCCATCTCGTCCGATCGCCCACGATCGGCCTGCGAGTGCGCTGCCTTGGACAGCTTTGAGGCGACCCCGGCCCACGACTTCAGCTCTTGTTCGTCGAAGTCGAAGACCGAGCGGTAGTGCACAGACAGGAGGTAGAGGCGCAAAGCATCGGCCGGGTAGCCCTTCAGCAGATCGCGCACGAAGACCATGTGCCCGTCTGATTTGGACATCTTCTGGCCGCCGAGGTGGACCATCGCGACGTGAACCCAGAAGCGGACGAACGGCCGCAGCCCCGTCACGGCCTCTGACTGCGCGATCTCGGCTTCGTGATGCGGGAACACCAGATCGCCGCCGCCTCCGTGAATGTCGATCTGCCGGCCCAAATGTTTGATGGCAAGGGTCGAACACTCGACGTGCCAGCCGGGACGGCCCGGCCCCCATGGGCTCTCCCACCGGGGGCCGGCGTCGTCGATGCGCCGCCACAGCAGAACATCCAGAGGATCCTTCTTTCTCTCGTCCCCCACGGTGCTGCCGTCCTGTTGAGACTCGATGTCAAGCATCAGTGCCCGATCGAGCCGGCTTAGCTCCCCATACGTGGACACGTCGGCGACGCTCATGAACACATCGCCGCCTATCCGGTAAGCGCGTCCTGTTGCGAGCAGGCGACGAATGAGCTCCTGCATCTCCGGGATCGCCTCCGACGCCCGTGGATATGCGCGCGCCGGGATCATCCCGAGCGCCGCCACGTCTTCCATGTAGATGCCCGTGTAACGGCCCCCCAGCTCGTCGTATGGTTCGTTGAGTTGCGCCGCACGCGCCACGATCGAGTCATCGACGTCGGTGATGTTCTGAACGTAATGAACCTTCAAACCCTTGTTCATGAGTTGACGGATCAAGACGTCGAAGACGAGGTAGGTGCGAGCATGACCTACGTGAGTGGTGTCGTAAGGAGTGACGCCACAGACGTAGAGAGAGACCTCACTAGCGGAAGTGAACTCCTCGAGTCCGGCCCCGAGAGTGTTGAACAGTCGCATGGCGGGGACGGGCGCGGCCCCCGCGCCTACCACGCCGGGGGATCGCTGGCGGGGAAAGAGTCGGTCGAGGCCTCGTCGACGAGCTCGTCCTGTGTCGACGGCCCATCATCCCGGGTCTGCCTCGCGGCCCCGCAGGTAGGGCAGTGCTCAATGTCGACGCGTGAGCCCAGGACACAGAACTCGTTCCCCTCGGGGTCTGCGAGCACTACCCAGGGGACATCCTTCTTCTGTCCGACATCGGTGTGGGTGGCTCCAAAGGACAGGAGTCTGGACACCTCTGCATCGCGGTCTCGATCGACGGGGTTGACATCGATGTGCAGGCGGTTTTTTTTCGTCTTGTTTTCGGGCACTTCGAAAAAAACCAAGCTCGGTCTATTGGGACCGGAGATCTCCACCATGCCGGTCTCAGCCTCTGCCACGGAGTAACCGAGGACCTCGGCCCAGAAGCGGGCCAGGCGCACGGGGTTCTCGCAGTCGATTGTCAGCTCAGTGAACACGCTTGCCATAGCGCCGTCCATTGTGCCCGAGCGAATGGGGGCCTCGCGCCGAATGTCTCTGTAGCAGAGGCTCTTTCACCTAGGGCGAAGTTTCTTAGCGCTCGGACGATCCCTCCGCGCTTCAGCGCAGGAACTGGGACTGGGCTCGATCGGCGAGGACCCTGCCCCCTGTTTGGCACTGCGGGCAATAAACCATTTCGTAACTCTCGTAGCTGACCCTAGCTAGCGAGGAGCCACAGCGGGGGCAGGCTTCGCCGGCGTGGCCGTGGATCGCGAAACGGCCTGGGAGCTTGGTGGGGAGCCCGCCGGTGCGCTTGCGCTCGGACTCCATCCCCCGGCTCAGGACCTCGGAGATCGCCTGTTGCAATGCGCGGCGCTCCTCCGCCGTGAGCTTGGTGAGAGTGGTGTAGGGGGACAGTCGCGCGGCGTGAAGGATCTCGTCGGTGTAGCCGCGCCCCATCCCGGCGACGGTTCTCTGGTCCCTCAGCAGCGTGTTCAAGCGACGGCGATCGGCGCCGGTGGTCACGAAGTCGGCGAATTCCTCGGACAGTGCCTCCGGGCCGAGCTTGGCCAGTGGCCCGTCGTCGTTCTCGGAGAGAATCCACCAGCCCGCCTTGCGGTGGCTCCCGTACTCCTTGATGAGGACCGAGGGTCGCTGCAAAAAGTTGAAGCGCACGACCGCTCCCTTGGGCCGAGTTCTCTTGGGAGGATTCTCGACATCCACCCGGCCCCCCTGGGACAGGTGAACCAGCGTGCGCAGACCTCCGAGATCGAAGACGAGGAACTTGCCCCTGCGAGTAACTGCGCTCACGACCTTGCCGGAAAGCTCGCTCGGCGACGGCGTAAAGGTCTTCAGTCCCGAGATCGCGAGCGCAGTCGCGCCTTCGAGCGTCGCGCCACCGACGAGCACGTCGAGCCGCTCGGCGAGCGCCTGCATCTCGGGCATTTCCGGCATGGGTCCAAGCTTAACAATCGACTTTTCACCACAGCCTGCGCTGAGCGCGGGTTCCAATGAAAAGAGACTCGCCGGTGTTAGCTCTGAACAGAGCTTCCGAGCACGTACTACTCTTGTAGTAATGGGGTCACCCCGTAGATCGCCAAGATTCTCCCCGATCGCTGCGGTGGCGGCTGCCTTCGGGCTGCTCGTACTCGCTTCCACGGCGGCTCCCGAGGGGCTCGGCTGGCTCAGAGGCTCCGGCTCTGAGCCGGTAATCGTCGTGCCTGATGTCCCCGACGCGTTCGCTTACTTGATCATTCTCTTCATGGTGTCGGTCGCCGGCCTCTACTGCTATCTGCTCTTGACCAGCGCGCGCAAGCGCCCGGTGCGGCCGATCGCTTCGATGGGGCCGCGCCTGGCGCTGCTGGTCCTGTTGTTGGGGGCATGGGCATTGCTACCCCCGGTGCAAGAGGCGGTCAGCGATACCTTGGAAGCGCTTCGCCGGGATCCACCTAACCAACGGAGCGGATCCGGCTCCAACCCCGGCGATCGCCTCCGCCGGGAGTCCTCGGAGAGGTTCGGGTACGCCCTCACGGCGTTGCTTGCAGTCGCGATGGTTGGAGTGGCGGCCGGAGTGGTGTGGGTGCTGCGAGAGGAGCCGGAGGCCGAGGACGAAGCGCCACAGACGCCCCCCGAGCTGGCTACCGGCGTCGAGCTTTCGATCGCAGATCTCGAGCACATCGCCGAGCCTCGAGCCGCGGTCCTCGCCTCCTATCGGCGCCTTCAGTCGGCCGCAGACGAGGCAGGAGTGATCCGGCGGCCTTCGGACGCTCCTTTCGAGCTGCTGGAGAGGATGCTCAACTCGCTCGGCGCCTCAGGGACGGCCGCTCGCAGGCTCACCGAGCTGTTCGAAAGGGCTCGTTTCTCCAACCACGAGATAGACGAGGCGATGCGCAAGCAGGCGCTCCAGGCACTGACGGAGGTGCGGGCGGCGTTGGCGGCGAAAGCGTGAAGGTTCGTGTGATCGTGGGGGCCGCGCTCAGCGTCGCGGCCGCCGTTGCGGCCGCGATTGTCTTCCCCACCCGCGTGGAGACGGTGGCGGTGGGATGGGCCTCGGCGGTGCTCGTGTGGGCGGCCGTCGAATGCTCGGGAGCGATTGGAAAACTTATGCCGGGCTCACGCTCGTCGTTCGAGTCCCTACTGGTGCGACGCGGCCGCACCCTCCACAGGCCAGCTGATCTCGAGCGCTGCGAGCGCCTGCTGGCGTGGGGCCGCTATTCGCCTCGCGATTTCGACCATCATGTCCGTCCTCTGCTTCTCGGACTCTTGCGCCACAGGCTCGAGACCTCCGCTGCCCTCCTGGATCCAGAGCTCACCGCTCTGCTCGACGGAACCCCCGCCACGGACACATACGGAAAAGGCGTGTCGACCGGTGACCTCGAGCGCATCGTGCTGGCGATCGAGTCGCTGTGAGCGCCTCCTTGGAACAGACCCGGTCGTCCAGCAAGGCGATACTCGACGAGCTCGAGCGGGTCGTCGTCGGCAAAAGGGGGGTGCTCGAGCTCGTCCTCATCGGGATGCTCTCGCGCGGTCACATCCTGTTGGAGGACTTCCCCGGCCTCGCCAAGACGCTCATCGCCCGCTCCTTCGCACAGGTCCTCGGCATGAGCTTCAATCGCATCCAGTTCACGCCGGACCTGCTGCCTTCGGACATCACCGGCTCTTCCCTTTACGATCAGCGCGAGGCCGCCTTCCGCTTCCGCAGGGGTCCGGTATTCACGAATCTTCTTCTCGGAGACGAGATCAACCGAGCGCCCCC
>Ga0136623_10000212_pt1 | contig 15734 bp, 15 predicted proteins | sample AntDrymUQ4492106_2_FD_104656 | JGI IMG/M metagenome (GOLD analysis project Ga0136623, IMG submission 104656) | Polar desert sand microbial communities from Dry Valleys, Antarctica - metaG UQ449 (21.06) | ecosystem: Environmental > Terrestrial > Soil > Desert | place: Antarctica: Dry Valley...
CAACGGTTTCTGCCATAAATTCGCTGACGTTATCGGCGTTTGCAGCGGAGAGGCGCGCCCAAACGCGCCCGGCCGCTTGATCGACTGCCGACGGATCGATTTGCTCGCTCCGAATCTCGGCGGTCACTTTGTCGAGGATGGATTCTGTATTCCTTTTATTCATGATGTTTCTCCAGATAGTGCCCAATTTCTTTTCGTAGCCTTGTGCGAGCCCGGTGCAGAACTACACCCACGGAGAGATGCGAAGCGCCCAGCAGCTTCGCAATTTCGTGATTGTCGTAACCTTCGTAGTAACGCAGTACGAACATTTCAGCCGCTGTTGTGCCCAAACGAGCAACGGCCTCCCGAATCAACGCCTGTAGTTCGCGGTCGACATGTTGCGCCTCAGGATTCTTTGTTGCGCTTTCCAGCTCTCCGCCAGCCGCATCTTCGAGCCCGATTGCCCTGGATCTGCCGCGGCTACGCATTAGATCCAGCGATGCATTTATCGCGGCCCGCGACAGATAGGCTTCGGGGTTTGCCGAGAGATCGTGGCTTTCCTGACTCTTAATAAGTCGGAGAAAGATAGTTTGCAGCACATCCTCCGCATCAGCAGCGCTGCCGGTGATGCGATGGGCGGTGCGAAAGACGCGGTCGTGATGCGCTCGGAAGAGCATTTCGAGCTCCCCCGGAGGATTTGGAACTGGTCTCAAGGTTCTAACGGCTGCCTGCACTGTGGCCCTCCTGAAATTCGTTTGCCACCCAGTAAACGCGCGGCAGGAGGGTTTATTAACAAAGATGCGAAAATCTCACCAATCTTCGTGTTGGTTCTAGTATCGCGGGTGTTTTCTATGAAAGTCGAGTGTGAATTACGGAACCGGGAGCGGTAGCGACCGGATGCCAGAGTCAACCAGCGTAAATCAAAAAGTCTTTAAGGCAATTCGGTTCAACGTTGGTTCATTCTGGTTCTCAAGTGCCATGACATCATGTACATACCGGGAGCAATCGACGATTAACGTGGGTTGACTCTAGCATCCGGTCGCTACCGCTCCCGGTTCTGTATGAAGCGACCGAAACCATGGTTGCTGGACTGCTTTACCGTGGTGATGTCAGGGCTCCATCTCCCACCGACGGCGAAATCGTAAGGCCACGGTGTCCTTGTCGCCGGAACCAGGGTAAGTTTTCACCAAACGGATTCCCAGATTGTCAGTCCATACCGGATCAGACGGTGCCCAACCCTTGAGCTCGAACGACTGTTCCAAAACTGCGCCCCCCTTCGTCAGCTGCCAAATCTGCACGGCATTAGCATTGTGGCCACCGCTGATACCGTTCGATGCGGTCACAAGGCGCCGCTTGTCGGGGGAGATGACCGGCACGTCGTGCAACTCAAACTTGCTGCCCGTCGTGTCTTGAATCAGTAAGTAGTCGTCTCCTTCGTAATGCTGTCTGTGAAGGAGAAAGTAGCCAATGTCGCGGAGGTAGTCTCGAAAACTAAATTTGATAACCGAAGCCTCGTCACCTTTTTCCTGAGAGTCTTGCAATGTCAGCCACGTGCCATTGCGGAGCCGTACCCGCAGACCGTTGCGGGCGCGGATCGCGAGCCGCGTGTATTTGGGCTTGCGGAGTTGTTGGCGTTCGATAGCCTGCGCACACTCGTAAGAGTTATCTGTACCTGCGCAAATGGCATTCAGTTGGTTACGAGTTTGAATACTCGCTTTTGCACCGACAACTGAACTCAGGACGAGCAGGAATAACATCAGACGGGCGGGGAGGTCATTAGTGATTCCCGCACCAGACAGGTAGTGGATCCTTTGCTTCATTTTCCATTTCCATTTTCCATTTTCCATTTCTAATTTGTCATTAGGGGATTCAACTTGGAAGTGCAACAGACTGTTGTTAGCGGATTCAATTAGTGGCCTATTGTTTCGTGTCTGTTTGTGTGATTTCGTGGATCGTTCTTCATCGCTCAGCCAAACAAGCGATCCACGAAATCACACGAATCACCACGAAATGAGATCCGAAAATTGACCGAATGGAAAAATGACAAATGGAAAATGTCCACCGGTGGCAACGACTTAAACGAAACACTACCAAACCGTAACGGGTCAGGGCTGAGACGGCTAGACCGGCGGACCGTCGCTGGCATCGAACTCTTCGACGTCCTTCCTCCACTCAGAATCCCTGCGACTCTGTAACAGGCGCACGCACCGATTCCAGCGCAGAATCGCTTCATCGTTATTTGGCGGCTTGATCTTTTCAGCCACTTCGAAGTAGTTCATTGCCTCTTCAAAAATTGGCAGCACCGTGTGAGGTGGACGGCCCGCGCGAAGCTGGGCCTTCGCTTTTCGCTCCTGAAGAATGCCGAGGTGATAGCCGCGCTCATATTCGCTAGTCAGACCACGGAACACGTGCTCAGCTTCTTGATAGCGATCAGATATCTCACCAGTAAACTGATCTGTGATGGCGAGGCCGAGGAGACGCAACGCGGTTTGATTGTCGGGTTCCTCCGCAAGAATATCGCGGCAGATGGATTCGGCCTCACCGGGTTCGTTTAGATAACGATAGACTTCAACCTTCACTATCGCTTCAGGAATACCAGCATTTGAGATGGGCTTAAGCTTAAGTTCCATACACCTGCCTCCTGCTCCTGCCTCCTGCTCCTGCCTCCTGCCTCTACTCCCGGCTCTTTCCCTTCAGCTTGCGCAAGAACCAGCGGATTGGATCATAGTAGTCATCGACCACCCGTTCCTTTAAAGGAATGATTGCGTTGTCGGTGATATGAATGTCTTCGGGACAAACTTCCGTGCAACATTTTGTGATGTTACAAAGGCCGATAGCCAGATCTTCCTTTAGCAAGTGAGTGCGAGACAAACCGTCCAGCGGGTGCATCTCCAATCCGGCTATGCGAACGAAGAACCGTGGCCCACCAAACTGCTCTTGCTTGTTGTGATCGCGCAGAACGTGGCACACGTTCTGGCACAGAAAACATTCGATGCACTTGCGAAACTCCTGCACGCGATCCACGTCGCGTTGATCCATTTTCCATTCCACATTCGCGCGGGGAGTGAACGGCGGTATCTTCCGGTTCACTTTGTAGTTCCACGAGACGTCTGTGACCAAATCTCTGATGATCGGAAAACTCTTCATCGGCTGGACAGTGATTGGTTCATCCAGCGGTAAAGCATCCATCCGTGTCTTGCACGTAAGGCGGGGCCGGCCATTGACCTCTGCCGAGCAAGAACCACACTTACCGGCCTTGCAGTTCCAACGCACGGCAAGGTCAGGCGCCTGGTGCGCCTGGATGTAATGCAGCGCGTCGAGGACAACCATGCCCGGGGCGATTGGCACTTTGTACTCGACCAAATCGCCGCGGATGCGATCCCCGCGAAAGATTTTGAAGGTTGCGTTTGGCATAAACTTTGTCAGTGGTCAGTGGTCAGTTGTCAGTTGTTCGTTTTGGTCTTGAGTCTTGGTTTTTGGTCTTGTGGACCGTTGAGATTCGCGACTGGCGACGTAGTCCCGTTAGGGACGCAATGTTTATAGATCATCGTTTCAAAACAACAGCGAGCTCCGTTAGGAGCAAAATGTCAATTCGGTGCCGAAACAAAGGGAAACGACATTTAACTCCTGACGGAGCTGATTATTGCTCTTGGTTCTGGCTACAAACATTAAGCTCCTACGGAGCAACAGTAAGCTGGTTTGTGTTATTTTTGGTCGGATTAAATGCTGCTCTGAGTCTCCGTCGTACAAGGCTGCTCCGAGTCTCCGTCGTACTTAGTTTTTCTGCTCCTCCAAAATCTGTTGCAGGTCATTCGGAAATTCCGCGATGTGCAACTGCCTCATCTCCATCTCATTGCCGTCTTTCAGGATGATATTGTTTTGCTTGCCCCAGGTTTCGTCGTAGTTGGGATAATCAATTCTGCTGTGTGCCCCGCGACTCTCCTTCCGCTCGAGAGCGCTACGAGCCACCGCCTCCGCAACGATCAGCATCGCTTTCAGATCGCGGGCCAGGTGCCACCCTGGGTTGAAAAGTCGAGAGCCTTCAACTCGCACTCTCGCACCGCGCTCTTTCAGCTCGCGAATCTCTACGAGGCCCTTCTTCAAATCGTCCTCATTGCGAAAGATGCCGACGTAATTTTGCATCGCCTCCTGCAAATCCGCATGAATCTGGTAAGGACTTTCACCAGCCGGCCGCTCAAACGGCTCCAGCATTTCGCGCGTGGCTTCCAGGACGTCCTGCGCCTCTATTTCTACTGGACCCGTCTGTTTTGCATTCTCCGCAGCTGCCAGCCCCGCGCGCCTGCCGAACACCAGGAGATCGGAAAGTGAATTGCCTCCTAAACGATTTGAGCCGTGTAGTCCGGCCGCTGCCTCGCCGGCCGCAAACAAACCCGGCACGGTTGCTTGAGCTGTTTCGGCTTCCACGCGAATACCGCCCATCATGTAGTGACAGGTCGGACCAACCTCCATCGGGCCCTGCGTGATGTCAACGTCCGCCAGTTCACGAAACTGGTGATACATGCTTGGTAACTTTCTTTTCACATATTCGGCAGGCTTATGCGAAATGTCGAGATAGGCGCCACCATGCTCTGTACCGCGCCCTTCACGCACTTCGGTATAGATTGCCCGTGCTACCACGTCACGCGTCGACAATTCCATCTTCTGGGGATCGTAGCGCTCCATGAAACGCTCGCCCCCCTTATTGCGCAGTGTGCCGCCCTCGCCGCGCACAGCCTCGGTCACCAGTATTCCCTGCACACCGGGCGGCCACACCATGCCGGTGGGATGAAACTGTACAAACTCCATGTCCATCAACTCAGCACCCGCTTCGTAGGCGAGCGCCATCCCATCGCCGGTGTACTCCCACGAGTTTGAAGTTATCCGCCAGGCCTTACCAATGCCGCCTGTGGCAATCACGATCGATTTCGCTTTGAAGACGACAAACCGTCCTGTCTCGCGCCAGTATCCCAGTGCACCTGACACACGCTCACCATCTTTCAGCAAACGCGTGATGGCACATTCCATGTAGACATCGATGCCAAGATGGACACCACGGTCCTGCAAGGTGCGAATCATCTCCAGACCTGTCCGATCGCCGACGTGACAGAGACGTTTGAAGGTATGTCCGCCGAAGGCTCGCTGCAGGATCTCGCCGTCGCTGGTACGATCAAAGAGCGCGCCCCATTGCTCTAACTCGCGCACTCGCTCGGGAGCCTCAACGGCGTGAATCTGCGCCATGCGCCAGTTGTTCAAAAACTTTCCACCCCGCATCGTATCGCGAAAATGCGCGCGCCAATCATCAGCCGCATCCACATTCGCCATGGCCGCGGCGATGCCGCCTTCGGCCATAACAGTGTGCGCCTTGCCCAGCAGCGACTTGCAAACAACAGCCACAGTCGCGCCTTGCGCGAGAGCTTCGATGGCGGCGCGCAAGCCTGCACCACCGGCACCGATGATCAGCACATCATGTTCATGAGTCTCAAACTTTTCGTTCACAGCAATCTCAGATCCTGAATCGAGCCGCTCGCGACTAATCGGATATATAGATCGGCGAGACCAACTGAGAACAAGCTCAGCCAGGCAAACAGCATGTGGTGCTCATTGAGAAAACTGGTACCACGCCACGCCGTGTGCCGCGGTTTGCCAAAAGAGACACACGAGAAGCAATCAACCTTGCCGCCGACGATATGTCGCAGCGAGTGACATGAGAAAGTGTAAAACGAAAGCAGAACAATATTGGCAAGTAACACGAGCGAGCCAAGACCGACGCCGAAGTGTCCGTCGAACCAGAAGGCATGTAGAGCGTCGTACCAGAGAATAATCAGGAAGATGAGTGCCACGTAGAGGAAATAGCGGTGGAGATTCTGCAGGATGAAAGGGAATGCGGTTTCACCTTTATATTTGCGTGTATGTGATTCACCTACGCTGCACGCAGGCGGATCGAGAAAGAATGCGCGATAGTAAGCCTTGCGGTAGTAGTAACAGGTTGCGCGAAAGCCAAGCGGCGCCCAGAGAATCAGTAGGGCCGGCGAGAGGGGCCACCAACTGGGCTTGATCAGTGGAGAATAGAAGGGAGAAAGGTAAGGACCAAATTCATAATACTCACCTTCGAAGGCCCGCCAGGTTGCATAAACGCTAAACCCGCCGAGAACGATCATTACGGGGACTAGTTCAAGCCACCAAGCATCTGGTCGCATGGTGGCGCCAAAACGACCGCGCTGCACTGTCGTGCTCGATCCAGCCATAAAGGTATCTCCGTGCCATGGGTCTCAGTGCTTGATTTCGGCTCCAGGAAACCAACTGCAGAGATACGGAGCACACTGAGAAAGCAATGGGATTGCCGGAAAGAATAACCCCTGCTCGGCCAAAACTCGAACTTTCAAAACACCGATCCCTTGTCGCCTCCCAGCATCGCCTTGCGCACGAGTGGGATTGGCGGGCCACCGTACTTGAGAAACTCATCATGAAAAGTTTGCCAGGCTTGTTTGCCACCACGTGATGCAGTCCAGTCTTCGCGCAGCTTCCTTATGATCAGTTTTCCCATTGTGTAGTTGAGATAGGCTGGGTCGAAGCTGCCGCGGGCCGCTTGTTGGCGAGCAGTGCCTGCATCCTGGAAGCCCTGTTCGCGAAACATTTGCTCAGATTCTTCCACCGTCATTGTGCCGGTGTGCATGCCGATCGCTGAAAGAAATCGGACGTTGCGCAGCAGCGCGTTCAGCAGCTGCCCAATGTGGGTTTCCGGATCGCCATCTGCCAAGCCCGCATCCCACATCATTTCTTCCGTGTAATGCGCCCAGCCTTCGGCAAACGCATATCCGACGAAGACCTGGCCAAATTTTGAAGGCGACCGGTTGGCGTGCAAGAACTGTAGAAAGTGTCCGGGCCAGACTTCATGGACTGAAGTGAAAAGCAGATTCGCCCGACCAGGCAGGTAAGCTTCCTTCTCCTGCTGCGACCAGGAGGGATCCGGCGGCGCGATGTAATAAGTGGAAGGCAAACCCTTCTCGTATGGTCCGGGAATATTGATGTAGGCAAAGTTCCAGCGGCGATAGGCAGGAGCCTCGGCGACGAGGGCCTCTTCCGTTCCTGGAATAGTGACAATCTTCTTCTCCGCAATGAATGCCTTGAGATCAGTGAGCTGCTTGCGGGCCATTTCAACCGGGCCCCCGGTGGGCTTCACAGCTTCCGCTTTTGCGACACACTCAGTGAGCGATTGACCGGGCGCATACTTTGCACATGCCTCGCGCAACGCCGCTTGATTACGATCAAGATCGCGCCGGCCGACACTCTCGAGCTCATCCAACCTGACCTCGACGCGTTCAGTAGCTCTGAGCATCTCGCTAAACTTTTCCGCCCCCAGCGCGAAGGTGTTGGTCGCGCCCGCCTCCTGCGATTTGAACCACGCGTCCGTATCTTTCATCGCCGTGATGGCCGCGTTATTGGCATCGCGAAAGTCTTTTTGCAGTTGCTCGTCCTTTACCGAAGCAAAGACTCCAGGCACGTCCTTCTCGTAAAAAGAAACCAGGCCACCGAAGGTTGTGTGACCAATGTTGACGTAGGTCTTCGGCAGGGGCGTGCGCAAATTCTTGCGAATCTGTTCGAGAGCAATGGGAACCGATCGTGCATAGTTAGTGTAAGCGCGGAGACGTTGCTCGAGCGGCGCGTAGGGGCGCGATACGTAAACGTCCGGATCGATCGCGTCTGCATAAAACTGCGGATTGCGATAAGGCCACTCAGCCGATTCCAGCCAGAAGAGGTCAGCATCTACAACTGATCCTACGTAGTCGCGCTCGAAGCGTTGCCGCTCGTCCAGGGCTGAGTCTTTGAAAGACCGCAGGCGTTCTTTCAACGCACGCAGCCGCTGAATCTCATTCTTGATCCCGTCGGCGCTCCAGTCAGGCAATTTGCCGTCAAACTCATGCCTCCCGGCGCGCACGGCAAAGTCAGGATGGGCCACGAAATACGCATCGAGAAATTCGTTCAGATATCCCGGCCAGTCTCTTGACTGAGCTCGGCCCTGTGAACGTTGCTCTTGCCTGTGGGATCGCTCACATGCTGTCATGGTTAAGATCACAATGAACGCCAGTGCCGCTCGTACCGATAGGACTTTCGCCCTGGTCCTCGCTGTCATCTACTTGCCTTTCGCTAAAAGTTAGACGACAGGAGTGTATGAAACAGATCGGAAAAATGGCAAGGGAAAGGTTGAGCGGCTGGTGTCCTTGTTTAGAAGACAAGTGAACGATTCACCAAATCACACTAAGCAACACTAAGCTCTTCATGAAATTTCGTGTGATTTCGTGGATCGGTTCCATTCACGAAGCGAAAGCGCTGGACTTCAGACGTGGACACTGCGAGAAAGTCAAATGACTCGAGCTGGTCTGTAGTATACTCACGCCGCTTAACCAGGTATTGGGCAACTTGAACTCGAACCTTAGTGCTTTGTGGCTTCGCTAATATGCGAGTATTAGGAATCGATCCAGGTAGTGGAACTACAGGATGGGGCGTTATTGATGGTGACGCTCGGCATTACCGCCTGGTCGAATTTGGCGCGATCAAATCCAGAGCCGGTCAGAAGTTTCCCGCGCGGTTGGCTCAGATCTGCCTGGGCATTGAGGATGTTATTTCGCGGCACAGGCCGGATGCTTGCGCCATTGAAGACGGTTTTCTCGCTACAAATGTTAAGGTGACTTTAAAACTGGGCCAGGTGCGGGGCGTCGCAATGCTGGCCGCCGAACGAGCAGCGCTCGACATTCACGAATACTCACCTCGGCTTGTTAAGCAATCAGTTGTCGGGTATGGCAATGCTGAAAAGCATCAGGTCCAGGAGATGGTTCGAGTTTTGCTGTCGCTCACGAGCTTGCCCGAACCTCAGGATGCCGCGGACGCTCTCGCGGTAGCAATATGTCATTTCCACCATGCTGGGTTCGCTCAACGCATTCTCGCCACGGACGCGCGAATGAAGCTCGCAGCTTTGGCCGCCACTCGCCGGCCTGTGTCCCGTTAAGCTCGGCACGCTAACACGAGCGCCAGAGTCTTCTTACAACCTCACTTTGCAAAGGAGGCAGAACCATGAAAGTTTCCTCACCACTCGTTCGAAGTTTTTCCATCCTACTATTTTTAATAGCTTCTTTTCTTATCTGTCAATCGGCCGCATTGGCCCAAAAGCGCCGTCCGCCCCGAGGTGGCCGTATCGCGGTTGTGGTTGACGAACGACTCTCAGCGCTACGTGAGTCGCCCGAACTCTCAGGAAAACTGTTACAGCGGATTAGTCGCGGTCGCTTAGTGGCCGTTCGTGGCGAGCGACGCACTCGCGCCGGCATTGTTTTTGATCGGGTAAATCTCACAAGCCGGACCTGGGGTTGGGTGCAACGCGATGCTCTGATTGCACTGTCACGTAAAGGCGAGGACGAAAAACTGCTTCGTCTGATCAGGGCCTCTGAAGACTTCGATCGTATTGCCCGTGCAAAGATCTTTCTGGACTCTTTTCCGCGGTCGGCTTTACGTCCCGCGGTGCTACTGCTCTACGGTGATACTGCCGAGGCAGCTGCCGGCAAGCTTTCACGCGATGCCTCACGTCGGCTGCCCGTGGACCAGCTGGTCTCTGTTGGCACTCCAGAGTTTTCTTATTTCTTAAACTATACTGGGCTGGACCGTTACAACCGTCAGGGAGTTAGGTTTGTTTTCGATCGAGAAAACAAGAGGTTTCATTACGACGGCGCCAGCTGGAGCGAAATAACCCGACGCCACCCGCGCAGTCCTGAGGCGACTGAAGCACGCAAGCGACTTGCTGGAAGCGGCCCGGGGACCGCAGGCGTCTCGCTCGTCAACGAGCCGTAGGCGAGGAATTGAGTCGATTGATTGTTAACGTTCGTCAGAGTGAGCAGCGTGTCCGACAGGCGGTACCGTCTTAATTTCCTCGTTCCTTTCTGGTTTTGTTTGCTGTAAAAGAACCGACCAAAACGATCCACGAAATTACACCAAGCCGACACGAAGTCTGTTAGTGTCATTTCGTGTGAGTTCGTGGATCGTGTCTAACGCCACCTTGGTTGTTAAGGCCTGGCTGCTTGAATTAGGAACTACTCCACACCAGCGAGAAAAGTTTTAGCTAGATTGTATGATATCGTCGGCAGAGGATAGAGGTTGTTCTTAAGTAGAAAACTACCATGGATACTAACTTCGATGTTGTTATTGTTGGCGCTGGACCTGCGGGTCTGAGCGCGGCTTTAATTCTTGGACGGTGCCGCCGTCGCGTACTCATCTGTGATGCCGGGCACCCGCGCAACGCGGCATCGCAAGCGCTACACGGATACCTTACTCGCGATGGCATAGAACCTACGGAGCTACTGCGAGTTGGTCGCGAACAGTTGCAGCCTTACACCACGGTCGAAGTTCGTGCAGATGAAGTCACTGCCGCGCGCCGCGCTGATGCAGGATTCGAGATTACTATCAATAAAGACGAAACTGTTTCCTCGCGAAAGCTCCTACTTGCCACCGGCGTAATTGATTGCCTGCCCGATATCGAGGGGCTGAAACAGTTTTATGGGCGCAGTGTCTTTCATTGTCCCTACTGCGACGGTTGGGAGTTACGGGATCAACCGATTGCTATCTACGGTAGGGAAAACCGTGGTTTTGGTTTGGTTCTGGAACTTACGGGATGGAGCAGGACCTCACTCTCTGCACTGATGGCCCAGCGGAATTGTCAGTAGCCGAGCGCAAACAATTGTTGGAGCTGAACATTCAAGTGCGGGAGGAGCGAATCGCCCGCCTCGAAGGAAATGACGGATTGCTTAAACAGATTGTCTTTGCCAATGGTGAGACGCTGGCGCGTCGCGGCATGTTTTTCAACACAGGTCAGGATCAGCGATGCGACTTAGCTGCGAGACTCGGATGCGAGTTCACCGAGCGTGGAGCAGTGCGCACCGGGGATTATGAAATGACGAACGTGCCCGGTCTCTTTGTTGCGGGCGACGCGTCACGCGCTGTCCAACTGGCGATTGTAGCGGCAGCGGAAGGCGCCGAAGCTGCCTTTGCAATCAACAAAGCACTAATCAAGGAAGATTTAACTCAACTGAGCAAGCCGGAGAGCGCATAACGGAAATCTAATGCGCTTGCGCATCTTCATGGAAGAGGTCGCTCCAGGCTTGGCGGGCCAGTGCGAGCCACTCATCGCGGGTAATCCCACTGTGGAAATCCTCGTAATTGAATTTTCCTAAATGTGGCGGCATCATAAAGTCATAAGCCGGCGGTCTACGAAATTTCTCCGGACCTAAGGGGTTTAACTTTAACGCTTCTCGCTGAGTTGCGAAGCATTCGAACATGCGTCGCTTCAAGTCGCAAGCTTCCTGATCGAGTATCAGAGTGGTAGTTTCCCGACCAGCGCTGGGCAGAAAATCAAGCACCCTCGCTCTTCCATCCTTGCTGGGATGCAAAGCCAGTTCGAAGACTGTAGGCGGAGCAAAACCATTGCGCTCTAACAAGCGCACGGCGGCATGCGTCGCAAAAGCAGCCGAATCGTGGTCGGGATGCCCGCCTTCGTAAGGCTGAGTAATGACGATGTCCGGAGCAGTCTGCTGCAGAAACGTGGTGATTCGTTTTGCCAGGTCCGACAAGAAATGTGGTGCGTAATAATCAATGCCAGCGAGTTCCACTATTCGATCGGCCTGCACGTTCGCAACCGCCAGGGCTGAGAGGCATTCTCTGCGTCGGGCCTCGGCATAGTCCGCCGGATGGTCGAATCCCGCCTCCTCCGACACCCTGCTATTAAGTGGTGCGCCATCCGTCAGGTGAACGATACTCACATCATTTAGTTTGGAGATCAGAGCTCCGGCCCCAATCACTTCATCGTCGGGATGAGCAACAATCACGGAGCAACGAGATTGGGGAGCCAATCCCCGCGTGCCAAAAAGACTGGTATAGGCTGACCGACTTGTCCTCTTGTATAGCCTGCCTAAGACGGCAAATTCCGGAAGAATGATCTCGTGAAGGCTCCCTGTGTTCCCTAAAAACCTGCCCTCCTCCGATTCATGTGCTACTTGCCGTGACATCTACCGTTAACATACACAACACGCATACCAGAGTCAGAGAGCCACCTGTTAAGGGCAAAACTGCGCTGCGCAGGGTAAACCTGTCCTAGTGCTGGTCATCGGTGACCCGTTAGCGTGCAGATCCCTACGGGAATCGCTGCAGAGATTTCTCTGAGCCGGTGACGGATCTGGCCGGTTAACCACTACTGGCACAGTGGCGAATATTGTCAGTTTCCGGGTGCAGAAGCCATTCATGTCAATTGGTCGAAATCACACTGCCGGGGCTTTTTGTCAGTTCGCCACCTCAAAAACCTCGTGCCATGGCGAAAGCGGCCGCCGGTGAAATGATCATACTGAACTTCAGCCACGAGTTTTGTTGCCAGAGGCTCCCACTCGCTAGTTCTCTTGGTGCTCCAACGGCTTGGGCCGCCCGGTTTGTTGCCGGTAAAACCCGGCGGCTTTACTAGCGGCGCTAATTTCTTTGTAAGCTCCTTTTTTTCGGCCTCACTGAAGCTCGAGGTAAAGCCAACGTGGCTGAGCAGACCGTTCTCGTCATACAAACCAAGAAGAAGCGATCCCACAATTTTCTTGTTTGAAGCGTAACGAAATCCCCCGATCACACAGTCCGCGGTGCGCAACTTCTTAACTTTTTGCATGCCATCGCGTTCTCCCGAGCGGTAAGGAAGATCGAGTCTTTTGGCGATCACCATCCAGCCTCACGCTGGAATCGGACAGCCAGTCAGCAGCCAGCGCGGCGTCTAACGTTTTTGGTGAGAGTTCGATCGTAGTGTTCTTTCCAAAGTATTTCTTTGAAAGTGCCTCGAGCTTTTGGCGGCGCTTCACGAGCGGCTCTTCGAAGACCGTTTTGCCGCGCTCGTCGACCAGCAGGTCAAATACTATCAATCGCGCCGGCGTTTCTCGGGAGAGTTTCTGTATTCGACTGGCGGCGGGGTGAATCCTCTGTAGCAAGTCGTCAAATGAAGGCTCTCCCTTGATGGTGATAATCAACTCACCATCGATAACAAACTGCCTGGCTTTAACCTTCGCAACTGCTTCAACGATCTCCGGAAAATAACGCCCGAGAGGCTGACCCGATTTTGATTGCAGCTCAACTGAATCGCCGTCGCGGAATGCAATGCACCGAAAGCCGTCCCACTTGGGCTCATACTGCCAGTGTGCGCCGCTGGGCATTGCCTTCACTAGAAGAGCCTCCATCGGGGCAAAAGGGGGTTTGATAGGTAAACTCATTTCAGCGCCTCTCAAGTCTTCCCTTATGCGGGAATAGATCATACAACCCAGGAAATCTAAAGTTTGAACACTAACTGTTCGCGCTTCTTACCACAATCTTTCTACAAGAATGCAACTCATCCGGCATCTGCCTTGCTAAGAAAGATTTTCTAATACAGGGTTTAAGTGGAATTGCGCTCTTTCTGTGCTCAAAAAAGGACATGCTTGGAAAGGTTCGTACAAGAAGGTTATATAGGATGGCTAGGCGTTGGTTTGTTGAGCAAGCTCTTAAGATTAAGGAAGATTCATGAAACTTGAATTAAAGGCTCTCGAAGCACAAACCGTGGTTATTACTGGCGCCTCAAGCGGAATCGGCCTGGTTACCGCGAGGAAGGCAGCAGCAAAAGGCGCGCGACTGGTATTAGCGTCTCGCAGCGAGGATGCCCTACGCAAGCTAACGGAGGAAATCAACTACGCTGGAGGTCAAGCCATTTATGCGGTCGCGGACGTCGCAAACGAAGCGGATGTGCGCAAGATTGCTACTATCGCCAGGGAACGTTTCGGAGGGTTTGATACATGGGTCAACAATGCCGGTGTTTCTATCTATGGAAGTTTGACTGAAGTGTCACTAGCCGATCACCGGCGCCTTTTCGACACCAACTATTGGGGAGTGGTCCACGGCTCGCTTGTGGCAGTCGAACACCTGCGACACAGGGGAGGCACCATTATTAACGTCGGGAGCGCTCTTTCTGATCGCGCGATACCTTTGCAGGGCGCCTATTGTGCTTCCAAGCACGCTGTTAAGGGTTTCACCGACGCTTTGCGAATGGAACTGGAGTACGATGATGTTCCTATTTCTGTGACGCTAATAAAGCCTGCAGCGATTAACACACCCTACTCAGACCACGCGAAGAATTATATGACGGTCGAGCCGCGGAACCCACCGCCGGTCTATGCGCCGGATGTGGTCGCGGAGGCTATCCTGCACTGTGCGGAAAATGCCGAACGTGATCTGTTTATCGGAGCTGGCGGCAAGGGCATCTCGGTCGCCGGACAGTATGCGCCCCGAACTACTGACAAGGTTATGGAGTGGCTAATGTTTGACATACAACAGACTGCTCAGCCTGCGACAGATCCTGAGAGTCATAGTCTCAACAAGCCCTCAGGCCTCTCCGCGGAGCGCGGTCGATATGATGGCCACGTTTCAGAAAGTAGTTTGTATACGAAGGGATCATTGCATCCCTTGATCGCGGGTGGATTGTTGCTGGCAGGCGCTGGGCTGGCATACATCGCGTTCAAAGGTGCAAGCAGCATTGGCGAGGCGAGACGACTGCCGTGCCTGAATTCGAAGGAGATGAAATGAAAGATGATACCGAACAGACTCTCTCGGTCTGGATGGCTACGAGTGAGCTGCGCGACGAGTCTCCTCTAACCGAAGATGCAGCAGCAGACGTCTGCATTGTGGGAGCCGGCATCGCGGGAATGACAACCGCCTATCTACTGGCAAAAGAGGGCAAATCCGTAATTTTATTAGACGACGGCTCGATTGGTGGTGGGATGACCGGGAGGACGACTGCGCATCTGGTCAATGCCCTCGACGACCGCTACTTCGAGCTCGAACGCCTGCACGGAGAAACTGGTGCACGCTTTGCGGCTGAGAGCCATACAGCAGCCATCGATCGCATTGAAGTCATAGTGAAAGAAGAAGCGATTGAATGCGAGTTTGAGCGACTCGATGGCTATCTCTTTGTCCCACCCGGCGAGTCAAGAAAGATTTTAGACGACGAGTTGGACGCAGCCGGGCGCGCCGGCCTTAGCCTGGAGAAAGTTGAAAGAGCTCCACTTATCTCATATGACACTGGCCCGGCCTTGCGTTTTCCGCGCCAGGCGCAGTTTCATCCGCTTAAGTATCTCGCCGGACTGGCAGTAGCAATCAAGGCTAAGGGCGGCCGAATTCACACTGGGACCCACGCCAGCAAAATTGAGGGCGGTGAACGAGCTCGCATCGAGACGACAGGCGGCGCAGTCGTAAAAGCACAGGCGGTGGTCGTGGCGACCAACACACCTGTGAACGATCTCATCGCCATTCACACTAAACAGGCACCTTATCAAACATATGTAATCGGTGCGCGCGTGCCACGAGGCTCCATTACTCGGGCACTCTACTGGGACACCCCCGATCCTTATCATTATGTGCGCCTCCAGAGTATTGATAAAACGTCAGACCTTTTGATCGTGGGAGGCGAGGACCACAAGACCGGGCAGAATGATGACGCCAATCGACGCTTCAGCATTCTTGAGCGATGGACACGGGCTCGATTTCCAAGCATTGAAAGTATTGATTACCGTTGGTCGGGAGAAGTAATGGAGCCGATTGACGGTCTGGCTTTTATCGGGCGGAATCCCATGGATGAGGATAATGTCTTTATTGCCACTGGTGATTCGGGTAATGGCATGACGCACGGCACCATCGCCGGCATTCTACTTACCGATCTAATAATGGAC
>Ga0136623_10000216_pt1 | contig 15628 bp, 12 predicted proteins | sample AntDrymUQ4492106_2_FD_104656 | JGI IMG/M metagenome (GOLD analysis project Ga0136623, IMG submission 104656) | Polar desert sand microbial communities from Dry Valleys, Antarctica - metaG UQ449 (21.06) | ecosystem: Environmental > Terrestrial > Soil > Desert | place: Antarctica: Dry Valley...
CAGCATGCGCGCTCGAACCTGATCTTGTCTCCGTGATAGCCATGAAGCTGATGCTCCTTGCTCGCCCTTCTGGGTCAGTAATTGCAGGAGGAGAAGTGTCTCAGCTCATGTTGGCAGAGAGGGTCACCGCTTAACTCCGTGTCGAGCGCCCATTAGCCCCCGACCATGCTTTCTCAGCTGAGAGCCTGCCATTACTTAAGGGGAGAATCTGTTCGTTGCCCGACAAATGGAGTGTTAGTTGGGAGACAACGGTGTTCTGCTGCTGTCCCGTGTCTCAACGCTTCCCAACCCTCGCCAGATCGTGCATCATGCAGGTCAGCGGCTTATTCGGTCTTGAAGAGCTTGGCATCGCTTTCCAGCGTTTTGCGTCGCGCGCGTGTCGAAATCGTGTCGGGTCGATAGAGCCGCCGTGGGTCTCCCGGCGCCCGTCAGACATGCGACTTCGAGAAGCCGAGACCCTGGGCCCTGACTCTCTGGTGTGCATCTTTCGGAGGATCGGCATGGCCGGATCCGAGTAGTCGCAAGCAGCGATCAGTTCGCAGGAGCCGTCGCCGCCATCTGCCGGCGCCTCGACGGCCTCCCCCTCGCCCTCGAGCTTGCCGCCGCCCGCACCAATCTGCTCTCACCTTCGGCCCTGCTCGCCCGCCTCGGCCACGGCCTCAAGCTGCTGACCTCGGGGAGAAGGGATGCAGCCCAGCGCCAGAGGACCCTCAGGGGAGCGATCGCATGGAGCTACGGCCTCCTGTCCCCAGAAGAGCAGAGGCTCTTCTGTCGCCTCGGTGTGTTTGCCGGAGGTTGGAGCCTCGAGGCCGCCGAGCAGGTGTGTGACCGGGGCGATCTCACAACAGATGTCCTGGACGGTCTCGCCTCCCTGGTGGACAAGAGCCTCGTGCGAACAGTGAAGGGACAAGGCGAGCGCTTCACGATGCTGGAGACGATCTGGGAGTTCGCCCTCGAGAAGCTCGAGGAGTCGGGTGAGGCGGAAGAGGCCCGAAGCGCACATGCAGAGTTCTTCCGGGCGCTGCCGGAGGAGGCCTGGCCGAATCTCATCGGTCGACTTGAGTCATTCTGGTTACGGACACTGGAAGTAGAACGCGACAACCTTCGAATTGCCATCCAGGAAGGGATCGCCGAAACCCAGATGTCGCGCTATCTCTGGCAGGGTCGCTATGGCGTTTCTGGTGGGCGCGCGGGTACCTGTCTGAAGGCAGGGCCCTCTTGGAAGCCGCTCTGGACGGCGAGGCAAGCCAGGCGCAGTTACGGGCGCGGGCGCTGCGCGGACTTGCCGCCATCGCTCAGGCTCAGGGTGACGTCACTGCAGCGACAAACCACATCAACGAGGCGGCGCGCCTATTCAACGAGTTCGGTGACCAAGCCGGATTGGCCCGGTGCTACGAGACACTAGGTCTCCTCGCCGAGGACAGCGACGATCTCGTCGCCGCCCGGTCACATTTCCGCCGATCCTCTGAGCTTTACGAAGCAATCGGGGATGAAGCTGGCATCTCCACCGCCATCGGCAACCTGAGTAACGTAGCGCTCATCGCGGGGGACTTCGACGAGGCTTACGAGCTGGCGGCGCGGAGCATGAGGATAGACGAGCGCTCAGGTCACGAAGAAGGAGTGGCAGGCTCCCTCATCAACATGGGGTTCGCCGCGCTGGAACAGGACGAACTTGAGGAGGCGTCACAACTGATCTCCACGGGTCTGAGGATCGCGCGAGAGATCGACCACAGGGAGCTGATCGCGATAGGTTTGGAGGCTTCAGCCGCCCTAGCCGTCTATAACGACGATGTTGAGTCCGCCGATGAGTTGTTGGACGTGGCCGAGAGGTCGCGCGAGGCGAGCGGACACGCGCGTGAAGCGTTTGAGAGGAAGATGTACGAGCGGACAGCCGCGCACGTGAGTGTAAGACGCGGCGGCGCTCCGCCAAGTGGTAAAGGTGTGGAGCGTGTCGAATAGGCCGCGGGCTCGTCCTAAGGGACGTGCTTGTGAGATGCCGGTGCAGTGATATGGACGATACCGGGGGGCAGAGAGTGGCGATGGCAGAGCTGCCGGGCGGGACCGCCACCCTGCTGTTCACCGACATCGAAGCCTCCACCCGCCTGCTTCACGTCCTCGGACCCTCCTACCAAGACGCCTTGGCGACCCACCGCGACCTGCTGCGAGAGGCCTTCTCGGCCCACGACGGTGCTGAGGTCGACACACTCAGGGAGACCGCCTTCTTCTACGCCTTCGCCCGCGCCCGTGACGCGCTCGCAGGAGCGATCCAAGGCCAGCTGCGCTCGTCTCTCATCCCTGGCCCGCGGGCGCCGAGCTGCGCGTTAGAATGGGGGTCAACACCGGTGAGCCCACCGTCACTCAAGAGGGCTACGTCGGCGCCGATGTCCATCTCGGAGCACGCATCTGCGCAGTCGCGTGGGGGGAGCAGATCCTCGCCTCCGACGCCAGCGCGCGTCTGGTCGCGCACTCCCGGACGCGTCGCTGCGCGATCTGGGCAAGCACTCCCTCAAGGACATCGACGACCCGGTGCGCCTGCACCAGGTGGTCGCTCCCGGTCTGAGGCACGACTTCGACCGCCGCGCACCGCCTCCTCGCATCCCACCAACCTTCCGCCCACGCTCTCACCCCTCGTCGGTCGCGCCGAGAGCATCACCGAGCTCGTCTCTCTGCTCGCCGCCGACTCCCGAGTCGTGACCCTCACCGGCCCCGGCGGCGTGGGCAAGACCCGTGTCGCGCTCGCGGCCGGGGCCGAAGCGCTTCACTCCTTTGGCGACGGTGTCTTCTTCGTCGACCTCTCCGCCCTCGCCGATCCCGCTCTTGTGGTGGGCGCCATCGCCCCGCCTCCAGGGAACGCTCAACCGGCTCCCCGCTCACGCCCGGCACCTTGTGCTCCCCCCCATGCGAGGTTGGCCATCTCGTCGCGGAGCAGGGACACCCGCTCGATCGGGTCGCCCTCAAGCCGTCGGGCCAACGTGGGTGGCAGGAAGAATAGGTCGGCTAGCCGGGCCGCGCCACGACCGGTCTGGCCAAGCTCGAACATCTCCCACGTCGAACCGTCGGTGTTCCGCGACGGTCTGACCCGGGGGGGGCCAGACATCCTCGGACCGCTGTGCCGCCAGGATGACCGCGAGCGGCGCGTAAGACGAGACGAACAGCCGGAGCCGGGTGACACCGGCGGCCATTCAGTGATCCCGCCGCAGCCCGTATTGCGACAGGCTCCCGCATGGCACCTCGTGCGCGGCCGTTGGGGACTCATGCTTCGCCGTCGCCTCGCGAGACGGCTGTACGAATCCACCAACTTGCCGGTCGAGGCCGTGATCCCGGCCGCAGCTGAGGCGCCGCACAACGATGGCGCTGGCTCCCCGTGTGGTCCACTCCATCACCCCAACATACTGAGGGGGTGTGACGGTCGTGACGGCGCCGAATCGGTGCCGGAGCCCGTGGCGGACCATGGATCGCATTTCTGGTCGACTCGGGCAGCGCCCGGACGGCTTCGCGATCACCGCTTCGAAGACCGTGCACGCAAACCCGGCTTGGGGGGACAAGAACAGGTGGGATGGGCTATGCCGGGGGGTGCGACAAAACGAAGAAGGTCAAGGGGATCCCGATGAAAACAGGCCGGCCAGCACCAACTCATCCCGGCTGGATTTGTTGGATTTCCTGCTCGCTTGGCTTCCCGATCGTCCGCAATACTTCATTCGGCAGGCCCGGCGAGACGTTGACAATCCGTTGACATCATCCGACGATCACGCCAAACAGAGGTGAAGAGCGTAACGCGAAACCGCAGGTCACGGGTAGCGGAGGGCGTGGGACTCGAACCCACAAGTCCTTTCGGACAACGGTTTTCAAGTGTGTGGCTTGATGTCCTGAGTAGTTCTAGCTGTTCCTGCCTGATCCTGTTCTTGCTGGTCAGGAGGCGCGTCACTTCCTGGCTGGTCCTGGGTCTTGCTGGCTCTTCCCACTTCGTACGTTGACAATCCGTTGACAGAAAGTGATCTGCACCGCGATGACCCACGACAAGGAGGGGACCGCGGATCACGTACTCGAGGGATGGAAATCGTGCGCAGGTTCGAGTCCCGGGCCGGCCCTTCGTACATCTGTGCACGGGCTACCGCGGCGTTGCGCGCGTGTTGGTGATCGCAAGCAAAGTACGAGGTGACGAAGACGCCTCTGGAGCCGATGACATCCCGGCAGCCTTTGGAAGACTCCGGCCGAACACAGACCGACTGTGGCTGGCAACATCCCCGTGTCGAAGGGCTTTCTCGGGACGATGGGCAACTGATAGTCGCGCGATTCCGGCTGCTCGGTCACTGATGGTCTCCACGTGGCCGGGGATCCGCCGGGGTTGGACGGGCTGCCGCAGGCAGCCGACAATCCCCGTCGAGCCACGGACACCTCCCGTGGTGGCCCGCCCGCCGTAGCATCAAATGGGTTTGCAAGCGAGCGGAGGGACACATGGCTGAGTTGCCCGGGGGCACCGTTACCTTGGTGTTCACCGACATCGAGGGCTCGACGCGCCTGCTCGAGGCCCTTGGCGAACGCTACGGCGAGGCGCTGGCGGAGCACCGGAGGCTGCTGCGAGAGGCGTTCACCGCTCATGGCGGGGTCGAGGTCGACACTCAGGGAGACGCCTTGTTCTACGCCTTCCCCCGGGCCCAAGACGCAACCAGGGCGGCCATGGAGAGCCAACGACTCCTTGCCTCCCACCCGTGGGCGGCCAACGCAGACGTACGGGTGCGCATGGGCATCCACACCGGGGAGCCGCAGACCTCCTCAGAGGGCTATGTCGGCCCAGACGTGCACCGCGCTGCACGGATCTGTGCCGCCGCCCATGGCGGTCAGGTCCTCCTCTCCCAGGCAACCCAGGTCCTGATCGATGTCCCCCGTCTCGACCGGGCCACACTGCACGACCTCGGTGAGCACGCCCTCAAGGACATCTCGGCTCGGGTGCATCTCTATGAGCTCGACATTGAAGGTCTGCCGAGTGACTTTCCGCCCCTACGGACTCTCGACGCACATCCCACCAACCTGCCGCCCTCGCCCACAGCACTGGTCGGACGCCAGGATGATGTGGCGGCGATAGCCGCCGCCCTGCAGAACGACGGCAGGCGTCTGATCACGCTCACGGGTCCGGGAGGGACGGGAAAGACCCGGCTCGCCCTGGGGGTCGCACACGAGCTCCTCGAGGACTTCTCCGACGGGGTCTTCGTCGTCGATCTCTCCCCGGTCACCGACGCCTCGCTGGTGGTAGCCCAGATCGCCGCGGCCCTGAGCCTCAGGGAGAGCGGAGGACGGGGGCTCCAGGAGACACTGCATGACTACCTCGCTTCCAAAGAGATGCTGCTGGTGATCGACAACTTCGAACAGGTCATGGACGCGGCCTCGGAGGTGGCGTCGCTGTTGTCCTCGGGCCCCGGCGTGCGCGTGCTCGTCACCAGCAGGGAGCCGCTGCGCCTCGCAGGTGAGCAGGAGTTCGCCGTCTCCCCGCTGTCTCTGCCGTCTTCGAGCTCACCTCGGCTCGAGGACGCGACGCGCTCTTCTGCCGTGGCTTTGTTCACCGAGCGCGCCCGGGGGGTCAGGGCCGACTTCGAGCTGACCGAGGACAACGTGGCCGCGGTCATCGCCATCTGCCGGCGTCTGGACGGGCTGCCGCTTGCGATCGAGCTGGCGGCGGCGCGGGTCAAGGTCCTTTCTCCCCACGGTCTGCTGGATCGTCTCGATCACAGCCTCAGGCTGCTTTCTTCGGGTAGGAGGGACGCGTCGGAGAAGCAGCGCACCCTGCGGGGAGCGATCTCGTGGAGCTACGACCTCTTAGATGAGGGCGAGCAGAAGCTGTTTCGTCGCCTCGGGGTCTTCTCTGGAGGGTGGAGCCTGGAGGCCGCCGAGGTCGTATGCGATCGGAGCGATCTCGATCTCGAGGTCCTCGACGGGCTCGCCTCCCTGGTCGACAAGAGCCTGGTGAGGGCGGTGGCGGGAGACGAGGAGCGCTTCTCTATGCTCGAGACGATCCGGGAGTTCGCGACTGAGAGGGTTGAGGCCTCGGGAGAGGCCGAGGAGGTGAGGCGGGCGCACGCTGAGTATTTCCGGGGGCTGGCCGAGGAAGCGGAGCCACATCTGGTGGGTGAAGATCAGAAGGAGTGGTTCAAGCTGCTGGACAGAGAGCACGACAACCTGCGGGCGGCGCTCGGGTGGTCGCTCACCGGAGACCGACGCGTTGCGGTCGCGACAGCAACGTCGCTCTCGCGTTTCTGGTATGTGCGGGGACACTTGAGTGAGGGGAGAAGATGGCTTGAGCAAGCTCTACAAGTGTCCTCTCGCGAGCCTATGGATACCAGCGTAAGGATTTATTCATGGCTTGCCGCCATCGGATACGTGCAACAAGATCTCGCGCTGGCGCGATCTTTCGCCGAACGGGGCATAGCGTTGGCCCAGGGTCTGCATGACGAGCGTGGCTTGATGCGGTGCACGGAGAACTTGGCTCTCTGCGACATGGAGCAATGCCGTCTGGCAGAGGCAAGAAGTCACCTAGAGGATAACCTCAGACGCGCCCGACGACTGCACGACGAGCGCGGAGTTGCCGTGACGACCGGGAACCTCGGTCATCTCTCGCTCCTTCAGCGAAACCATGAAAGCGCTTCGGCCTTCTCGATCGAGAGCCTCAAGCTGTACCGCAAGATCCGTGACACGGAAGGCATGGCAGTGAGCCTCACCAACCTCGGACTCAACGCTCTGTCAGCAGGCGAGCCAAAGCGGGCGAAGTCATACCTGCGAGAAGCTCTTGAACTGGCGAGTGATGTGGGCTACCAAGAGCTGGTAGGCAGTGCCGTCGAAGCCTTGGCAGCCGTGGCGGCGTTAAGTGGAGAGTTCGAGCGTGGAGCCGTCTTGCTCGGTGCTGCCCAACGGATACGGGATCACAGCGGAGTGGGGCTGGACCCAATCGAAAAGCGGATACACGACCCCACAAAGACCAACCTGCTCGATGCGTTGGGTGAAGGACGGTTCCGCCAGCTGTTTGCGCAAGGAGAAGCCATGCACGCCGATGAGGCATTACGGCATGTTGACGAGGACGACTCTTGACTGGACTATCCCGCCAAGGAGATGGACCCATAGGACATTCACGAGGCAAGGAAAAGGTACGATGAAGCGCCCGCCATAAACCTCGTTGGCTGAGCTTTGCCCAAAGGTCATGGTCCAGTTGGCTACGCCACAGACGCACAGCCGCAGTTGGAGAGACGTTCGATCAATCGACCCCTTGGCCAATCGCATCCTCGGGTCGACAACGCACCTCACAGAATATCTCTTGTGCCACGCTAATGGCATCGAGCATATGAAGGCTCCGTTGTCGAGTCCCAACTCTGCGTGCTCGCTCTCCTGTTCTATTCCACCTGGCCGCCGGCTGTCCCTTCATCCTCCACCGCGAGGTTTTTGTCGGCTGCCATGAGGTGAGCATTGAGAACGTGCTCACAAGCGACACCATTTCGGGTACCCACGTCAGCTCGACGGACGGCGTGGCATCCCAACGAGTGGTTACGGCGGGGGCGCATGGCGGAGTTTGTGCTCGCGCAACGGCTCCGGTCCGAACGTCAATCACCCGAGACCAAGCGCTCATATCCGCTTCGGTCGTTCGCCGTGAGCTGTGGGGCTGCCGCATGTTCGGCAAACCGAATCGTGCCCGGCACCCGTTACAACGTCGGTCAGCCGAGCTTAGATTGGCCCCGACGCGAAGCGCACTTCCCGGAGCATCCCGCGACCGTTGTGGGTCAGGCAAGACCGCGCTGGAGCGCATCATCGGCTTCTTCGGTGAGCGCGTGTTCGGGCCTCACAAGAGAGATCTCTCGAGCACGATCTCCGCTCCTTGGACGAGGAGCCGGAGTGAGAGCGCCAGCGACAGATGCGTTCACTCCGCCGCGCCCTCGACAAGCTGGAGTCTGCTCAGGCGAGACTCATCCTCAGCCTCGAAGTCAACAGGGTCGCGACGGAGTCGTGTTCGGCGGATCGGGAGTTGCCGGCGTATGACTCCGCAGAGCCGAGACGAGTCCATGCTCGGAGAGCCAGGGCATCAGTGATCCGCCGCCGTAGAATGGAGCTTCTTGAGTCGCAACGAGGGCCCATGGCTGAATTGCCGGGGGGGACCGTAACCCTTGTCTTCACCGACATCGAGGGCTCGACGCGCCTGCTCGAGGCGCTCGCCGAGCAATACGGCAAGGTGCTCGCGGAGCACCGCAAGTTGCTGCGAGACGCGTTCTCGTCGTCCGGTGGCGTAGAGGTCGATACCCAGGGAGATGCCTTGTTCTACGCCTTCTCGCGGGCCAAGGACGCGGTGCTCGCGGCAGCAGAGGCGCAGCGCGCCATTGCCTCACACCCCTGGGCCCAAGGCGTCTCGGTCGCCGTGCGTATGGGTATCCACACCGGCGAACCGGCCTTGGGCGACGAGGGCTACGTGGGAGCAGATGTGCATCGGGCCGCGCGCATTTGCTCGGCGGCCCACGGGGGCCAGGTGGTCGTCTCCGAGGCGACCTCGAGGCTCGTCGGCGACGGGGTCGGGGGGGTGGAGTTGCGCGACCTCGGGGTGCACAGCCTCAAGGATCTTTCCGCTCCGCAACACCTCTATCAGCTCGTGATCGAAGGGCTGAGACAGGACTTCCCTGCGATCCGAACGCACGAGGGAAGACCCAACAACCTGCCCCGCCAGCTCACTCCCCTGCTGGGGAGAGAGCGGGAGATCGCGCAGGGGTGCCGGCTTCTAGAGGGAGACGCAGCGCTTGTGTCCTTGACGGGTCCGGGAGGCACGGGTAAAACGCGCCTCGCGCTTGCCTTAGGACAAGAGCTGCTCGACTCATTTCCCCATGGGGTCTTCTTCGTCGACCTCTCGGCGACAACCGATCCCTCCCTGGTGCTCTCCGCGCTGGCCCAGACCTTGTCTCTTAGGGAGTCAGGGACCAAGAGCCTCGCCGAGACCCTTTCCGACCACCTCGCGACCAAGCAGATGCTGCTGATCCTGGACAACTTCGAGCAGGTAATCGAGGCAGCGCCCGAGGTGGCCTCCCTGCTCGCCTTGGCTCCGGGCGTCAAGGTCATAGCCACCACCCGAGAGCGCCTTAGGCTCCGGGGCGAGCGGGAGCTCGAGGTCCCTCCCCTAGAGCTTCCTGACCCGGAGGTCAGCGATCCCGAGATTCTCGCGACCTCGCCCGCGGTGGCGCTGTTCACCGAACGCGCTGATGCGGTCACAGCGTCCTTCGAGCTGACGGGAGACAACGCAGCCTCCGTAGCCGAGATCTGCCGCAAACTAGACGGCCTCCCCTTAGCGCTCGAGCTCGCCGCGGCCCGCATCAGGACGATGTCGCCTTCCTCTCTACTGCGACGTCTCGACCGCAGCCTCGAGGTCCTCACCGGCGGACCAAGAGACCTGGCGGCCCGCCAACGCACGCTCAGGGCCGCGATCTCCTGGAGCTACGAGCTCCTAGATGAAGACGAGAGCAGGCTGTTCTCCCGGCTCGGGGTCTTTGCCGGAGGCTTCATCCAAGAGGCCGCCGAGGCGGTCTGCGACCGCGGCGACCTCTCGCTCCGGATCTGGGACGGTCTCTCCTCCCTCGTGGACAAGAGCCTGGTGCGCCTCACCGACCAAAACGAGGAGCACTTCTCCATGCTCGAGACGCTCCGGAGCTTCGCCCTGGAGCAGCTTGAGGAATCGGGAGAGGCGGACGAGATCCACAGGGTGCATGCGGAGTTCTTCCGGGGTTTGGCGCAGGAGGCGGAGCCCCATCTCGTGGGCAAGGACCAGAAGGAATGGTTGGATCGGCTCGAGCAAGAGGACGACAATCTGCGATCGGCACTCGAGTGGTCACTGCATCGAGCACCGCATCTAGCGTTGGAGCTCGGGGCAGCTCAATGGAGATTCTGGGACACTGCGGGACGCCTGAGCGAGGGACGCAGTAACCTTGATGCCGCACTGCGCTCCGGGCACGGCAGCCCTCCTGAGCTGGTAGCCAAGGGGATGTACGGGGCGGGTTGTCTTGCCGAAGCTCAAGATGACTACGAGATGGCAAGTGATCTCATCGACAATGCTCTCTCTCTTTCTCGAGAACTAGGAGATCACAAGTCCATTGCGATGTGCCTTGATGAACAAGCATGGATAGCATTGATGCAGAACGCTGTCGCCAAAGCAGAAGCGCTGGCAGAAGATGCGGTCTCCTCCGCTAGGACGGTTGACGACAAACGGTCACTGGCTAGAGCCCTGAACACCTTGGGTGCGGTGGCTGTCGATGCTGGCGACTACGCCAGAGCCCAGAAGCTATACCAGGAAGCCTTGACCCTGCACGCCAGCCAGGGAGATGCGCACGGACAGATCGTGATGCTCATGAACATCGGAGAGCTATACCTCCTCACGGAGCAGCTCCCGGAGGCCGAACGCACGCTGCAGCAGGCGCTTGATGAAGCGAGGAAGCTCGGGGCAACCGAGCAGATCATCTTCACATCGGCCAACCTTGGAGATGTGGATCTAAGCAAGGGTGATCCGGCCGCTGCAGCTTCCCGGTTTGTGGAAGCCGTGACGCTGGCACAGAGGTTAGCGAGTCCGTACGGTGTCGCGAACTCCTTAGAGGGCTTGGCGAGCGTTGCCGTGCTCCGAGAGGACCTGGTCGTTGCTGCGAATCTCTTTGGGGCTGCCGCTCAGATCCGAAAGCAGGCCGGTATACCCATGGCGACCACAGACAGACGACTCCATGGGACCTACATTGAGCAGGGACGGCGACAACTGGGCGAGAACACTTGGGAAAACGCCTTTCTCACAGGCTCGACGATGGACCTCGAGACAGCGATCGCCGTCGGGGTCGCTCAGGGTGACGACTGACGATAATGAAGGTCGCACACACTGGCCCAGTTCGCCTTATGCCTCTCAGGTTGTGACCAGGAAATAGCCGCAGTGCCTCCTCAACTGTCGTCGCCTTCCCTGCGCCACGATGTGCCGCCATTGTTCCTGTCCCAACGACGCCATCCTTGCAATGATGTGCTCTTCGTAAAGCGACCGTTCCGACGGTGTTTCGTGTAGTCCAGCTTGCTCTCGTACTTTCTCGGCTGCCCCCAACAGTTGCGCGCCTTCATGCACTCGCTCGTTGACACTCGTCCATCATCACTGCGATCGCCAATCCCTCGAGACAACCAGCCACCAGGTAAGGCGAACTGACACGCGTACCTATCTGCAGCGCCGAAGGTTTCCGAGATCGTCTTTCCCCCCGACTCCCGCGGCGACAACGCCTGGGCCAGGGCCGGGATCACCAGCGAGGCCTCCGTCACAGCGGAGAGGTCGACGAAGAAGACGCCGTCGGTGACCGCATCTAACAGCTCGGCCCCGATGGCGAGCGCGAGGCGCGTCTTGCCCGTGCCTCCCGGGACCCGTCAAGGACACAAGCGACCTCTCCCTCTTGGGCCCAACACCAGCGGACGCTCAAGGGTGCGATCTCGTGGAGCTACGAGCTTCTGTCCAAAGACGAGCAGAAGCTCTTCTGTCGCCTCGGGATCTTCGCCGGAGGCTGGAGCCTTGAGGCCGCCGAGCAGGTGTGTGACCGGGGAGATCTCACCCTCGACGTCCTCGACGGCCTCGCCTCTCTGGTGGACAAGAGCCTGGTGCGAGCCGCAGGAGCACAAGAGCGCTTCTCCATGCTGGAGACGATCCGGGAGTTCGCCCTCGAGAGGCTCAGTGAGGCCGGAGAGGAGGCGGAGATCCGCCGAGGGCACGTCGAGTACTTCCTCGAGCTGGCGGAGGAGGCGGAACCGCATCTCGTCGGAGGAAAGCAGAAGGAATGGCTGGATCGGCTTGAAAGAGATCACGAGAACATGCGGGCGGTGCTCGGCTGGGCATTAGAGGAAGTCCCTGAGGCGGCCGCCCACATCGCCAATGCACTGTGGCGCTTCTGGGACATGCGCGGGCACGTCACTGAGGGTCGCCGATGGCTGAGTCGCCTCCTCGAGGGAACCAAGCTCAGCCGCTTCGACAGGATGCGATCCATGGAAGCAGCCGCACTGTTAGCAGACCTCCAGGACGATTATCCAACTTCCATCTCTTATGGGCAGGAGGCCCTATCTCTTGCTCGGGAACTCGGAAGCACGCCGGATGTCGCCCGCGCTCTTATCCATCTCGGGTCGGTCGCGCTGCGACAAGGAGATCTCGAACATGCCTCCTCTGCCATCGAGGAGGCGGTCGCCCTGAGTGAGACCGTGAGTGACCCACACCTGGTCGTGCGCGCCCTCAACAACCTCGCGACGCTCCGATCAGATCAGCAACGGACGAGCGAAGCATTGCGCTATACCAACGTAGCGCTGAGGTTTCATGAAGCAAGGAGAGCGCGGACTGGCCCGACATATCCGTGCGCCTCTCCGATCCAGGGGCTATCCTCATATCCACGTCCTCGCCAACATCTCGAGCCGGAGCTCGGTCGGTGTCTCGCTTCACCCTTAACGACTGAATGTCGGCTCAGCGGCGGGGCCATGACGGCGTTGCCGTCCACCCGAGCTGGAGCCAAAGTGGGGCGGATCCAGGGCTCGACGCCAGCCCAATACACTAAAAGCTGGCAAGATTTGCTTGCTGATCGGAGCCACCATTCGTCCCACCCAGCATCTCGTACACGCTCGCGCTCGAAGCGAAGACCCGCGACGGTTTCGCACGTCTCGAGACTGAGACGCGCCTCGGGACGGTCATCCGCTTCGCCGCGCGTGGAGGTAAGTCAAGGCAGTTGATCGAGTAGGAGCCGCGCGCCGAGTTAGGGCCTGTAATAGGCTGACGCCGTGGGCTCACACAAGCGCTTAGTTGCTTTCGTGTCCCTGTTTTTCGTGCTTCTCAGCCAGGGGTGTCAGCGAGTCCCTCGGCACGTTGACGACTTTGCGCGGACTTTTGCGTTAAGTGCGGACGAGGCGCAGGATGTTCTGCAGGCTGCAGCACGCCGAACGAATCTTCCAGAGGAGCAGATCGCTGACATAGCAATTGCAGAATCCTCGTTGATTAGGACTCAGCGAAATCGATTCGAGGACATCATGGCAGAGCTTCGCGCGAGAGCAGATGACTTTGCCGTGGAAGACGCAATCGAGAGCACGTTTTGTGGGCATTATCTAAATGTTCGGCTATTCGGGGATGTGCCTACTGTTGAAGAAGTCCGCAGTGACCTCGAGAAGGAGGTCGGGTTCGATGCCGCTGAGGCTCTCCTCGCTACGGGGAGGATCGGAGACTTCGTTGACCTCATGGAAGCGCTCCAGACCGGTGACAGCCAGGAAGTCGCGGAGGCAGTGGCTTCAGCCCTCTATTGCTGAGTCGCAGCTTCCTTGGCAATTCTCTCAAACGTCCTTCGGTGCACGCGGTCGAAGGGGGTCAGTGGAGGGTCTCCCTGGTTCTCAGCTACGAATAGGATCATCGAGAAGCCCCAAGTACGCCAAAAGGAGGGAGCAATGACTGAGTGCAGGGACTGGTCTGCCTGGTACAACCGAATGCCGGGTGCGGATGACCCTAATCTCCACGTAGCCGGTACTTGTTCCAAAGAGAGCTCCAGCATCAGGCTATGGCTAGAACCCGGCAACGAAGGCATAGTTGACGAGCCCGATCTCTTCGTTCTTGAGCTCAAGGCAGAGCGACCCGACTTCGGTGATACGCAGTACGTCGAGGAGTCGGTGTCGTGGGAAGGGAATGTCGGAGAGGATATCAAGCGAGTACGGGTCCAGGGCGAGGCAAGCACCGAAGTCCCGGTAACGGAAGCTCAATAAATAAGCCCAAAGTCCCTCGACTGACTGCGAAACCACCATTCGGGCTCCATGGCGTGCGCGCAGAATGCATGTCGCTGCCCCCGGGAGCTCGACACACCGAGAGCCACAGGGTCTGATGCCTCCTCCAGCACCGCATCCACAACGGTATCGGCGAAAACCGCGAACGCCAAGAGGTCCACCGCCGCCACAAGCACCGCTGGGGGATCGAGCCGATCCGCAGGGTCCTGCTGCCAATCGCCCCCAGCACCTATCACGCAGCGAAGAAGAGGCCGCCGTCGAGGCGAGCCCTGCGCGCCGTCGGTGGCGCGGGGGAAGGCGTATAAGAAGGCGTCTCCCTGAGTGTCGACCACTGCGCACCCGTGGGAAGTGAAGGCGTCACGAAGCAGCCTGCGGTGGGTCGCGAGGGCCTGCTCGTATACATCGGGGCCAAGGGTGTGCAGCAGGCGCGTCGATGCCTCGATGTCGGTGAACAACAGGGTGACGGTGCGTTGGGGAAGCTCAATCATGCGCCTTGCCACCAGGGCATGGGCTCAGATATTGTGAGCGTACGGATCGGTCCACTTGAGCCCTAGCGCGCCGCTTCATAAGCCGCAGCACGTGCGAAACTCATGAGATCACCGACCTCTTCGATCTGTCGGTGTATCTCAGCTCTCGCCTCCTCAGTGAGAACGCCACCAAGAGCGTCGATTTGGGGTTGGAACAGGGCTTTCTCGCCGGACGACCTCGGCAGATCCGCGCGTGCTCTCATAGCGTCGCTTGCAGCAAACAGGCGGGCCGCTGTCGGGAGATCATCTCCTAAAGCAAGGGCGAGTCCATCGAGACAGCCCACGGCGAGGTACGTCGATCCGATCCTGCTCGCGAGCTCGAGAGCGCGCTGGAACGAGGTCATGCCATCCGTCGGACGTCGCTCAAGTACATTGACTATGCCTAGATTCAGGAGCGCCCCTGCCTCGTACGACGGGTCATGGAACTCCTCCGCGAGGGTACGGACGCGCTCGAGCGCGTCCCTCGCTTCACGGCACTTGCATGTGAACGCTGAGAGTTCTCCAGCATTGAGGAGGGCCATCATGACGCCACGCCTATCGCCGGAGCGCTCGGCTATCTCAGCGCTACGCTCATACAACCTGAGTGCCTCACCGCTCCGATGCTGCTCAGAGCGAACGGCTGCGAGGTTGTTGAGCGCCCGTACGAGTAGGTGCGGATCGTTTATACCCTCGCTAAGGGCGACTGCCTCCTCGATCGCAGAGGCGGCGCCATTTAGATCTCCCTGTAGGAGGGCGACCCAGCCAAGACCGATGAGGGCTCGCGCAGCATCCGGCGCGCTCCCTAGTTTTCGAGCAAGTAAGAGAGCCTCATTGCCGTATGCGATCGAGGTATTGAAATCGCCCTGAACATCTGCTAGCAACGCTGCTGCCTGCGTCGCCCGCATCCTCTCGAAGGGACTTAGGTTCGTTCGCTCGAGGATCCATTGGAACCATCGACGTCCCTCCGACACATGCCCGCGCATATCCCAGAAACGCCAAAGCGAGTTGGCGATGTTGGCGCCCACGTCAGGCGCCTTGTTGAGTGACCACTCGACGGCTGCTCGGATGTTGTCGTGGTCGTTGGCTAACCGTTCGAGCCACGTCCTCTGCTCAGGCCCGATCAGATGCGGCTCTGCCTCCTCCGCCAGAGCCCGGAAGAACTCGGCATGCGCCCGTCTGATGTCCTCCCCCTCGCTGGACTCCTCCAGCTTCTCTGTGGCGAAGCTCCGGATCGTCTCTAGTGCGGTGACCACTAACCTTTGCGCGCTTTGGAAGAAACTTACATGGATGTGATCCGCTTCGGGATCCTTGTCGAGCCCAGACCACAGCGGGTGGGCCGCAGCATGGATCGGCAAAGG
>Ga0136623_10000217_pt1 | contig 15597 bp, 13 predicted proteins | sample AntDrymUQ4492106_2_FD_104656 | JGI IMG/M metagenome (GOLD analysis project Ga0136623, IMG submission 104656) | Polar desert sand microbial communities from Dry Valleys, Antarctica - metaG UQ449 (21.06) | ecosystem: Environmental > Terrestrial > Soil > Desert | place: Antarctica: Dry Valley...
CAAGACCACCCGACCGCATCGCGGTCCATATAGAGCGCGATTCTATCGCACTCAGATCAGCCGGAGCTCTTCATTTTCCAATCACGCATACAACTTGTCGGTCTGAGGCTTCAGCCTCGCTAGTTCTTCGTGCCAATGGTCTATAAACATTCCGTCCCTACGGGACTGGAACGCCCCTCCAAAGCCGGTACCTCATTGTCGTCCGACGATTCAGTCATTCTTCAGCAGTGAAATGCGCTCATGAGGTAGTGCAACGATGCACGAGTCGCCCACTGAAAGGCCGTCCGGTTGAAGCACCAGGGCTTCGAGACTCAAACCCCTTGCGTCGAGTTTGATGGTCGAAGTTGCTCCCGCAAAGTTTATTTCGCGAACCGAGGCGGAAAGATGGTTCTCTAATGAATCGCCCGTTTTGCTGATTACCAGGTGTTCCGGACGGATGGCGAGAAAGCACGGTTGGTTGAGCGGCGCAAGATCGTCTCGCTTAATCGGAAGACGAAGCGTGTGTTCTCCTGCCAGCGTCTTGAATTCGCCTACTGGTGCGCTGCTTGAAGCAAGACTCATCACGCTGATCAAGTTGTTACGCCCAAGAAATCGAGCCACGGAAATCTGCGTCGGGTGTTCGTAGAGCTCTCGCGGCTGACCCGTTTGCATGATGCGGCCTCCCATCATCACACTGATACGGTCACAGAGGGCGAAAGCCTCTTCCTGATCGTGCGTTACATATACTGCCGTCAGCCCCAGTCGCTTTACTAACTCCCGTAGCTCGCCGCGGGTTTCCTCCCGCAGGGTCACGTCGAGATTTGAAAGCGGCTCATCAAAGAGCAACAGCGCAGGTTCGATAGCGATCGCGCGAGCAATCGCGACCCGTTGCTGTTGGCCGCCGGAGAGTTCGTCCACTTTTCTTCGTTCGTAGTGCGGAAGCTGCACCAACTCCAAAGCGCTCGAGACACGTTGCGCAATTTCGGCCTTCGGTTTGTGACGCGCGCGCAAGCCAAAGGCGACGTTCTCAAAGACGTTGAGGTGGGGAAAGAGCGCATAGTTCTGAAAAACCATCCCGAAACCGCGGCGCTCCGGCGAGAGATTGGTAATGTCCCGGCCGTCAAACTCGATAGTTCCTGAGTCAGGTTTCTCCAGCCCGGCGATCGTTCTTAGTGTAGTTGTCTTGCCACATCCGGATGGACCAAGCAAACCGAAGAACTGTCCCCGTACGACCTCCAGTGAGACGTCGGCGACGACCTGCGTTGTGTCGAAGCGCTTCGAGATGTTCTTGAGTGATAACAGGGGCATGATTTCCTGGCTTTCAGTTGCACAGAGCGGCCGAGCCAGCCCCGGGATTACCGAATGATTCTATTCTCTGCTATGAGCGAAGGAAAGTCGGACTTAGGAAGATCTCAGTTCGTCATTAACCGTCCAAACTCCAACAAAAGAGGGTCGTATGTGGCAGAACACTAACCATCAACCGCATTTCCCTAAGATCTTTAAGATTGAAAATGGCCCAGTTCCGAAAAACCAAACCCTTGACTGGGTCCCGTCGCGGGTGTTACGTTCAGGAGTAGCCCGTTCTCGGGGCCCCCAGCGTTATGCCTTGCGCCACCAGCAAGGCCAAGCCCGAAGTCCCCCGTGGCGCTCACTTCAGCTAAGGAATTTGGCCTTGTTAGCCGGGCACAAACTTCTACTTGCCGACGATTCACTTACAATCCAGAAAGTTGTTGAACTCACGTTTTCGAACGAAGGCTTCGAAGTCGTAAGTGTGAGTGATGGCCAGGAGGCAATTGAAAGGATCGAAGACGTCAGGCCTGATATAGTATTGGCAGACGTATTCATGCCCGGGAGGACTGGTTACGAAGTCTGCGAGTACATCAAGCAGAATGCGAAGCTAAGACATATTCCTGTCATGCTTCTGGTTGGCTCTTTTGAGCCCTTCGACGAAGCGGAGGCGCGCAGAGTTGGCGCGGATGATATCTTGACCAAGCCTTTTCAATCTATTCGACGCTTAATGGACAAAGTTGGCGGGCTAGTGAGTAGCAAGCCGGCATTGCCCGAAGAGCCGATCGCCAAGGTGGATGAGCCGATCGCGGACCTTCCCAAAGTAGAGGAACCGACCACAGAATTTCTCGAGGACAAGGTGCCGACCGCGGAACTTCCCAAAGCAGAAGAGCCGGTCGCGAAAAGGTTGAGCACCGGTGAGTTGGAAGTAACGACAGCCGACACTCGGCCGCTGTCAATAGGAGAGTCTTCCGCGAGTTATGCTGCTACCCCGCCCGCTGATTTGGCCGCAGCGCGACAAGAAGGGACAACTGCAACGTGGGAAAATAGAAACATGGAAAGCACCGCAAGTGAATCGCAAAACGACAGCTACCGCGAGACTGGCGACATACTCATGGACTTGGGGGACGGTGGACCAACTTCTGTCGCAAGCTCGGAAGATTTTGTTTTAGACATAGATCTGGACGAAGTTTTCGAGGCTCCGGCTGTAGCGAGCTCAGCATTTCGAGCCCCGGCCTTTGCTGAACCTCAGTTTTCTCAAGCTGCTGTCGGAGGCTGGGAAGTCCAAAGCGAGGAACCGAGAATTGCGCCGGCTCAAAGCATCAGTTCAGAATCGGCATACCGAAATGGCGAGTTTGCTGAATCCAGCGTTGCGACGCCACCTTCACCTGCAGCGGTAGCTGCACCTGAAAAGCGGGAGTGGATGCATGAGGAAGCTAAGCCCGCAGCGCATGTAGTTTCCGACGAGACCCAATCCGAAGTGGTGGCGGCCCAGCCCGAGAGGGTTTGGGATGAACCAAGAGAGACGAGCGGAACCATCATGCCTGGCGGACAGATCACTCTCGATCAGTTGTCGCCGGAAGTGATCGATGCCATAGCGCGTCGCGCGGTCGCGCAGCTATCGGAAAAAGTTGTGCAAGAGGTTGTTTGGGAAGTGGTACCCCAACTCGCGGAGCTTCTAATAAAGCGCAAGCTCGAAGAGAAGGAGTCACAGCCGAACTAAATAACCTACAAGCGTAGTAACCATCGAGCAGGCGTTGATGGCAACGGTCTGCTCGATTTGTTTTCTGAGGCATAGCTTATTAGCAGTCGGCGTGCCTTTTTCAGTTAGCGGCGGCAGCAGATGAAAACGCACAGTTATTACCTTACAATGGAGCTCCTGCAAAAATGAGGGCAATTGACTAGAATTGATTACAACTGACACCTGACCACTGACCGCTGACGAACAATGGATATCCCCAAGACTTACGACCCCAAACAAGCTGAACAGCATCATTATGCGCGTTGGGAGCAACAAGGCTGTTTTGCTCCTGAAATTAACCGCGATCCCAACGCACCGGTTTTCTCAATCGTTATCCCTCCACCAAACGTTACCGGCTCTCTGCACATGGGCCACGCACTGCAGCACACGATGATGGATGTCCTCGCCAGGTACAAGCGCATGTGCGGCTATCGAACGCTATGGCTGCCCGGAATGGACCATGCGGGCATCTCGACCCAATTAGTGGTTACGCGGGAGCTAAAGAAAGAAGGCAAGACGCGGCACGACCTCGGGCGCGAAACATTTGTTGAGCGAGTTTGGAAATGGAAGCGCGAATCAGGAGGACAGATCACCAGGCAAATGCGGCGCGAAGGCGCTTCCGTTGACTGGTCCCGTGAAAAGTTCACGATGGATGAGGATCTTTCCCGCGTCGTACGCGAGGCATTCGTCCGTCTCTATGAGGATGGAATGATTTATCGCGGCAACCGCATCGTCAACTGGTGTCCCAACGATCAGACCGTGCTTTCTGATCTCGAAGTGCAAAAAGACCCGCAGCCGGGAAAGCTCTACTACCTTAAATATCCCGCGAAAAATGGCAAGGGAAGTATTACGGTTGCCACCACTCGGCCGGAGACAATGCTTGGCGATACAGCGGTAGCGGTAAATCCAAAGGATGAACGCTATCGTGGTCTGGTTGGCGGTACGCTGCTGCTTCCTCTTACCGACCGTGAAATTCCGATCATCGCGGACGAGTTTGTCGATCCCGAATTTGGTACCGGCGCCGTGAAAGTTACGCCTGCGCACGACCCTAACGATTATGAGATGGGTGTGCGACACCAGCTCCCGCAAGTAGTAGTAATTGATACTCATGCGAAGATGACAGAAAGTGCTGGTACCAACTTTGCCGGCCTTGACAGGTATAAGGCCCGCCAAAAAGTTGTCGAACAGTTTGAAGAGTTGGGTCTGCTCGAGAAGATTGTTGACTATGAGTTTTCCATTTCCAAGTGCGAACGCTGCAAGACCGTGACCGAGCCACTGATCTCCACCCAATGGTTTTGCCGCATGGATAAACTTCGGGATCTTGCGCTCGACTTGATGGCCAAAGAGAAAAAGCCACAGTTCGTGCCCGAAGTGCCTTACGAAAAAGTGTACACAACCTGGCTCGAAAACCTGCGCGACTGGACTATCTCGCGCCAGCTCTGGTGGGGCCATCAGATTCCGGCGTGGTACGACGAGACCGGCAAGATCTACGTTGCGCGCACTGAGGAAGAGGCGCGAGCGCAGGCAGGCACAGATGCCCTGAAGCAAGACGAAGACGTGCTAGACACCTGGTTTTCATCGGCGCTCTGGCCATTCTCAACGCTGGGTTGGCCGGACGAAACCGAAGACCTCAAGACTTTTTATCCGACGTCCGTGCTGGTTACCGCCCGCGACATCATTTTTCTTTGGGTCTCTCGCATGGTGATGATGGGTTTGAAGTTCATGGGCGAGCGGCCTTTCGATGACGTTTACGTTACCGGGACAATCCTCGACAAAGACGGTCAGCGCATGTCGAAGACCAAAATGAACGGTATCGACCCGCTTGAGGTGTTCGATAAGTACGGTGTTGACGCGACGCGCATAATGCTCGCCTCGGTAGGAAGTACAGATGCTCGCTGGAATGAGAAACAGGTTGAATCCTATCGCAACTTTGCTAACAAGATTTGGAACGCAGCGCGATTCTGTTTTCTGAACTCCGAAGGAGCGTCCATCGATACTGAGATGCTGGGTGCCGCGAGCCAGGAGCTACCGTTGCATGATCGCTGGATCCTCTCCCGCCTGAACAAGACAGCGCGCGATGTGCGCAACGCGCTGGCGGGTTACCAGTTCCACGAAGCAGTCCAAACTCTTTACCACTTTTTCTGGGACGACTTTTGCGATTGGTATATCGAACTGGCAAAGGCCGAGATGACGCCTGAAGAAGCGACGCCGCGCAGGACTGAAGCACGCACTCGCCTGATCACCGTTCTTGAGCAAGCTTTGCGCTTGCTGCATCCGTTTATGCCGTACATCACGGAAGAACTCTGGCAGCAATTGCCCGGCGCAGATGAGAAGCTGCTTCACCGAGCCTACAGAAACGCGGAGCCCACCATAATGCTCACGGCTTATCCGGAGGGCAACGCTGATCTCATCGACGAGCGTGCTGAATTGGAGATGCAGGCCGTTATCGATCTGATCTCTCGCGTGCGTAACATACGTTCAGAGATGAACATCAAACCGGGCGAGCGCGTGCCTGTGCTGGTTGGCTCTCCTGATGAGAAGTTGCGGGAGGTGTTCTCGGCGAGCATCGATCAGATTTCGCGGCTGGTTCGTGCTTCTGACGTTTCGATACAACCTCAGTTAGTTGCTCCACGGGCTGCAGCCCGCGCTGTAATCGCAGGCGGCTCCGAAGTCGCTATCCCGCTCGAAGGCTTAATTGACTTTGAACAGGAGCGTCAGCGGCTTAGTCGTGAACAGGACAAACTCAAGGCTGAAGCTACCAGGCTTGAAGCACAGCTAAACAATTCACAGTTTGTGGATCGCGCTCCTGCTGAAAAAGTAACCGAACTTCGCACGCGCCTGGCGGATATTGCCCAACGGATCTCGCAACTGCAACAGACGATTGAGAATCTACAATGAACTGGATGGACGAAGGCGCGCTTTATTCCCAGGTTTCGCTATTTCTGCGCGAAGACCTGGGACGCGGTGATATCACCAGCCAGGCAATAGTCGCCCGCAATACGCGGGCGCGCGGCCGTTTTGTCGCCGGGGAGAAAATGATTGTCGCCGGCCTGGAAGCTGCGGAAGAAATATTTTTGATACTTGACTCCGAGCAACAGCTAGAGGCATTTGTCTCGGATGGCGAAGAGATCGAAGCGGGAAAAGTGATTGCGCGCATGGTCGGCTTTGCTGACGTGTTGCTGGCGGGCGAGAGAGTAGCGCTAAATCTACTGCAGCGACTTTCGGCAGTGGCCACTTTGACGCACCGATTCGTCCAGGCGATCGAAGGCACTGGCGCCGCAATTGTTGACACCCGTGAGACCACGCCCGGGCTGCGCATGTTGGAGAGGTATGCGGTGCTGCTGGGTGGTGGCAGCAGCCACCGATTTGGTCTGGATGACGGCGTGGTGATCACTGCTAACCACGTTGCTATAGCTGGGGGAATCGCGGCGGCCGTGAAGGATGCGAAGAAGCAGCAAGGGCAACTGCACAAGATCGAAGTACAGGTAGCCAACGCCAGCGACTTGCGAGAAGCACTTAGTAATGGCGCCGATAGTCTCTTATTAGAAAACCTCTCTCCCGAGGAGGTGTCCCGCCTAACGGTTCTGGCAAAGGATCTCTCACCAACAGTAACAGTCAAGTGTGTAGGCAATATCACGCTGGAAAACATTCGGTCCTACGCGGAAGCTGCACCCATTCAAATTGGGGTGAGTGCACTCACAAGCTCTGCTCGTGCAATGGATGTCAGCTTCCAGCTACAACCGTTCTGATAAACGGGCCCTTTGCGGAACTGACCGAGGATTTTGACGTGTAATCCAAAGCATCTTGCGAGCGCTTGAACGCATCTCCTTACAAGGCGTATCTTTAGAACGGTTTAATCAAGGGCACTTAGGAGTTTCTGATGCAAAATCGACTTGTTCGGAACACAGCGTTTTTTGTTGCGGTACTTATCGGCATCAGTTTGTGCCTGGTCGATGCCGGCGCACAGACTCGCAGGAAGCGTCGCCCGCGCCGCGTGAGCAGACCAGTCATTACAAACCCGGTCATAACCCCGTCCACCAGTGAGCAAACCGTCGGCGGAGAGAAGATTATCAGTACTGCGGATGAGACCCAGGCAGAATCAGAGGAAACGGTAGAAAGCACCAAGCCAAAGCAGGCCAAGCCCTCATCAAGGCCGGCAACAGATGATGAGACGATGCAGCAAACCATCAACTCGCTTTCCAATCAGGTAAACAAGCTGACGGATAAGCTGAGCCAGATGCAGGAGAACGATCGTTCTGTACTGGATATGGAGCGTCTTACGCGTGCCGAACAACGGGCCGAAAGCCTGCGGTCACAGCAATTCGATGTCGAGACGAAGCTTGCTGACTTGCAGTCGAAGCTGGAGCAGATCGAGTATGCAGTGAAACCGGAAAGTATTGAGCGGGAGCAAGCAACTTTTGGTTCAACGCGTCCAGAGGAAGCACGAGCGGCACGGCGTCGCCAACTGGAAAGCGAAAGAGCGCGAGTTCAAGCGCAGATGAAGATCCTGGAAAGCAGTCGCGCGCGCCTGGAGTTGGCAGTTACGACCGCGGATGCAGAAGTAGATCTCCTGCGGCGCCGGTTGGAATCGCATCGACGGCAGGAGGAGAGTGCCACGTCCCCGCGGAGTGAACCACGGCCTTCAAGCGATCAGAAAAGACCCCAGTAATCCTTCACTTCGTTCTAGTTCAATCAGTTGCGGTAATTGCCTTTAGTCGTTTATGGGATCCATCACGCAGCGTGATTTATATCGCAGGATCGGCGAGGCCACTGCGCGAGGAGAGCGCGTTGTGCTGGCCACGGTGGCGCATACCCGTGGCTCGAGCCCGCAACAGCGCGGCGCGAAGATGCTGTTTTTCGAAAACGGCGAAGTTGCGGGGACTGTTGGGGGCGGCTGCATCGAAGCTGAGGTCTGGGCCGAGGCGCGCGAGGCCATGCGGTCAGGCAAATCCGCACTTCATCATTTCTCGCTGACAGCCGAAGAGGCAAGCGAAGAGGGGATGGTCTGCGGTGGAACGATGGATATATTTATTGACGCGATCCGTGATCAGCGTGATGAGTAACCGCGATGCCTGAAACTTTCGTTGAGAACTACAAAGCGAAGCATCAGCACCCGTTGAACAAGCTGATGCACAGCATCGGCATTCCGCTGATCGTGATTTCGCTGCCGCTATTTTTCTTCACCTGGCGCTGGGCACTGGGCTTGTTCATTAGCGGTTGGATATTCCAGTTCATAGGCCATGCGATTGAAGGTAACCAACCGGCTTTCTTTAAGAATCCGATCTACCTGCTGGTTGGTCCGTGGTGGGTGGCGCGGCGCGCGGCCACAGCCATTGGTCTAATAAAGGCAGCTTCCCCCAAAAAGGCTCACTAACCCCCTCCATGGTCGATTCCGGCAACACCGCCCCAGCCAGACAGCTTATTGCCCAGATTCAGCGCGTACTTGAGGAAGGTGGTATTGCCGCGCTTGCAACGATTTTAGAAGGGTCAGCGCATGTAGGCGCGAAACTCCTTGTTGAGCAGTCAGGACCAAGCACAGGCAGTTTGGGTGACGGGGCTCTGGACCATGCGGTAGTAAAACATGCGACCACTTTCCTGGAATCGCGCGAAGAAGCGAAGACACTCCAGATCACTGAATTTGCACCGGAGCTTCTCCTTTGGGCCGCGACGCGAGTTCTCTTTGAGCGCATTCATCCCGAGCCCCGATTAGTGATTTGCGGAGCGGGACACGTAGGCGCCTCTCTTGCGAAGCTGGCCAGCTTCGCCGGTTATCAAGCCACCCTTATTGACGATCGGCCGGAGTTTGTTATGCGCGAGCGTTTCCCTGACCAGCGTATTGAATTAGTGTCGGCAGGGAGTTGGGCAGAGGCAGTCAGCGAGGCGATCGGGAATGGACACGGCGTTTCGGTGGCGGTCGTCACGCGCGGGCACAATGAAGATGAAGAATGCCTCCGGGCAGTCATGAAGACTAATCCCGATTACATCGGACTGATCGGCAGCAAGCGCCGAACCAACATAGTCCTTGATCGTTTGCGGGAGGATGGCGCCGAAGCGCAACAACTGAGTAAGGTGCGAGCGCCCGTTGGTCTGGATATCGGGGCCGTCACGCCGGAGGAAGTTGCGCTTTCGATACTTGCTGAGATCATTGCGGAGAGACGCGGCGGGAAAGGCGGGTCACTGTCGGCCTGGCGGCGCCATTAAGAGGTGACGAGCCCATCTAATAAAGGGCAGAAGAAAAACTCTGGCTAGGGTCATCAATCAGATTGAAAGCCATTCCTACGTTCCCGCTTCACTCTCGCGCTTACTTCAAATCTGCTAACCATAAGACCTCGTCGCCTGGAGCTTTTCACGGGGCGATGGTAAGAACATTGCTGCATGGCAATAGAAGTCCGGAAAGTTGAAGCCCCGAAGCAAACTGCCCGACGCGGGACTGCGATGTTTCGGGCACTTTCGCATCCCAACTACCGTCGGTTCTGGATTGGCGCCTTTCTCTCGAATGTCGGCACGTGGATGCAGACCGTGGCTCAAGGCTGGCTTGTTCTGGAGCTTACAGACTCGGCACTGTGGCTGGGGATTGATGGATTTATGGCCACCGCTCCCGGGTTTTTCCTGACACTTGCCGGCGGGGTCTTCGCTGATCTAGTCGATCGTCGGCGGCTGCTTATCTATACACAGGTTGTCGCCGGTCTGGCAGCTTTCGGATTAGCGATTCTGGTGGGGACGCACTCCGTGAACGTCTGGATGATTCTCGGGTTCTCGTTTGTAACCGGATCTTGCATGGCGCTGGCGGGCCCTTCGTACCAGGCGATAACTTTCGATTTGGTCGGCAGAGCGGATCTTGCGAATGCCGTGGCGTTGAACTCTTCCCAATTTCAACTCTCGCGAGTGATTGGCCCTGCTTTCGCAGGTCTGGGATTCAAGTTTTTCGGCCTGGCAGGGTGCTTTTTCGCCAACGGTGTTTCGTTTGTCGCAGTAGTAGTCGCATTGAAGATGGTGCGCTTCGACAAGACGAATAAGAGTGTCGCCTCACATTCTGTGCGCGATCGGCGAGCATTGTGGCAAGACTTGATCGATGGATTTCGTTACGCCCGCAATCGTCCAAGAGTCTTTTCGCTGCTGTCGATCTCGGCGGTGAACAGCTTCTTCGGCGCGCCTTACTTAACGCTCGTGCCTATCTTTGCCCGCGACGTTTTTCATCTCGGCGAAACTGGCTTCGCCTGGATGATGGGAACGGCCGGTGCCGGCGCATTCTTTGGCGCCTTGCTATTAGCTTACCTCGGTGACTTCAAGAAGAAAGGCTGGTCTGTGCTGGGTGGGGCGTTCTCGTTTGGAATCTGTTTGATTGGCTTTGGACTCTCAACTCACCTTGCGCTCTCGCTCGTACTGCTCTTTGGCATTGGGTTCTCCATCGTGCTTTCAGTAGCAGTAACCAATACGCTGCTACAACAACTCGTGACTGATCAGATGCGCGGGCGTGTAATGAGCATGTTCATTCTTTCATTTGTTGGGTCAATGCCTATTGGAAGTCTTTTGGGCGGCATGTTCTCCCATCGCTTCGGAGCGCCAAGGACCCTGGCGGCGGGCGGGGTTGCTGTCGTCATCTACGTTACGACTGTCGCCATCCGCAATCGGCGCCTCCGGGAACTTCGCTAACGCATGCCGGTGATCCCGCTCGTCAAGCAAGGCTAACCCTTCCGGCTCCGGGCAAAGCCAACCAGACACCGAAAACCAAGCTGTGGGATGGCAATAGCCCGGATCCCCCTGCCGCCCAATATTTTCCGGCTCTGTGCAACGCGATTTCACCGTAGGTAGGTCGGTGCCTTCAAGCTTTCCCCTTCCTGTGCTAATCTCCTGAACCGTCCCAAGCGTGACACTCCAAAAGACCCCGACTATTGCGATAGAGGCTATAATTACAACCAACTATGCCGTGGTTTAGCAAAAAGAATAAAAGAATCGAGACTGTTCCGCCGGAGGAGCGCGTCGTCAAGACGGAGAATGTCTTCGTCAAGTGCGAGGGGTGCGAAGCCCACCTCTACAAACGTGAACTGGACGATGCCATGCAAGTGTGCACGCATTGTGGTTACCATCTTCGCATGGGAGCCCGTGATCGTCTCGCAATGCTTTTCGACGATGGTAATTATGAAGAACTCGATGCAGAGGTGATATCGACTGACCCGCTAGACTTTGTTGATACAAAACCGTATACCGCCCGGCTTAAGCAGGCGAAGAAGGGCTCGGGTTTGCCGGAAGCGATAATTAACGCCCGCGGTAAAGTCGGGAACCACCTCGTTTTTGCAGGCGCCATGGATATGTCATTCATTGGCGGCTCGATGGGGTCGGCGGTGGGAGAAAAGATCACACGTCTGATCGAACGGGCATTGAAGGAACATGGAGCGGTCGTGATCTTCTCCGCGTCCGGTGGCGCTCGCATGCAGGAAGGCACCCTATCGCTGATGCAGATGGCTAAAATTTCCGCCGCCCTCGCAGAGCTCGACGAGGCCCGCCTGCCATTTGTCTCAGTCCTGACCGACCCCACGACCGGCGGTGTGACGGCGAGTTTTGCCATGCTGGGCGACTTCATCATTGCCGAGCCGAAAGCGCTAATTGGTTTCGCCGGCCCTCGCGTGATCGAGCAAACAATTCGCCAGAAGCTGCCGAAGGATTTTCAGAAATCCGAGTTTCTCCTTGAGCACGGCATGCTCGATGCAATAGTGGATCGGCGCGAGATGCGCGATTACGTAATCAAGCTCCTCAGCTTCATGCTTAACCCGGAGATCTACGGCGAGCCGGAAACGGCAAGGACGCGTTCCGGCGCTATCTCACGAAAATGATCTGGCTCAAGATAACTGGCATGCCAAGCTCTAGCCTCGCAGTGCAAGCACAATAGAAGATTGTCATGCAGTTTGATGAGTCGCTTCGCTATCTGCTGAGTCTGGGACATGAGACTCTTGCCATTAAACTTGGTCTGAGGAACACTGAACTGCTGCTGGCAGCGTTCGGCGATCCTCAGCGGTCCTACCCTGTAGTCCAAATAGCAGGTACCAACGGCAAAGGTTCTACAGCAGTCATCCTTGATTCAATCTGCTCGGCTGCCGGTATCAAGAGCGGACTATTCACGTCGCCGCATCTCGTCTCTATTACAGAACGCGTAAGAATAGGTGGTCAGGAGATCTCGCAGGAGTCATTTGCGCAGCACGCCACTCAGGTTCGAGATGCCGCTCAACAACTCGTCGACCAGGGCGAGATTGAAGTATTACCGACTTTCTTTGAACAGCTTACAGCAATCGCCCTGCTGGCTTTTCGAGAAGCTAAGGTAGCCCTGGCGATACTCGAGACTGGACTTGGCGGCCGGCTCGATTCCACGAGCGCTGCGAAAGCCGACCTTGTCGCGATCACGCCGATCGCAATCGACCATGAAGAGTACTTAGGCAACACCCTTGAGAGCATAGCGGGTGAGAAGGCGGCAATTATTCGGCCGGGCGTCACAGCCATCATAGCGCCGCAATCCGCTCGGGCCCTCGAAGTTATTCTCCGGCAATGTGAGCGTAGTAACGTTCAACCGAGCATTGCCAATTTCCCGGTGAGATTTGAGGACACATCGGCGGATGGGCGTTGCTGCGCAACCTTCGAAACCAGGCAAGATCGCTACGAGCACATTCTCATTGGACTGCGCGGCCGCCATCAGACCACTAACGTAGCGGTTGCAATTCGACTTGCGGAATCACTGCCTGTCTCCGTCCCACGGTGGGCAATTATTGAAGGGATAGAAAGCGCCAGGCACTCGGGCCGTCTGGAACTATGGGAAACGAAGCCGTCATTTCTATTTGATGGTGCGCACAATACGGCCGGCGCGCAAGCATTGCGCGATTACCTGGATGAGTTTGTCAGGACGCCGCTTACACTCGTCTTCGGTGTCATGCGTGACAAGAATCTGGACGAGATGGCAGCAATTTTATTCGGCGCAGCCAGTCAGCTTGTTTTGACGCGATCCGAGAATGAACGTGCGGCCAGCGTAGAGACGCTCCGCGAAGTAGCAACGCGCGTTGTCGATCAGGGAAAGATTAGTACGGCAGATTCAGTAAGAGATGCTCTCCGGATTGCGTTGGAAATTACTCCTCAGAACGGAGTAGTTTGCTTTACCGGGTCTTTATACTTGATCGGTGAGGCGCAGTCCGCCGCGAAAGAAATAACCGTGCTGAAAAGCGAAACAGCTAAACGATAGAATATCTCGAGCAAGATAAATTATGGCCCTTCCTAATAAACCCCTTCCTCAGATTCTCGCAAGCGAAGAGATTTTTCGCGGGCGTATCTTCGAAGTGACGATCGATACCGTGCGCGAAGGCGACAAGACCTATCAACGCGAAGTGGTGCACCATCCGGGTAGTGCTGTGATTGTTCCGGCATTTGAGGACGGAACTGTGGCGCTTGTGCGGCAGTATCGGCATCCGGCTGTCCGCTACTTATTGGAGGTCCCAGCTGGAACTCTGAACAGGGGTGAGCGCCCGGAAGAAGGCGCGGCGCGAGAACTGGAAGAAGAACTTGGCTATGTTGCAGGCAGGCTGGAGAAATTGTCGGAGTTTTATGTCTCACCTGGTTTTTGCGAAGAGAAGATGTGGATCTATCTTGCAACAGAAATGATAGAAACGAAGCAGCAACTGGAGGAAGATGAGATTGTAGATGTTGTCCGGCTGCCATTCTCCCAGGCGCTCGAGATGATCTCCGCCGGCGAGATTGAAGACGCAAAAACGATTATTGGGTTGATGCTGGCAGCGCCTCGAGTTGGACCTTCTATGCTGGAGATCGAATATCCAGGCGTGTGATCGTAGGACCTAACGGCCTCGATAGGCATAAGGCGAACCATAGCAATCAGGTTGACGTTTGACCGCTCCAGAGCACCTCTCATACACTCACTTTTATAGTGACACCAGAAAATGTTTCCTCTCTCGCTGAGCCGGCGGTCGAGATGCGGCCGGGTTTACCCCTTCCGGATCTCGGCGGTGGGCCAAGCGAACCAATAGATCCAGACAATCCACCCTGGGGTGTAGCTCAAGCCTTATTAACCTGGGTCACAAGCTTGGGTTTATTGTTAGTGGTACCCCTCGTCGCAGTTATTCCTTATATCCTTTACAGAACCATTGCCTTCGGCTCAGACAACGCCGAGACGCTGCTAGCGGACAAAAACTTCATCTTCATATCAATTCTCGGGATCTTTCCCACTCACATTTTGTTGCTCGGCGTAATTTGGCTGGTGGTGACGAATCGCGGCAGCCGACCGTTCTGGCAAACTCTCGGCTGGAGCTGGCCGGAGAATTTCGGTCCCTGGAAGAGCATTTTTCTGGCTGTGGGCTTACTCTTTGTCGGTTGGCTGATGACGCTGTTATTCGGTGGCGGCGAGACACAGTTAGATCAGTTGATTAATAGTTCTTACAAGGCGCGTGTGGCGACTGCGATCCTGGCGGTTGCCACGGGTCCCCTGGTCGAAGAGTTGCTCTATCGCGGAGTGCTATACGCGGCATTCCAAAGAGCGTTGGGCGTGTTTGGAGCAGTGGTTGTAGTTTCTGCTCTGTTCGCTGGGGTACACGTCTTCCAGTACTACAATAACTTAGGCGTGATTGCTGTTATTTCCGTCCTCAGCGTTGCTCTGACCCTGGTCCGTGCCCGCACGGGCAGACTTCTCCCATCCTTTGTTATGCATCTCGTCTTCAACGGCATCCAATCTGTCATTCTAGTGCTGCAACCGGTCGTGCAAAAGCTTCAGCCCGGGGCCGAGGAAAAGACAGCCGCTTACATCATTGAAGGCATCTCCAGGCATTTAGGATAAAGGCATGGCTCACGAGGTCGTCGTGGTCGGCGGCGGGATCGGGGGGCTGACCGTGGCCGCCTTGCTCGCTGCGCGAGGAGTGGATGTTTGCGTGCTGGAGCGAGAATCTCGCGTTGGGGGGTGCGCAGCGGGTTTTGAAAAGTTTGGCTACACCTTTGACTCAGGGATAGGTTTGTATCCCCTCTGGCAGCCGGGGGCAATTCACGATCGAGTCTTCTCTGAACTACCAGTTAAGTCGCCGGAAACTCGGCTCAGCGATCCTGCCTATATTGTCCGTCTTCCTGATCAATCTGAGGTTGCCCTATCAGCAAACAAAGAGCAGTTTGAAGAGACGCTTCTTGCAGTCTTTCCTGAATGTGCAGCTGACGCGATTGCGTTTTATCGAGAGTGCGAGCGAGTAAGCAATGCTTTGATGCGTGCTTTTCGAAGGATTCCAGACCTGCAGACCGCTGGCAGGATCAAGCAGTTTTATGCGTTCCTACCCCATTTCCTTGAAGCCGCGCGAATCTCGGGAACGAAAGATCATACGGTGCTGCGCCATTTGGACGGGGCGTCACACCGCTTCCGCCGGTTCGTGGACGCGCAGTTACAGCTCCTGACGCAGTCACCCAGCGATGAGTGTGCCTATCTATATGCGACACTGGCGCTCACGCTTCCTCGCCAACAAGTGTTCTCGATTAGGGGCGGACCACCGGCGCTGGCCGCCGCGCTGGCTGAATCAATTAAGACGAGTGGGGGCAGGATTCGGTTGGACACACCAGTGCTACGC
>Ga0136623_10000218_pt1 | contig 15576 bp, 16 predicted proteins | sample AntDrymUQ4492106_2_FD_104656 | JGI IMG/M metagenome (GOLD analysis project Ga0136623, IMG submission 104656) | Polar desert sand microbial communities from Dry Valleys, Antarctica - metaG UQ449 (21.06) | ecosystem: Environmental > Terrestrial > Soil > Desert | place: Antarctica: Dry Valley...
AGCGCAACATCTTCGTCAAGAAAAACGCGCCCGAAGTTCTGAGCCGCACTCTTCGCTTTGGAAGCGACCGGCACCTGAAGCTCCTCGAGGGCGAGGCAATCGTGATCGGCACGGCCACCGATCCGTATCAGCCCGCCGAGCGGAGGTTTCGGGTCACGAGAGGAATTCTCGAGGTGCTGGCGGACCATCCCGGCCTCAGCGTAGTGGTGATCACGAAGAGCCCGCTGATCACGCGCGACATCGACCTCCTCTCCCGCATTGCGCGGCACTCGGAGCTGTCGATTCACTTATCCCTGATCACGCTGAACCGGGAGCTCGCGCGGCGAATCGAGCCGCGGGCGCCGACGCCTGAAGCCAGGGTTCGGGCGCTCGCTCGTCTCCGGGAGGCAGGGATCGATGCGGGCATCAACTGCATGCCGGTGCTTCCAGGAATCACGGACAACCCTTCTGACCTCGAGGCTCTGGTCAAGCGTGTTAGCGAGGCTGGCGCGACCTACGTTGGCGCGTGCGCGGTGCGGCTGAAATCGGCGGCGCGGAAGCGCTACATGCCGTTCATCGAGCAGGAATTCCCGCATCTGGCGGAGCGGTATCGCAACACCTACGCGACGAGTCCCTACGCCGGCGAGAAATATCGCGAGGGCCTGGAGCGTTTCTTCGACAAGCTGTGCCGCAAATACGGAGTGCGAAGCCGGTCGCGGGGCGAAGACGAGGAAGGGGACGAAGAGCCGGCGTTCCCGGCCCTCGTCCCCGACCTACAACTGTCCCTCGAGCTGCAGCCCGCGCCGGAGCTGCAGCTTGCGGCAGTCTCTGAATTTTCCAGCTAAGGGTAGCTGGTACTATTCTCCACCGGTCGACGGCGCGGTCGGCGGTGTGTCGCCCGGGCCGAACCCGATGTTCATCGCCGCGAGAACCGCGGCCGCATTGTTCGCGGAGTTGAACTTCTTGGCGCAGGTCGCGATGGCGCGCCGAGTCTGGGGCCCGTAGCGGCCGTCCACGTTCGTCACGCCGCAGCCCTGATCTCTCAGCTCCTGCTGGAGAGCGAGAAACTGCACGCGTGACAGGCCAGCCTGTGCAGAAGCAAGTGCTGGGACGGTCAGAAGGGCAACTACAGCCATGGTTTTACGGGTCATCTTCGATGCCTCCGGTCGGGTATGACTCTACATTATAGAGTTCTGGGTGCGTTGCAAGGTCCACGCCGATTGCGCGCCAGTTGGACCGGGTGTAATGGACGAAAAAAACGCCCGACTCGCAAGGAGTCGGGCGTCTGTTTACTGGAAACACTCGTGCTGTAATCGTTAGCCGATCATCGTGATGACGAGGGCGCCGGCCGCAAGCAGTCCCGCGGCGATGGCGAGCGCCGATACCGGCGTGATCGTCACCTGCTGCTTCCACCAGCTCGAAGCAGTATTCGGGGTGGCGGGCAAAGAAGCCATAATGCGCTGCTGTACGTGAATCGGCGTGACGCGGCGGCGAAGCATCTCGCTCTCGGCGTTGATACGGGTCCAGAGCTCTACCTTGGAAGCGCCTTCGGACTCGCTCGCGCGCATCACGTCCACTTCTCCATCGAGCCATTCGTGCAGCATGGATCTGCTGGTTCCGGTGAGCGGAACCTCGCGATCATACAGCTGCTCGGCCTTTTCCTTCCGTTGAAGAGGCTCGCGGCCCGTTGTCCTTTCGCTTCTCTCGAAATTCGCGTCGTCCAGCATCATGAGTACTTCTCCTCCAGCAGTTGTTGGAGCGCCTCTCGCGCCCGATGCACTCGCATCTTTAGCGCGCCAACCGTCGTTTCCAGTAACAGCGCCATCTCTTCGTACGACCTTCCTTCCACGTGCTTCATCACGAACGCTTCGCGCAGTGAGGGAGCGAGCCGGGCGAGCGCGAATTCGAGATCCGTACGCAGCTCGTTGCGGTCCATTTCCTCTTCCGGCGTCGAGTACGTGGAGGGCTGATCATCCTCGTCGTAGCTCACGTGCGACCGCCGGATATTCTTCAGCCAATCCTTGCAAGAGTTGGCGACGATCCGGAAAACCCAGGCGTCGAAACGCCCCCGAACTTCGCCCAGATGCTGAAAGGCTTTAATAAAAGACGCTTGGAGTATGTCTTCCGCCACATCAGGGCTTCCGGTCATCCCGAGGGCATGTCGGTACAAGGGGTCGCTGTAACGGGTTATGAGCACCCCGAACGCGTCCTTGTGGCCCGCCAGGACCTTGGCGATGACCTCCTGATCGGCATCGATACCCGGCACCCCATCCGCTGGTGTCGAGCCTCCAGCACCCGGTGTTTGGGCGCTCTGATTCTGCAGCGGCGTGGCTGTCATCTTCACCTGCCTAGTGTAATCCGTTTACCACCCGGTGTATAGACCCGAGGGGCGTGCGGAAGACGCTGTTCGCACCGATGCCAGGCCGAGGACGAAAGAAGCTCGTGGAAGTAACAAAGATCGAACGACAGCTTCAACTCACACACTCACGACTCATGACTTGGATCCCCCATAGGTGTTCTGGTGGGTAGCGACGAAAGCAAGCCCGAGCCACCCCGCATAACTACCTCAACCGAATCAGGTAGAGATGCTCGACCGCCCCGTCCAGGTGGTAGTGTCTCCCTTCCCGCTCACTGTCGGCCCGATAGCGCCGGTAGCCCTGGGTGAAGTGGGCAACCTTTCCATCCGCGGCCGCGCCTTCGAGGAGCCCATGGAGGGCCTCCGGCGCCAGATGTCCCTCCGAGTTGAAGCTGACCAGCGCGTGCCTGGCTCCCGTGACGGCGAGGAGGCCGGAAAAAAGCTTCTTCACCCGGCGTCCATGCGACCAGTCGCTGCGCCCCTCCTTTCCGGCGAGCAGCCCTACCTTGCCGCGGACCGCGGGCAGCGAATCGGACCACCCACGGGCGAGGATCTCGGGGATGTGGTAGTAGGCGACGTACTGCCGGGAATTGTAGGGAGGATCTATGTAGATGAGATCGACTTCCCCGATCACTCGCGCCGCACCGGCTGCATCCATCAGGTGCGCCGTCGCTCCGGAATGTCCCGCGCCTGGATGTTCGGGCTTCACCTCGAACCGGCGCCGCGAATTCGGCTGCCAGCGCTTCATGAAGGAGGCATAGACTCCGGCCGTATTCGCCACCCTGTCGGCGCCTTCGATGATGGCGGCCAGGAGCATGTAGTAAGTCTCTTCGCTTATCGCTTCCAGGCGGTGCCAGCTCTCCAGCACCTCGCGCGCGGCATCGATTCGCCCCGCGTTCTCGGTGGTGAAGTACATCCTCCCCCCCGTCGGGGAGAAGTGTTGCGTGATGAACCCCTGCCTGGGGGCCAGCGCCGACAGGTCGCGGGCAAGTCTGGCGACAGCTGGATCGGCGGCACCCGCAACGACGTAGGCGCGCTGAAACACATAGGAGGACACGAGCAGATCGCTCGAGTGAACCCGCCAGCCGTGCGCCTTGAGCGCGCGCCCAACGCTGGCGGTGCCGGCAAAGGCATCGTGGACGGCGCCGCCAGTCAGACCTTGAGTCCTCAAGACGCGAAGGATGAATGGTAGAAGGCGGGTCTTGTTGCCGATATACCTCATGAATGGCTTCCCGGCGACCTCGCCCGTGGATCCGTTGTGCCCCGCCCTCAGGGACAGATCTGAGCGGCCGTAAGCACCACCTGCGGGTTGGTCGGTATCTCCCACTGGTAATGCGCGTTGAGCGCATCCGCGGCGGCGTTGGCAATGGCTTGCTGCCCATCGACCGAGGGGTGAATGCCATCGAGCGTGATGAACTGTCCGAACGGCCTGGTGCAGGAGAGAAAGCGCGACAGGCTGAACCGTGGCTTCTGAGTCACGAAGGCCGCCAGCGCCGTATTGAGGTCGAGGTACGCCCACGGATGCACCGTCGCCTGCGCCTGAATGTGATTGTTCATCGTGCGTATCTGTCCATTCACGAAACTGGTGTCCGCCTGCGTCAGCATGAAGTCCGCGGCAGTGGGACTATTGGTGCACGTGAGGTTGAAGGGTTTGGGACTGGCAAGGGCTGTCAGAACCTTGGCAAACGCGTAGATCTGGTTCTGGTTGCCGGTGCAATCAGCGTTCACGACGATGCCGAATGACTCGAATGCCGCCCTGTCCTGCCAGAAGTCGTCTCCGAGATGGATGCCGACGAGATTGGGAATCAGCGGAACGGAAACGAGCAGCGCCTTCGCTCCGGTTTTCGCGACGCTGTCGATCACGGCGTCGTACTGCGGCTGCCAGAGCGCGGTCGGGTAATAGGTGAAGGTGCCGTCCGGCTGGCGGTACGCCGCCGCGGGGGCAACGATGCCATCCGTAACGGTGCGAAGAACCTCGTTTGCGCCGAGCTCCACCGAGACGAGCGTCGGGTTCTGAGCCATCATCGACGTCACCTGGCTTTTCCCCCGAGCGAGCACGGCCTTGTACAGGCGCTTTCTCTGGTCGCTGTCGATCGTCGTCGGGCTCGTGACCGTTGACTCAGGGGTGATCCGGAGAGCGTGGTAGGTCGTCGCTCCATCGATCGCGACATTGTTTGTCGGAAGGGTAATCCCGGGATAAAGCGCGCAAACCTGATCCTGCGCGTTCACACCCGGGAACTGCGCTCCGCTCAGGCGTCTTTGAAACTGAATCGGCGCAATGAGGGGGGAGTAGCAGCCTGGTCCCTGGATCAGCGGAACGGTGAACCTGGCGCTGGAAAAAGCCTGATGAGCGAGGAGCGCGGGCCACGCGTGCTGCTGGGTGGCGTAAAAAACCCCGGCGGACTGGATACCCATGGTGATGCTGGTGCCGATCGAGACATAGCGCTCGAACGCTTCCCGGCCGGGTGGCCCGATCGGGTCATCATCGCTGCACGCCGCAAGAACGACGAGTGCGGGGAGGAGACCAGAAAAAATCCAGTTACGCTTCATTCCATTCCTCTGCGACTGTGGCAGTCCCGTAACGACTCGCGGGGCTGGATAATATCCGTCAACGCTGAAATGCGCGCCATCCCAGTGACCGGACCTCTTCGCCGTGCTCATCGAGCCGGGGAGGAGGCATGCGTACGGTTCCGGACACGCTCGAGGGTAGGCCGGTTTCCGGCGAGGCATCGGTGTCAGCGATGGCTTCGGCTACAGTGCGAACCAATCCGCAGGCGATGCCATTTCGCTCGAGTCGCTCGATCCAGTATTGGGCAGGTTGCGTTGCAACGTGCCGTGCAACCGCTTCGACCACGCGCTCGCGATTCGCGATGCGTCCCGCATTCGTCGCAAGACTGTCGTCTGATGCCAGATCCCCAAGCTCGAGTGCAGCCGCGCATGCCTTCCATTGCTCGTCGCTGCCGACGGCGATGACGAAGGGGCGGTCAGCGGCATCGAAAAGCTGATACGGCACCAGGTTCGGGTGAGCGTTGCCCCACCTCGCTGCGTCGGCTCCCGACACGAGAACATTCTGAGCGACGTTCACAAGTGCGGAGCGCGCCGAGTCGGCGAGTGAGATGTCGAGACGTCGCCGCTCCAATACCAGCGGGCCTTCGCCACGCTCGGCGAGGGCCGCAAGGATGGCAATTGCCGCGTCCTTCCCCGCGATGACATCGGCGAGCGCTACTCCGACTTTCATGGGCGGTCCACCTACTGGGCCGGTGATCGACATCCAGCCCGATTCAGCCTGAGTGACGAAGTCGTAGCCGCGACGGCGCCTCCCCGGACCATAGCCGGAGATCGTGCACCAGATGAGTGAGGGATGCGCTTCCAGGATCCGGTCACGGTCGAACCCCAGGCGCTCGAGCGACCCGGGAAGGAAATTGTCGATTACTACATCGGCATCGCTAAGCAACCGCATCACCAGAGCGCGGTCCTCCGGCAACCCGAGGTTTGCGGCAAGACTCTTTTTGTTGCGGTTGATGCTTAGGAAGTAGGCGCTCTGGCCTTTGGCATCGAAGGGCGGACCCCAGCCGCGTGTTTCGTCGCCGTCGCCTGGCCGCTCGACTTTGATGACGTCGGCACCCAGGTCCCCCAAAATCATGGAACAGAGCGGCCCGGCGAGGACGCGGGTGAAATCGAGCACTCTCGCCTTCATTTGTGAAGTTTGGCGCTAAGCTGGCTGCTTAATGCGTCGTTGCTGGTAGGAATACTCGGATAGCTTTGCCCGCTGAGCGTCGATGCGAACAGGGTTCACCCCACCTTGTTTTAGTGACGAAAAATCATATACTTAGCCGCGTTCGAGCCTGACCGATCCCGAAACGGCGTGAAAAACTGATTTCCGCGGCTCGACCACCTCTTCCTACCAGCTTCCCAGCCCTGAAAAGGGCACCGGAGCCCCTTGAATGCCCGACAAAGAAAAACCAGCAGTTGCTACAGTCCCGGCACCTGCCGTCGTCCCCGCGCCTGGAACGCCCCCGATTCCGCCAAGGAGAAGTCCGGGGCACCGCGGCGCTGATGTAAAAGATACCGTCGCCGAGATGGCGGCAAAGGCACACGAGATCAGCCTCGAGGCCGGAAGCAAGATGGCCGCGGCAATGAAGGATGTCGTCGGCGCCGCCGCCGGACTCACCGGCCTCGTCGTCGAGAGCGCGCGGGATCTCCTCCAGTACATGGTTCGCCGCGGGCAGATGACTCAGGAGGAGGCGGACAAGCTCATGCGCGAGGTCGAATCGTCGCATGGACTCAAGCGGAAAGCGCCTACTCCCTTCCCCGCGCCTGGAACCAAGAGCGTCCCGAAACCGGTCGAGGCGCCGAAGCTGGTGGAAGCGCCGCGCCCGGTGGTGGCCGCGGCGAGGCCGTCGCCTGTTGCCGTAAAAGAGCCGCCGAAGCCCGCGGCAAGACACGCCCCCGCGAAGAAGCCGGCCGCAAAGAAGACCACGATGAAGCCCGCAGCCAAAAAGCACTCGGCGAAGCCCACAAAGTCGAAAGGAAAAGGTTCCGCCAAGTCAGCCAAGAGAAGGTAGGGCGTGGTGATCGCGCGGGGCGACGCAGTCGCGCTCGCCCGCGCGCTCGTACAAATCGATTCCAGGAATCCGACGCTTGTCCCCGGCGCCCCCGGTGAGAGCGAGGTCGCGGCTACACTCGCATCGGTTCTCGACGAGTGGGGCTTCTCCGTGCGGGTGCTCTACGCGCTCCCCGGCCGCCCGAACGTCGTCGCCCGCATCGGTCCCAGCGACGCACCGGCGTTAATGCTCAACGGACACCTCGATGTAGTGGGAGTCGAGGGGATGATTCACGAGCCGTTCCTCGCGGAGCTGCGGTCGGGACGCATCTATGGTCGTGGGTCAGCCGACATGAAGGGTGGGATCGCGGCTATGTGCGCGGCGGCGACAGCCGCGACCGCGGGGTCGAACGCGCAGATCGTGATCGCCGCGGTGGCCGACGAGGAGTACGAGAGCCTCGGGCTTCGCTCTCTCCTCGAGTCCGGGGTCCGGGCCGATGCCGCCATCGTCACGGAGCCGACACGGCTCGCCATCTGTCCCGCTCACCGTGGATTTGCCTGGATCGACGTCACGCTGGCCGGGCGCGCCGCGCACGGCAGTCGCTACGATCTGGGAATCGACGCGATTCTGCACGCCGGGCTATTGCTGGCCGAGCTGGACGCGCTCGAGCGGACGAGAAGCGATGGCCCGACTCATCCCCTCCTCGGTCGCGGCTCACTCCACGCGTCGAGGATCCATGGCGGCGTTGGAATGTCGACCTACCCCGAGCGGTGCGACCTCGCCGTCGAGCGACGCACGCTTCCCGGCGAAACGGCCGAACAGGCCGTGCGGGAGATCACCGCTGCCTGTGACCGCGTTCGCGCTCGCACTCCGGGTTTTTCGGCGCGGGTTAAATTGAGTACCGCACAGGCGCCGAGCGACGTACCCCTCGACGCTCAGATCGTGAAACGCCTGCGAAAAGCCCTGGAAGCCGAGGGAATGCCGGTGAAGATCGAGGGCCTTTCCGCCTGGACGGACGCGGCGCTTCTCAACGAGGCCGGAATTCCGGCTGTCTGCTTCGGCCCGGGCGACATTTCGCTTGCCCACGCCGCCGAGGAATTCGTCCCCGTCGTGGAAATCGAGCAGGCGACGCGGGTACTCGCACGGGTAGTGCGTAACTGGTGCAGCTAGAGCCGGCATTTTGCCGTCGACATTGTGAAAGGGAATCCGTTTGCCGGAGTGGACGCACAAGCAGTACGACATCCTCGAAGGGGCAATCACGAGCGGCAGGCGTATCGCTGCCTACCGCCGCGGCACCGAGTACGTGGTGATCCCCACGCGCCTCCGGGTGATCAAGGGCCGGGAAGCAGTCGATGCCACACATCCAACCACGGGTGATGGAATCACGATCTACCTGGACGAGATCGACCGGTTCGAGGTCGTCAAATGACCCGCGCCAGACCGGGTGATCTGGTGGCCATCTACGCCGACGAGTCCTGCATTGGCAACGGCCGCGAGGGGGACAACCCCGGCGGGGCCGCCTGCGTTATCGAGTGGCTCGGTCCCGGCGCTTCAGAGCCGGCTCGCGCGGACTACTGGATCTCCGAGCCGGCTACCACCAACAACCGAATGGCGCTGCGATCGGTGATCGAGGCTTTTCGGTCGATTTCGCGCCGGGGCAACTCCTACCGTGTAGTGTTCATCAGTGATTCGAAGTACATCGTGGACGGGATGACCGAGTGGGTCCGGGGATGGCAGGCACGGGACTGGAAGAGGAAGGGTGGGTCCATTCTCAATCTCGAGCTCTGGAAGGAAGCGGTGAAGGCGGTCGAGCCCCACGAGTGCCAATGGAAGTGGGTGCGCGGCCACAACGGGCAGCCTCAGAACGAATACGCCAATTTTCTGGCAACCCGGGCCGCGGCCGATCAGACCGATTCGGGTGGCCTTCGCCATTCCGGATTCGACAGCTGGGTGGAGGCGCAAAAGACGGGTCGGCTGCGACTGAAGGACACCGCACCGTTTCCTGATTCAATCTCATTTCAGCCTGGTAAGAGAGCATGGACGATCTAGACAGACTGTTCAATCGACTGGTGGCGAATATCCGTAATGGGCACGCCGAGTATCTGAGCGTGCCGTTCACGGTCGCCGAGCTGCACGACACGCTGGTGCCATACCGTCATTACCGGCGCGACCTGGGCATCGAGACGAATCAGGACTACGAGGCGGCGGTCACCCGGCTTATATCGGGGGAGCGAGGCTACATCCGCGCCGACGAGTCCATGCAGCAAAGACTGAAAAAGGAAGTCGCATCCGCGCACGCCGATCCCGGACTGTTTCGCGAGTACGCGTCCGCGCGCATCTCCCTCATTCCTGAAGCTGTCAAAAATCTCGGCGTGCCTATCCCCGCGCAGAACTCCGGCGGCTATTCCGCCGGCAGGCGTCAGCCCGCTGGCAGAGAGGGAAACGGCGCCACCAACGAAGGCACGACCTCCTTCGCGATGCCTGCGCTCTCGAGCATGGAGATCCCGGAGGGATGCCGTTTTTGCGGCGGTACGCTCCCCGAGGGGCGGGCCATCACCTACTGTCCAACCTGCGGGCAGAACCTGGCGGCCAAGCACTGCGCCGGGTGCGGAGCGGAGCTCGACGCCGCCTGGAAGTTCTGCGTCAGCTGCGGCAAGCGCGCGAGCTGACCAGGGAAGCTTACACGGGATGAGGCGGCAGACTGTCAACGGAGACATCGTATTTCTCTCCGCCGTGCGCACACCGTTCGGAACGTTCGGTGGAAAGCTCAGGGGAATCCCGCCGGTCGATCTCGCCGTCCATGCCTCGAAGGCCGCGGTCGATCGCGCCGGTGTCGAGGCAACGGACGTCGACCAGACGATTTTCGGCAACGTTCTCTACACGACGAGCGACTCCATCTACTTCGCGCGACACGTCGCGCTGAAAACGGGTTGCCGCCAGGAAACGTCCGCGCTCACCCTCAATCGGCTCTGCGGCTCCGGGTTCCAGGCCGTCGTCAGCGGGGCACAGGAGATTCTCCTCGGCGACGCCCAGGTGTGCCTTGTCGGTGGAGCGGAGTCGATGTCACAGGCCCCGCACGTCACTCGTGGATTGCGCTGGGGGGCGCCGCTCGGAAAGCCTCCCGTGATGGAAGACGTGCTGTGGGAAGGGCTGACCGATTCGTACGTCGGTCTGGGAATGGCGGAGACGGCGGAAAATCTGGCTGAGCGTTACAAGCTGGACCGCGGAAGCGTGGACGAATTCGCGCTCAGGTCGCAGCAGCTCGCGAAATCCGGCTGGGAATCCGGCGCCAACAGAGATGAGGTAATCCCGGTGCCGATCCCCAATCCGAAAACAGGAAAGGCCGAGGACTTAGCGGCGGACGAGCACATGCGACCCGACACCACCGCCGAAAAGCTCGGCGCCCTCAAGCCTGTGTTCAGGAAGAACGGCGTCGTCACCGCCGGGAACGCCTCGGGCATTGGCGATGGAGCAGCCGCGATGGTGATCGCGAGCGCGCGCTTCGCCGCAGATCGCGGGCTCAAGCCGCTTGGCAGGCTCGTCTCGTGGGGCGTTGCCGGCGTCGATCCAGCGGTGATGGGAATCGGGCCGGTACCCTCGTCGAAGGCTGCGCTGGCCAGGGCAGGTCTTTCCATTGCCGACATGGATCTGATCGAGGTGAACGAGGCCTTTGCCGCCCAGACCTGCGCGGTCGAGCGTGAGCTGTCGCTACCCAGGGATCGTCTGAACGTTCACGGAGGGGCGATCGCGCTGAGTCACCCGCTTGCCGCGTCGGGCGCCCGGATCACGGCCCATCTACTGCATGCTCTGCGGGCGAGTGGAAAGCGGTATGGGCTCGGTACAGCTTGCATTGGAGGGGGTCAGGGGATCGCCTTGATCGTCGAGTCCATACAATAGCAGGGCTCCGGACGGACTGCGGACTGCGGACTAACTGCGGACTGCGGACTAACTGCGGACTGCGGACTAACGACATACAATGACACTACGGAGAGGGGACGATGAAGCAGATTGCTCGAATACTTGGGTACGCCGCGATCATCGGCTTTGCCGGTGCGTGCGCGTCGGCTGGCACCGGTCGCGTTGGGGATCCGAGCACCGGTGGCGCGGGATCCACTACAGGATCCACTGCGGACCAGAATGTCAGCGCCAGCGGCGCCGTCTGGCCGATCAAGACCCGCGAGCACGTCGATCTGTGGCTGCATGGCTTCGCGATGCTTCAGGAAGACACGACCTTCGTTCCGTTTTTCCGCCGTGGCTACAGCACCAACATGACGGTGCTCAAGAACCGCGCGAACGTGGTCTCCCAGCTCGACGCCAATCGCGACCGGCTGCGCGCCCGCCTCACCTCGAACCCCCAGCTGATCAACGCGCAGTTCATTCCGTTCTCTTTCTCATCATGGGAGGAGATCGCGCAGGTCGTGAATTTCTTCGTCCGGGCAGACGGAAATCCGCGGGCGGCGTCTTCACAGCAGGAGGCGAATGCGATCGCATTCCTCGCCGCCTATTTTCCGAGCGCGGGGGACAGGGAGTGGGTGCGCCTGTTCGTCAATGCCCTCGCCGATGAGCGCGCGCGATTCTACCAGTCGTACTGGGCGCAGCAGCAGCGGGAAAAGCGTAACGTACTCGACGAGGTCGACGCCCTCTGGCAGGGAACCTATCGCCCGAAGATGCAGCGCTTCCTCAACAACACGCAGCAGGCCGCCGGTGATGTGCTGCTTTCCCTTCCCCTCAACGGAGAAGGACGTTCGCAGAGCAGCGGCAAGCAGGCGAACGTCCTCACCGTCACCTTCCCTGACCGTCCCGCCGATGCGATGGACGCCATTTACGTGATCGCGCACGAAGCGGTGGGGACTCTCGCCAACGTCGCCGTCATCGACAACATCACGCCCGAGCAGCGCCGCACCGGGCTTGGCGATCGCTACACCAGCACCGCCGCGGTTCGCGCCGGGGCGATGCTGCTGCAGCGCACCGCTCCGGAGGCTCTGGACGGCTACATGCGCTACTACCTGCGATCGGTAAACCGTCCGGTGGGCTCGAACGTGGCGACGACGTTCACCACTGTGTTTTCGCTTCCCGACACCATCCGTGACGCGCTCAACCGCCAGCTGGACGTGGTACTCGGAGGCATCTAGGCGGATATACTTCTGCCATGGCCGACGCCGGAAGCCCGCTACCTGCAACCGTCCCGCAAAAAGCTCTGCTCGACCGACAGGCGTTCGAGCGCATTCTGGCCCGAGCCGCGGAGCTTCAGGGAGCGGGAGCGATGCCGGATGTGACCGAGCTTCTGAGCGAGACTCAGCTCCGCGAGATAGGAGCTGAGGTCGGCCTGACCCCGGCGACCATCAACCAGGCACTCGCGGAGGAGCGGACGAGAGTCGCGGTTCCCGAGGAGCGGGGATTCGTCGCGCAGCTGGCGGGTGGCCGTCTTGCCTCCGCCACGAGAACAGTGCCAGGGACGCAGGCAGAGGTGATGGCAGCGATCGACAGCTGGATGCAGCGCGAGGAATGCCTTCAGGTCGAGCGCCGGTTTGCCGACCGCATTACCTGGGAGCCGCAGCGCGGCGTCTTCGGAAAGCTGAAGAGGGCGGTCAACATCAGCGGGCGCGGCTATCATCTGGTCGATGCGCAGCACGTCTCCGCGACGGTGCTGCCTGTCGACGCGAGCCGCGTGGTCGTCCGGCTCGATGCCGACCTTACCGCGAGCCGGAGCCGCAGACTCGGGGGCGGAGGCGCGATGGCCGCCGTGGGCACTGTGGGGAGCGCGGTGCTTGGCTTGGGGTTGATCGTCGCTCACCTGCCTCTGATCCTGGCAGCCGGAATCGCGGTCATTCCTTTCGTTGGTGGCGCAATGGGCGGTTACGCCATCGCCCGGGGTCAGCGAAAAGTTCTCGCCGGCGTGCAGCTCGGGCTCGAGCAGATTCTGGACCGGCTGGAGCACGGCGATATTCCGCGGCAGGGAGGATTCTTCTCGGCCCTCGCTCCACAGCCGCGTCTCCCCGCCAGATAGAGTCCTGCCTCGCCATCCTCGCCTGATGCCGCACGAATGAAAACGATCCGCAAGGTCGGAGTGGCAGGTGGAGGACTAATGGGGAGCGGGATCGCCCAGGTGTGTGCCGCGGCCGGATTTCCGACCGTCGTGCGCGAGGTTTCGCGACCGCTGTGCGACAAGTCCCGCCAGTCGATCGAAAAAGTTCTGGCGAAAGGAATCGAGCGCGGGAAAGTGACTGACGCTCAACGCGCCTCTACCCTCGAGAAGCTCCGGTTCGCGACCGACGTCACGGAGCTCGCCGATGCCGATCTCATCATCGAGGCGGTCGTGGAGGACCTCGATGTGAAGAACGCTCTCTGGTCGGAGCTGAACGGCGTTGTCGGCCCGGATACGATCTTCGCTTCCAACACATCGAGCCTCACCATCATCGCGATGGCCGCCCCGAGCGGGCGGGGGGATCGGATGCTCGGACTCCACTTCTTCAATCCGGTTCCGCTGATGAAGCTGGTGGAGGTCGTCCGCACGATCACCACCAGTGAGGAAACGGAAGCGCGGGTCATGGAGTTCGTCCGCGGCCTCGGCAAGGAGCCTATCCGCGCGAAGGACAGCTCGGGGTTCGTCGTCAATCTGCTGCTGATTCCCTACATGCTCGACGCCATCAATGCGCTCGAGGCCAGCGTCGCTTCCGTCGAGGACATCGACAAAGGCATGCAGCTCGGCGCCGGACACCCGATGGGACCTTTTACGCTGCTGGATTTCGTCGGGCTCGACACCGCGTACAGGATCGCCGAGATCATGTTCGCGGAGTACCGGGAGAAGCGCTACGCTCCGCCGCCGCTGCTCAAGCGGATGGTGATGGCGGGAATGCTCGGCAGGAAATCAGGCCAGGGCTTCTACGATTACTCCACCGACCCGCCGACTGTGAGCGCGCTCGGACTGTGAAGCCTCCCGGTTTTCGGGGGACTTTTCGCGAGGACGATCTTGCCCGTGCAGTGTACTCGGAGGCAGCGGGGATCGGACGGAAGATTCCTTCGGCGGTCGCGGTTCCGGTCGATGCGGCTGATGTAGTGGCACTGGTGGTGTGGGCCGCGGCTACGGGAACGGCCCTGACTCCCCGCGGATCGGGAAGCAGCATGGCCGGCGGCGCCATCGGCAGCGGGGTGGTCGTCGACCTGTCGCTCATGAAGCACCTGAGCAGAATCGACGAGAAGGCGCGGACGGTGTGGGTCGACCCCGGTGTGCTCTGGTCGACGCTCGACATAGCGGCGCGGCGGAAGGGCCTGCGGCTGCCGGTCGATCCCTCCAGTGGGAGCTTTTGCACTCTCGGAGGAATGGTCGCGACCAATGCATCGGGAGCGAGGACGCTTCGTCACGGACCCACTCGCGCCTGGGTGAACGCTCTCGACTGCGTATTCAGCGATGGTGATCGCGCGATCATCACTCGCGGGGAGGCTCCGCCGACGCGCATCGAAGCGGTAAAGCGGCTGCTGCAGGACGCCCACGCCGGGATCATCGCCGGCGACAGGAAAAAGCCGGTTCGCCACCACGGTGTGCGGAAGGAGTCGTCGGGATACGCGATCCATGAATACGCTGAGAAAGCCGAGCTCCTGGACCTGATCGTGGGAAGCGAAGGGACCCTGGCGATCATCGTGGCGATTCAGTTCTCGCTCGCGCCGGTGGCCCCGGCGACGAGCAGCGTGCTCGGATCATTTCCCTCGCTCGATGCGGCGGCCAGCGCGGCGACGAAGGCGGCGGAAACCGGCGCCAGCGCCTGCGAGCTGCTGGACAGGACATTTCTCTCCTACGCGGCGGAAGGCGGGAAGACGAACGAAAGGTTTCGCGCGCGGGTGGAAGGGGCCGAGGCCATACTGCTGGCCGAAGTCGAGGGAGATACGCCTGATGCGGCGGCGGCGGGAGCGAAGCGTCTGGCCGCTGCTTTTTCCGCCGCTGGCGCGACGACGTGCGACATCGCTCTCACGGCGGAGGCGGAACACGAGCTCTGGGAGCTGCGCCACGCCGCGAGCCCGATTCTCGCGGCCCTCGAGAACTCGACGTCGATGCAGTTCATCGAGGATGGCGCCGTCCCGCTGAAGAATCTTGCCGCTTACGTGAAGGGCGTGCGCAGTGCGCTCGACGCCCGCCATTTACGCGGAGTGATCTTCGGCCACGCCGGAGATGCCCACGTCCACGTGAACCCGCTGGTCGATGTGCTCCAGCCGGACTGGCGATCCCAGGTGTCCGGTCTGCTCGATGATGTGGTCGCGCTCACGGCCCGGCTCGGCGGAACGCTCACCGGCGAGCATGGCGACGGCAGTCTGCGGGCTCCGCTGCTCACCCGCGTCTGGCCTCGCGAAGCCATCAAGGCGTTCGCGACGGTGAAGAAGGCTTTCGATCCGGCCAACATCTTCAATCCCGGTGTCAAAGTCGCTCTGCCCGGACAGCTTCCCCTCGACGACATCAAGTACGATCCGGCTCTCGCGCCGCTGCCGGATGAAGCGCGCGCCGCTCTGGACCATCTTACGAAGGCCCGCGATTACGGAGCTTTTCGGCTGTCGCTGGTCGGCGGTTCCTCTTCTTCTTAGGTTTCTGCGCCCAAACCACGAGCGCCGTTTTGATTTACACCGAGCCCCGCATCTCCCTTCTCGCCCGTCCTGCCTTCCTTGAGCCGGAGCACCTCAGGGTCGAGTGGCTGGGGGAGAGCACCGATG
>Ga0136623_10000219_pt1 | contig 15519 bp, 13 predicted proteins | sample AntDrymUQ4492106_2_FD_104656 | JGI IMG/M metagenome (GOLD analysis project Ga0136623, IMG submission 104656) | Polar desert sand microbial communities from Dry Valleys, Antarctica - metaG UQ449 (21.06) | ecosystem: Environmental > Terrestrial > Soil > Desert | place: Antarctica: Dry Valley...
ATGCCGTGATGCCCGTACCCGCGGCGTTGTGCTCGTACTGACTGTTCAGGGGTAAGGACATCTGGTCGATGCGGTCCAAGCCCCACGACGGTGGGTTGGGCTGAACGGTTGATACCTGAATCAGTCCCACTTCTTCCACCCACTTGACCTGCGCGTTTTGACTGAGCGTGATAGCCGCCGCTTCATTTGGCAGTTCTATCGAAAAGCCCTTGAGCGCAGTTTCGTAAATGAAACCAACTTTTCCGCCGTGAGCCTGCGCGAGACTGTTGGCGATCGCGCTGACTTGCGCTCGCCGAACATCAACTGGGGCTTGATCGGAAACAACATCGTCGTTCAGCACCACGATGTATCTGTTCGGAATCGCATTCTGAATCTTGACGAACTTGGTTGGTGGGACAAGCGACCGCTGCTCCGGCCGCGGGCGCGAAGCAATGAGCGGCGAAAACTCAGGCGGATAGATTATCCGATCGCCTATTGTTGATTGACCTATCGTTGACATAGGTAACAACGCGAGAGCGAAGATACTCAACGCGACGAAACAAATCTTGATCGTTTTCATTGGTGACTCTCCTTTCTAAGGTTGAGCCACCGCCGGACCTGCTCTAATATGCCACTTGCTAAGCGATGCATCCTCGGCGCAGAAATGCGGCGGAGGCTGTGTTGTTAGAAGGCGCCAATGCCGCCGACAGAGCGGCGTTGGCGTCTTGTAATTTAATCAACAGCTACTGACTACACAGACAGAAGATCCCTCCGCACACCTCGACCGTGAAAAGCGGAATCGCTTTCCGGTTTGAGCGGGTCGGAGCGAGTCGGGAAAACATAACCGGACACCTTGTTAGTTAAAGCCAGAGACTGGGGGAAGTTGGCGAAGTTACGTCTGAGGAAACAGCCATTCTACGCCCGACCAGTGGAATGTCAAGGCCCTATCTATTAGAACACGGGGCACTACGCTGGTTTGCAAGATTGCCTGCCAGCGGCATCCCTTGGCTGTCAGTTTCGTCATGTCAGCGCTGCGGAGTTGCCACAACGCGCGGACGCGTGGCGGATGGATCGATTGTTTTTGCTCTGTGATACTCCGGCCCACAGTACTTCCTAGGCTCAGTACCAATGACAAAGGTCTTCGTGCGGATCACGGGACAACTTTCAACTGCAATTAGCCCCGTGGCGGGATCGACATCAAGGGTGATCGTGCCCTCAAGCCGGGGACCGTCCTGCCCGACTCGGGGAGAAGGTCCGACGGCAGGAGAAGCCGCCGGTGACGGATCAGGCGTAGGTCCAAATTCCACTCCAGGGTCAGGCGGGATATCCAGCTCTTCGCCTTCAGGGGATGCTTCTTCTTCCGGAGGTGCGGGTGCCGTAGTGGAGGGCGCCGTGCCATTTATAAACAACTCGGTCCGCACATCTGGATCATCCGGGGCCGCAACCTCACCCGTTTTCGTGTTTATCTCAATTTGTTCAATGCCTTCGGGCATTTGCCAATCGCCTTGCCACTCAGGATGTTCACCCAATGCCACCTGCATGAAGTCGGTCCAGATAGGCAGAGCCGAATTGGCACCCGTCAAACCCAGTTGCGAGCCATCATCAAATCCCACCCAGACCACGCAAACGAGGTTTGGCGTATACCCGGCAAACCAGCCGTCGCGAGAAGTTCCTGTCTTCCCCGCAACGTTTGCCTTTAAGCCACGCGCCCTTACCTTGGCCGCCGTGCCTCGATTAACCACGTCTTTCATGAACGAAGTCATCACGTAAGCGACATCGGGTCGCATCACTTGACTCTTTTGCGGCGTTGGCGCGGCAATGGTGATGCCATTTCCGGTCGTAATGCGATTGATCGAGATCCCGCTTGTGCGGGTTCCGAGGTTTGCAAAGGCTGTATAGGCCGAAGCGACCTGTAGCGGTGTTGCTTCACTCGTTCCCAACGCCATCGCCGGATAAGCTCGCGGTGGTTTTGGTAATCCTGCTTTGGCGGCAAGATTCATGACCCTACCGATGGTGACCTCCGTCGCCACATCCACTGTCACAACGTTGAGACTGTTCACTAATGCATCGCGCAGGGTCACCGGACCATGGCGATAGGTTCCTCCGAAATTACCCGGCGAATATTCCTGGTTGTCATATCTGAACGTCTTCGGTTCGTCGATAAAAACTGTGGCCGGGGTTATGACCCGGGGAACGGGATCATAAGCAGTGTTGAGGGCAGTGGCATAAACGAACGGCTTGAAAACTGATCCGGGCTGCCGCAAGGCGCCCGCGGCGCGATTGAGCTGACTCTTTGAATAGTCTCGCCCACCCACCATCGCCACTATCTCACCTGTCTTGGCATTAATCGCGACGAGGGCTGCCTGCAACGTTCCGGGAGCAAACCGCTTGGCCTCAACCTTGTCCAGCGCTGCGAGCTGCTTAGTGAGCGAAGCATAGGCCGCGCGCTGTAAATCCATGTCCACCGTCGTATAGATGCGAAGATGTTCCGCACTCCCGGGACCAGCGATGATGTCGCCAAGCTGGTTCTGCACGTAATCAGCAAAATATGGCGCGTCAGAAGCGTCAATGCGACCCTTCAAGGGAGCCACTATTAGTGGCTCGACCTTCGCTGCGTCCGCTTCCGCTCGCGAAAGATCCGATGTCTCAACCATCGAGTCCAACACTTGATTTCTCCGAGCTGTCGCGGTGTTGATGTCGTGGTAAGGGTTATAACGGTTCGGGCTGCGAATTAGTCCCGCGAGAAACGCCGACTCCGGCAGCGTCAGGTTTGTAACGTCTTTATTGAAATATGCATCGGATGCCTCGCCGAATCCATTGATCGAAAAACCCGCTTGTTGGCCCAGGTAGACCTGATTGACGTAAAGCGCAAATATTTGTTCCTTAGATAAGCGGGTTTCGAGAATGATCGACATGTAGGCCTCGGCCACCTTGCGGCGCAAAGTCTTCTCCGGCGAGAGCAAAAGATTCTTGACCAACTGTTGCGTGATACTGGACCCACCCTGGCGCGCTATTGGCGAGCTTGGCTCTGAGTTGTCGTAACGCCGTACCAGGGCCCGCAGAATTCCGCGAATGTTCACCCCGTAGTGTTCAAAGAACGAGCGATCTTCAGTGACGGTGATTGCCTTGACCAGGTGTGGTGGAAGATCGTTGAACCCAACGACCTTTCGCTTCGCGCGCTCTCTTCCGGTGACGGAACTTATCAACTCGGGCTCGAGCCATGCCCTTTCCAGTTTGTTTTTTTGCTCGATTCCCCCAAGGGCGCTAATGGCCTTCGCATTACGCGAGAACTGCACGCGGAGTTTTTGAAATTGAGGTTGGCCATCGACGATTGCATTTCCGCTGGGCTCTACATCAATGGTGCCTCCATCGACCGCATACCTTCCACGAGAGGTGTCAGCCTGCAGCCCCTTCTCGACATAGCCGGCGCGCTTTAGGTAAGCGATTAGATCTTCCTGTGAAAGAGTCTCGCCTATGCGAAGCTGTTTTGGCGCTGCATAAATTCCGGCTGAGCGTGTAAAGATTTCGCCTCTGAGAAGATTGTCGATGCGCCCGGAAAAGATCGTCCAATAGTAAACCAGGATTGCGACCATAATGGCCGCCAATAAGGCGAGCGGGATAATCACCGGGGCACTAAAGAGTCGCCGTGTAACCCGACGCGACAAGCTTGTTCCGGCCTCTTCATAAGCGGCGACTCGGACGAGCCGGCTCGAATTCCTACCGCGAGCAACCGGTGGAATTCTGTCTGGAGGTGGATAGCGTACGGGCATAAGGAGCTGACGGCTGATTAAAGGTTATAGGCAATATCGAACTAATCGCAAGTGCTCCCCTCGATTAACCATCGCTTACAAGGGTATTTCCGAACTCAAATTGACAGTGCCTGTTACTTTGGCTAACGTGACAGCGCCTCGGATACAGCCTCTTAGATGCAATGCCTGAGGTGTGAGTCTGACGACCAGGGCCAACCATTAATGAAAGTTCTCGTTACCGGCGGCAGCGGATACCTGGGGATTCACGTCCGGCGGTTTTTTGATGCAGTCGATTTCTCACGCCGTTCCAGCCTCGACATTCTCGACCCGCGGGACGTTGAAGTCGCAGCAGACTACGACGTCGTAATTCACCTGGCGGCCTTGCTTGACAAAGACCCCGCGGCCGCCGAGCTCTGCTTTCGCACAAATGCAGAAGGCACCGCCAATGTCCTCAGGCAGATGCAGCCTGATTCCGTTTTCATCTATGCCTCAACGAAGGACGTGTATGGACTGCACGCTGATTCTTACGATGCAGTTCCGGAGACGTGTCCAACCGAATATGCCGGCCAGACAGCTCTTGAATGGTCGAAACTAATTGGTGAGCGTTACGTCGACTATTACGCTCGCCTGAGAAACGTGCGCGCCTGCATCTTTCGCATGTCAACTGTCTACGCTCGGCCCTCTGACGGAAACGAGTCGGGTTTTGTCACCCATTACGTCGAATCCGTTAAGAGGCGCTGGCCCATTCAAGTTCCACTGGGCGGGCATCCGGTTCGTGACATTCTGCACGTTGACGACTTTTCGCGAGCATGCAAGGCGTTTATCGAGTCGTCTCGCTCCTCCGGGCTGTATAATCTTGGCGGCGGAAGGGACAATGCGGCGCCGTTAACCACGCTTCTGGAGACGATCGGCAGGTTGATCGAAATCGACCCAATCATTGAAAACAATGACACATTGCCGCATCCCGTGCCTGTGAATTACGTTTCAGATCTGGCACGGATTCGCGAAGAACTGGGCTGGCAGCCACAGGTCGGAATTGAGGAAGGACTACGGAGTTTGTTGTAGGCCCTTTGGGCACTGACTATGCCGGACTTTAGACCGGAAAACATTAAGCGCGTTGTCGTTCGCAGCGCAAACTGGGTTGGCGATTCAGTGATGACCGTGCCTGCCCTGCGTGAGCTGCGACGCTTATTGCCCAATGCTCATTTGACACTCGCCACTCGCCCATGGGCCAGAGGGCTTTTCGCGGATGCTGACTTTGTTGATGATTTGCTGATTTCCGACAGGCGTGGACTCGGGTCAGTAGTCAGCCAGATCGCGGCCTGGCGCAAAAGTCGATTTGATCTGGCTGTAGTTTTTCCCAATGCGTTTGAGGCAGCACTGATTCCAGCCCTTGCGCGCGTTCCCTTTCGCATTGGTTATGCGACTGATGGACGAAGCGCTCTGTTAACCAATCCTCTGCCTTTGCCTGAATGGCGCAGTTCAAAGCATGAAGTCTTTTACTACTTGAATATTATTGGCGAACTGGAACGGCTGCTTAGTATTAAGCAAGATGTAAAACAAACTGGGAAGCAAACCGTAACGGAGAAGCAGCCGGATACATTTCTGCGAGTCTCTGAAACGCGGCAAACTGAAGGACTAGCTCTGCTTCGTGCAATGGGAATTCGCGGTAATTGCCCTCTGGTTGCATTATGTCCTGGTTCAATAAATAGTCGCGCCAAACGGTGGCCGGCCGAACGCTACGCGGCGCTTGCCGATAGTTTGATTGAGAAATTGAATGCTGAAGTGCTTCTGATTGGCTCGCCTGACGAGCTGGATGTTTCCCTGGAGGTTAGTCGTGGCATGCGCAATAGGGTCGTGATGCTGACAGGCAAGACGGATCTGGCACAGGTTGCTGCCGTTCTAAGTTCTGTGGACCTGCTCGTCACCAATGACACCGGCCCCGCTCATATCGCGGCGGCGCTGGGGAAGCCAACTTTGGTGATCTTTGGTCCCACTAACCCATTAACGACCCGACCTTTTTCATCGGTGGCTGAACTTGTGCGCCATCCGCCGGACTGCGCGCCCTGCATGCTGCGCGATTGTCCGATAGATCATCGCTGCATGACGGCTATCAGCCCGGAAGAGGTCTTTGCTCGCGCACACGTGATGCTTGGACTGGAAAGTTCAGCTAAGGAAGCGCAAAGACACAGCGCGGCTTAATCTAAGAGACATGAAACGCCGAGCAGTTTTCATCGATCGCGATGGCACGATTTCAGAAGAGGTTGGTTATATCAATCATCCTTCCCGGTTTCGTGTGTTTCCTTTTTCCGCGGCTGCCATCAAGCTACTAAATGAGAGTGGCTGGCTCGCAATTGTCATCACCAATCAGGCCGGCGTCGCCCGCGGCTATTTTTCAGAAACGATGATTCAGACGGTCCACGAACGCCTGCAGCGAGACCTTGAAAGCGACGGTGCAAGGCTGGACGCAATTTATTATTGCGCCCATCACCCTTCGGTGGGCCAGCCTCCTTATCGTCTCGATTGCGATTGTCGAAAGCCGAAACCGGGGTTGATCAGCCGCGCCGTAGAAAAGTTTGACATCGATCCGTCGAGCAGCTGGATGGTGGGAGATCGTTACAGCGACGTTGAACTGGCGCGCAATGCTGGTATTCATTCGGCGTTCGTAATGACGGGTTACGGTCGCGGGGAGTGGGAGCACCAGCAAACCAACTGGGAACACCAGCCAGACCTGATCGCGGAGAATCTCCTGGATGCGGTGGAAGCAATCGGCGTGGCAGCAGCCAGGATCCAGGCATGACGATGACCCGAACCTTATTGCAAGAGCGACTGATTAGTATCGTGAAGCGTTTCCCGCAACGACGTATGCTCGTTGTCGGCGATGCTATAGCCGACCAGTTTGTCTACGGAGCAATCAGCAGAGTTTCGCGGGAGGCTCCGGTCTTCATTCTTCACCACGAGCAAACAGAAACCGTACCGGGTGGCGCAGCAAACTGCGCCATGAATCTTGTCTCTCTTGGCGCGCGAGTCTCACTTGTGGGTGTTGCCGGCGAGGACACAGCGGGACGAGCTCTCGTCGAGACGCTCAAAACAGCTGGCATCGATTGTTCGGGCTTACTTGTTTCTGAAGAGATCCAGACAACCACCAAGGTCAGGATTCTCGCCGGTCAATTGCATTCCACTCGCCAGCAGGTGATCCGTCTGGATTACGAGGGTGGCGCATTAAATAGCGGCGACCTGCGAGAGCGGCTGCGTGAAAGTGTAGCAGAGGCAGGCAAGAGTTCAGATGCCGTAATAATCTCCGATTACAATTATGGTGTGGTTGATGCCGAGCTCGGCGCGACTATTCGAGATGCTACGGCAACCCGACGCGTTCCGGTCCTAGTGGACTCACGGTTTCGCCTGTCGAGCTTTCCGGGTTTCACTTCTGCCACGCCGAACGAGGACGAAGTGGAACAATTGCTCGGAAAACACTTTGTCGCCATTCAAGATTTGGAAGCGGCTGGTGAACAAATGCGCGAACAACTTGGTTATCGCGCCTTGCTAACGACTCTCGGAAGCAATGGAATGTTGCTGTTCGAAGAAGGCGTCGCTCCCCAGCACATAGCTGCCGTCGGCTCACGAGACCCGGTGGACGTCACAGGGGCGGGAGATACGGTTATTGCCACCTACGCGCTGGCCCTCGCTTCCGATGCTTCATTTTCGGATGCTGCGCGACTAGCGAACTATGCTGGCGGCTTGGTCGTGATGAAACGCGGTACTGCTTCGATCAGTAGCGATGAGCTTGTTGAGTCGGTGCTCAGGTAGATAAGGCTGTCATCTAAGTTTCGTTAGATGATTAATTCAACATACATCGTGAACGCACTCGAGCAAGAAGGCTTTGCCATTGTTAACCATGTCGTTGACGCGTCGACCGTCCTGGATCTGATTAAGGCCGTGGAACGACTGCAGGCAATACCGATGGTTTGCGCCGTACCACGCGGCGGTGTCCTCTTGATGCGACCCTTGCTTCTCCACTCCTCTAGTGCGGGCTTTGAGGCCTTTTCACCGCAGAGTTATCCATTTCGAATTTTCAGCGAGCCAGTTGCCGCACGGATTGGAGTGGTATGAACATTAATTGCGCTGGAGGCAAGACCGAGAAAACTGCAACCGACCGGATTCTCCGCCAGGTTGAGTTAATTGCTCGCGTCCAGTCGGCCAGGCAAGAAGGTGCGAGGATTGTGCTCGCGAACGGCTGCTTCGACGTATTGCACGCCGGGCATGTGCGATATCTCCAGGGAGCAAGGGCCTTGGGTGACCTGCTTGTGGTCGGAATCAATGCCGACAGACAGGTGACCGTTCTAAAGGGCGCCGGGCGTCCCGTTATGGGAGAGCGCGAGCGCGCTGAGATTGTCGCCTCCCTTGAATCAGTGGACCTGGTAACTATCTTCAACGAACCGACCGTAGAAAACCTCTTGCTCGCTCTCAAGCCTGACATACACGCCAAAGGCACAGATTACACGGAGGAAACGGTTCCTGAACGCGACGTGGTTCGCTCCTACGGCGGACGCGTAGCAATTGTCGGTGATCCGAAAAATCATTCGACTTCCGAAATTCTGGATCGCATCAGCGCCAATCCCGATGTCTCGAAGCTGCGCGGACAAAATTCCTAGCCTCATTGTCCTCGCAGTTAGCACGTTTTTACGCTGCCGGTTTTGCCTAATCACTAATTACCATCTAACATTCACTAGGTGCGTATCCTTATCGTAAAACTGGGCAGCATTGGCGATATAGTTCACACACTGCCTTCATTGGCGGTCATCCGGCATGCCCTGCCCGCTGCCGAAATCTCCTGGGTGGTTGAAGAACGCGTCGCCGAAATTTTAAGAGACAACCCGCTTCTTGATCGCCTCATCGAAGTCGACACGAAGGCGCTGAGGCGCGGACTGATGTCTGGGGAGACGCTGCGGGCACCGCGCCAGCAGTTACGTCGGTTACGCGCCTCTGCCTTCGATATTGCACTGGACTTTCAAGGTCTACTCAAGTCAGCAATAATTGCGCGCCTATCTGGCGCGCATCGTATTTTTGGCTTCTCTCGCGACGGCTTGCGTGAGCCCGCCAGCCGGTTCTTCCTATCTGATACCGTTTTTATTCAGAAAAATGCGCACGTTATTACCAAGAACCTTGCCCTGGTAACGGGTGCCCTGGGGCTCGCCGGCGTGGAGGACCCTGAAAATCTCGAATTCCCTTTCGCAACGAATCCCAATCACGAAAACGAAGCAGAACGTGCGAGTGCTGGAACTAGCGGAAACTTCGCGATCCTAAACCCGGGGGGTGGCTGGCCAACCAAGCTTTGGAGCCCCGAGCGCTTTGGCGACCTGGCCGACCAACTGTGGTCGCATCACGGTCTCCATTCACTGGTAACTTACGGCCCGGGTGAAGAGGGATTGGCGGATAGGGTCTTAGATTCCACCCGCTCGGGCAAAGCGCGTGTTGTCAGTATTTCATTGAAGGGGTTTTACGCCCTGGCGCGGAGAGCGCAGGTCTATGTCGGAGGCGACACAGGCCCCACCCACATCGCCGTAGCCGCCAACACTCCAATTGTCGGTCTCTTTGGACCGACGGAATGGTGGCGCAATGGCAGCCCGCGCGCGCGCGATATCTGTGTGGAGCGGATAGATATTGATTGCCGCGAGGACTGTTACCGTCGTGCCTGCTCCAAGTGGATTTGCATGGACATCGAAGTCGAGCGTGTCTTGCAGGCCGTGTCTGAAAGGCTAAAACGCGCAGATAGACTCTCGCAAGAGGCAGCCCAGGCATTCGTACCTCTCAGTTTGTGATTCCAGAATTGATCGGAGACACCGTTGTCTATTCTTCAGCGGAGTTGAACCACAGTTGACGAAAGAAGGTTCCTGGCTTCAACGTTGGCGCGTGCCGCTTGGTTTTCTGTGTGCGGCACTTTTTATTTTGCTTGCCCAGCCACGCCCTCTCACTCTGATAAACGGAGGTGCCGTCTCGATTCTCGGGCTTGCCGTGCGGGCCTGGGCAGCCGGTCACATCAGGAAGAACACGGCCCTTGCTACATCAGGACCGTACGCTTACACCCGTAATCCGCTCTACTTCGGTAGCTTTCTGCTGGGTCTTGGATTCACGATCGGCGCTGGGCAGTGGATCCTGCTGATCCTCTTCGCAGGACTGCTTCTTGGCATCTATTTTCCGGTGATGCGCGTCGAATCCGGGACGATTGCGGGGATCTTTGGCGAAGACTATCAGCGTTACGCTTTGGAAGTGCCGCTTTTCTTCCCGCGGTTCACCCGATATCGACATGCCGCGGCAGAGCCGACGAAGTTCGATCGCAATCTTTATCTGCGTTACCGGGAATACCGTGCAGCATTCGGACTATTATTTGCTTGGGGCCTCCTAGCATTCAAAGCTTATTACTTAAGATGAATTCGAGAATAAAGATTATTTACGCTCCGATCGGCCTGGTTCTCCTTCTGGCGCTGGGTGCGGGAGTCGCGCATGCACAGAAAACCATTCGAGTGTCAGAACCGAGACCGTTCGAGCCGTCGGAGGAACTGGTATACGAAGCGGAGTTTTCCCGGGCCCTACTCAGAAAGATGGATGTGGCGGACTTTCATTTTACCGCTGCCCGCACGCCTCTGATCCAGAATTCTAAAACTGCCGCCACCGCTGCACGGGAAAACACGGTTCCTTACACTTTGACGTTTGTCGGCGACATCACAAGCAAAGGGTTCTTTAGCAAGCTCTTTAACTGGCGCTTCCGGCAGCGGTTAGAGTCGACTGTGGACCCTGCCTCCTTTACGGTTCAGAACACGAAAAAACTGGATGAGCAAGGTAAGCGTGTGCGCACTAGTGAAGCTGTTTTCAATAAGAGTAATGGCAAGGTTACATGGACCGAGCTCGACCCCAGGAATCCGTCTCGCGAACCGCGCACAGTCAGCTCCCAGTTTACCGGTCAAGTGCAGGATCTTCTGACGGCAGTCTATTACCTGCGAACTCAGCCTTTGCAAACGGGAAAGACCTTGGAACTTTCCGTAAGCGATTCCGGGCAGGTATACCGGGTTCCCATCCGCGTAGTTGAGAAGAAACGAATGAAAACCGTGCTCGGACGCGTTGGCGTCACACGACTTGACGCGGGACTATTTGGTCTCGACGGGATGATTCGTCGCGAAGGCGCACTTTCTATTTGGTTGACCGATGACTGGCGGCGCATCCCAGTCAGCGCCAGGATCAAAAGCGAATTCGGGACATTCGACATCAAGCTTAAGAAAGTTGTGCACAGTCCCAGCCGGCAAGAATATTTGACAAAGCAGTAGTTGGTCACCGTTTCGCTCTCCGCCTCCTGGTCCCAGACTTTCGTTCAACGCCTCGCATTGCTCCGTTGGATCTTTGTACTTTGAACTTTGTACATTGGAATTCTTGCCCCATCTGAAGCGCCACGACGAAGTACAAAGTTCAAGTACAAAGTTCAAAGCACAAAGCACAAAGCGCAAAGTTCAAAGTACAAAGTTCAAAGTACCAAAGTGTTTCATGCACTCCCTCCCACTCATAATTGGACATCGGGGGGCTTCGGCCGTCGCTCCTGAAAACACACTCGCCGCATTTGAGCAGGCAATGGCCGACGGCGCTGATGGAATCGAGTTCGACGTAAGACTGGCACGCGACGGAGTGCCGGTTGTAATTCACGACGCCACTCTTGAACGCACCGGATTGATTGGCGGACGAGTTGCTGACCTCTCTTCCACGGAACTGCAGCAGACCGATGTTGGCAGTTGGTTTAGTCGACGTTCCCGCGCGAGTGGTTCCGAATTCCGGGGTGAGAACCTTCCATCGCTAACGCAAGTGTTTGATCTTTTCAGTCGCAACACCGGACTCCTTTATCTCGAAATGAAGAGCGAAACCAGCGACGTCCGGCTAGCCAGCGAGGTCGTACGCGCTATTCATGAATACTCGCTGCGTGCGCGCGTTATTGTTGAAAGCTTTGATCTATCGCTAATTAGAGAGGTAAAAAGAATCGATTCAGAGATCCGAACGGCTGCGCTTTTCGAACCGAAGGTGTCCCGGCCCCTTTCACTGATACCAAGTATGAAACTCGTATCGTTAGCCTCAGACTGCAGGGCAGACGAGATTGCGCTACATTATTCGCTTGCCAGCCGACACGTCATCGAGAAGGCGAAGCATTCTGGGCTGCGCGTAGTGGTTTGGACGGTTGATAATCCGAACTGGATCGAGCGTGCGCGGTTCTTAGGTATTGCTGCCCTGATCACGAATAATCCTGCCGCTATGATTCGTGCCCGTGTCTGAGCGTAATGGTTCGGCGAATAGGAGGTAATGTCAGGCAAGTTCAGAACCGAGGCGCGTTAGCCCAAGGCAATCGCCCGCCAAGGCCTTGGCATATTACGGCAGCGATCAAGTGACGCACCTCTAAACCGCTCGGTACCGAGGCTATGTGAAACGTCAGTCCCAAAGGCAGAGACGGACCAGGCGAGTTCGGTCAATAGTGGACACAGTACAGAACCGGGAGCGACCGGATGTGAGCACTCAGCCTGGAATTACTCGCTTTTCTTAGCGGCTATTGGATCAACGTTGATTGACTCTAGCATCCGGTCGCTACCGCTCCCGGTTCTGTATGAGGCGACTCTTCAGTTGTGCAAGAGTTCTCGAGTTTCACACAGCCTCTACCGCTCGGGTTCTGAGTTCGTGTGATGGCTTGAGTAGAGTCCAACTTAAACCACCTATCTGATCCGTCGTTTGAAGCAGCAAAAGGTATTCGCGTACAGTTGCGCTGATGAACCTCTCCCCGTCCCAGCTAAACCGCTTCCTGGTTTCACCTCAATACTCAATCTACTATAGGCGGTTGAAAAAACTTCAATGGACCAACGCGGCGCAAACCGAATACGGATTGCTATACTTGCTTGGTGGACGTTTGAAGTTTGTGACACGGCAGAACTCCGGCGAGCTGTCGCAGGATCAAGCGCTGCTCATCGATCCTTCTTTCAATGTGAGAACGACTGGTCAAGCGGTAGAATTTTTATTGTTAACCCTTGCACCTGCTTTCGTTACTGACCACGCTGTTCGCATGCGCCTCATAGGACCCGAAGCCACTGTGAGTTTTCCGCAGACGCTTGTGGCAGGAGATGATCGTTTAGGCCAGTTGGCGCATGACCTTGCCCTGGAGCTTGGAGAGGACAGTCCCGGCCGCGAAATTGTCATTCTGGCGTCGGTTCAGCAACTCACGGTGCACCTTCTACGGCACTATTCAAACATGCGGCGCTCACCAGAGTTGGAACTTTCTCGCGTAGGACTGATCGATAGACGAATACGCCGCTCGGTTGAACTAATGCACGTTCAGCTTGACCATAATCTTTCACTCAAGACTATTGCTGCGGCTTCATACTTGTCGCCATTTCACTTTGCCAGACTCTTCAAGAAACTGACCGGATCTACACCTCACGCATATCTGGCAGGCATTAGGACTACCCGCGCGCAATCTCTGCTGGCCGATGCCGGCCTTTCGGTCACAGAAATTAGCTCTCGTGTTGGATACTCAAGTCCCAGTCATTTCACGAAAGCCTTTCGGGAGGCTACGGGTCTCACGCCTCGCGCATTTCGCAAGGCGCTGGTTTCACGCTAAGCCATTCCCTGCCGGAAACTCCGCAAGCTAACGATAGTAAAGCGCAAGATTGTTGGGGACACAGATCTGCTGCAACAGTATGATTGTGACCATTCTGACTGAGAAGGAGCGTGGACTATGGCGGTTGAAAAAGGTGTGAAGATCCTTGAGCCACAGGGCAAACTGGGAGTATTGCTCGTAGGGCTCGGTGCGGTAAGCACCACTTTCGTCGCCGGTGTTGAAGCGATCAAGAAAGGCATCGCGGAACCGATCGGTAGCCTTACCCAAATGGCCACTATTCGCCTCGGTAAGCGGACCGACAACCGCATTCCCCTGATCAAGGATTTCGTGCCACTCGCCAAGATCGAAGATCTTGTATTTGGGGCTTGGGACATCTTTGAGGATTCAGCATACGAAGCCGCAACGCACGCAGGGGTTCTGGAGAAGGAACTGCTCCTCCAACTGAAAACACCGCTGCAAAAGATCAAGCCGATGAAGGCCGTCTTTAATCAGTCATACGTAAAAAGGCTGAATGGCACCAATGTAAAGAGCGGCCCGAACAAGCTGGATTTGGCTAAGCAGTTGATGGCGGAGATCGCCGAATGGAAGCGGAAGAACAAATGTTCACGAGTGGTCATGATCTGGGCAGCCTCCACCGAGATTTTCCTCAAGCAGCATCCTGTGCACAAGACAATTGATTCCTTCGAGAAGGCGATGCGCGAAAACCATAAGTCGATAGCGCCCTCGATGATTTATGCCTATGCCGCCCTGAAGTCGGGGATTCCGTTCGCTAATGGCGCCCCGAACTTAACGGTCGACATTCCGGCGCTGCGAACTCTTGCCGAGCAGAATAAGTTAGCAATCTGCGGCAAGGACTTTAAGACTGGGCAAACGCTAATGAAGACCATTATAGCCCCCGGTCTGAAGTCGCGGATGCTTGGTCTCCACGGATGGTATTCGACAAATATTTTAGGCAATCGCGACGGTGAAGTTCTGGACGACCCGGAGTCGTTCAAAACGAAGGAAGAGTCCAAGTTGTCCGTTCTCGAGTACATCCTGCAGCCTGAAGTTTATCCCGTTCTTTACAAAGACTTCTCGCACGTTGTGCGGATTAATTATTACCCACCGCGTGGCGACAACAAGGAAGGCTGGGACAGCGTAGACATTTTTGGCTGGTTGGGGTACCCCATGCAGATCAAGATCGATTTCCTGTGCCGAGATTCCATCCTGGCGGCGCCGATCGTTCTGGATCTCGCCCTTTTCCTGGATCTTGCCCAGCGTGCGGGCATGAAAGGAATTCAGGAGTGGCTGTCCTTTTACTTCAAGTCTCCTCAATCCGCCCCGGGACTTTATCCCGAGCATGACCTCTTCATTCAGTTGATGAAACTCAAGAACACGCTGCGACACCTTCGCGGTGAAGATCTGATCACCCATCTCGGACTTGAGTACTACGACTGAACCAGTCCAGCCCTATCTGGAAGAGCCAAACTCAGGCGAAGTGCGACTAAACCTTTACGTCTTGTTGCGCTCTAAAAGGTGCATGTCCACGCGTCTCACACTTCAACGAAACACATATTGTCAGTGATCGTCTGACATGAAATGTCACAGGTATAACAGTCTGACGTGATATTTAAAAGAAGGTCAACTTGCCCTTTTGTGCCATATTTTGTGATACCATTTGCGTGGGTCCATAGATATAGCGCCGAGTTTGGCCCCGCTCGGAGCTGCGTATCTGGATTCAGGCGAACTGAGGGATAAAACGACGCATCAATTAATCAGCGGATCGTTCCTTGCTTATGACTGAAGAGCTAGCATCCGGCAAAGCCGGAAAACAGGGAGTACGGAAGCTCTCAGCGCGACACGGAAGGACGGCGGTCATGATGGCTGAAATGGAGATAGAAACCCCAAACGACACCCTGGGTAAGGTCTACCTGGACCCAGAACAGAAAAGCCCTCGTGCTCAAGATTTCGAGGAAAGGCTTTCCGATAGGATTGTAGGACAAGAAAGAGCGGTTCGCCGCATGAGCGGCCTCTACCAGATCTTCCTCGCCGGTATGAGCCCGCCTAACCGGCCTATTGGAACGATGCTGTTTTTGGGACCGACCGGTTCCGGAAAAACTCGCGTCATTGAAGCGGCAGCTGACGTTCTCTACGGCGACTTGGGCGCTATAGTGA
>Ga0136623_10000220_pt1 | contig 15519 bp, 16 predicted proteins | sample AntDrymUQ4492106_2_FD_104656 | JGI IMG/M metagenome (GOLD analysis project Ga0136623, IMG submission 104656) | Polar desert sand microbial communities from Dry Valleys, Antarctica - metaG UQ449 (21.06) | ecosystem: Environmental > Terrestrial > Soil > Desert | place: Antarctica: Dry Valley...
GCATGCCCGCCCGCCGTCCGACCCTGCGGATGTGGACCCCCATGGCGCCGAGCTCCTCCCGGCGGCGGCGCAAAAGCACCCGGTTGAAGGTGAGCAGGAAGTCGACCTCGTCGGGGGGACGCACCCAGTTCTCGGTCGAGAACGCGTAAACGGACATGTAGCGCACCCCCGCTTCGAGCCCGCCCTGGACGACGTCGAAGAGCGCCCGCTCCCCCGCCTCGTGGCCCTCGGTGCGCGGGAGTCCGCGCCCGGTCGCCCAGCGCCCGTTGCCGTCCATGATGAGGGCGACGTGGCGAGGAACACGGGGGCCGGAATCGGACACGGCTCTAGACGGTGAGCAGCGAAAGGCTCTTGAGGGGACGCTCGAGGTGGTACTCGGCGTAGCGCCTGAGCGAGTCCGTGGCTTCCAGCACGGCCGCCGGCTCGGCGGTGCGTCCGAAGTCGGAGGCGAGCAGCTCGGCCAAGAGGACGAGACCCTGGGGGCTTAGCCGCCACGCGCCCTCGTCCTGGCTCCAGCAACCCCGGCACAACGCCCCGCCCAGAGCGGCGCTGAACGCTCCCAGGCCCCCGCCGGCACCGCACCCGGCGCAGGTGTTGAGCTGCGGATGGAAGCCCGAGATCGACAGCAGCTTGATGGCGAAGGCCGGGACGACCGTGTCGCACGCCGCACGTGAAGCTGCATCGAGCCCACCGACCAGCAGGTCGTAAACCGTCCTCGAGCTCTCGTTATCGGGCGTGATCTTGTCCACCAGCTCACACAGGGCTGCGGCGGCCGAGAGCCGGGTCAAGTCGCTGCGCGCCTCCTTGTGGGAGTCGAGCAGCTGGGCCGCGGTGATCGTGTCGAGGTTGCGGCCGCTATAAAGCATCAAATCGAGCCGGGAGAAGGGCTCCAGCCGGCCCCCGAAGCGGCTCTTCGTCTTGCGCACGCCCTTGGCGACCGCCCTGATCTTGCCGCCGTGAACGGTGTACAAAGTCAGGATGCGGTCGGCCTCACCAAGCTTGATCGTCCTGAGGACGATTCCCTCGTCTTTGTAGAGCCCCGGCATGGCCCCACTCTAGTGGGTCAAACTCCGGCCCCCCGGTTTCGCCGGGCGGCCGGGTTGAAGCGGGCGGGGGGGACCAGGTGGTGGCATAAGCGAACCGCGGACCTCTGCCCACAAGAAAGGTGGGTAAAGGCGGACCGGTGACATTTGCCACCGCAGGCAGTCTCAGTTCCGCCCCCGGCGCGCGCCGCCCTCGGTCAGTCGATCCCGCTCCGAGCGCTCCTGAGGTCGAGTTGAACGGAGGCGCGCCGTCAGGTGAGTTGCCCCTGCCGCGTTTCCTCTACCCCTCTTAGTGGCGGTGCGTGCCTCTTCGCCGAGGTTGAGGCCAGGTAACATCGTCGCCGTCGAAGGGAATGCTCAGTGACCACCGGACGAATCGGCCCGCCACTTGTCGCAGATGAGCGGGAGATGCTGCGCGCCTTTCTCGACTACCACCGCGCGACGCTCGCAATGAAATGCGACGGCCTCTCCGAGGAAGACCTGCGCCGTCAGTCAATGCCGCCCTCGACTCTTTCGCTGCTCGGCTTGGTGCGGCACTTGGCAGAGGTCGAGCGCACATGGTTCCGCCGGGTGATCAACGGAGAGGACATTCCGCTCGTATGGTCGAATGAGGGCGACTACCAGATGGCCTACGAGGCTAGTGCCGCCACGCGGGCGCAGGCGTTCGATGCCTGGCAAACGGAGGTCGAGCTCTCTCGCAGGATCGAGGAGAAGGCGGAGTCGCTCGATGTGACCGGTCACCAGCCGAGGTGGAATGAGGACGTGTCGCTGCGACTGGTGATGCTGCACCTGATTCACGAGTACGCCCGGCACAACGGCCACGCCGACTTCCTGCGCGAGGCAATCGACGGCACCGTCGGGGCCTGAGTCACATGGGCTGCACCGCGGGCCGGCTCGGTTAAGCGATGCCGATGCGAAGGTTCAGGATCCGGCGCTCGCCGTCCCGCACGACCACATCGTAGGTCACCCTCTGGCCGGGGCGCAGGAACCTGAACATCCCAAGCGAATCCCCATCAAAGGGCGTCTCGGTGGTGCCGTCGTCGGCGACGAGCATCCCGGTCTTGGTGAGCGAATCGTACGATTTGACAGTCGCCTGGGGCATGGGCAGGATGCTAACAGCGGTGCACCCAAGTGCACCTCCCCGTAAATGCGCTCGCATTCGAGCGCCCCTGCATCCCCGCTCGCGTCGTTACTCGTCGCTCACGTACCCTCCGGGTACGCTCACTCCTCGTGCCTAGCGACCAGGGCGCAGTGACGCTCTCGGTGCTGACCGTATTTCCGGTGCGGAGCACTAAGAGCCGAAGCCGAGCCGGTCGAGGGCATGGGCCCGGCGCTGCCAGTCGCGCTCGACCTTGACCGTGATGTCGAGATAGACCCGGCGCCCGAACAGCACCTCTATCTCAAGGCGGGCCTCGGTCCCCGCCTCCTTCAACAGCCGGCCCCCCTTGCCGATGACCATGCCCTTCTGGGACTCCCGTTCGACCAGGACGCGGCTGTAGATCTCGAGGACGCCGTCGTCGCGCTCGATGAGCTCGTCGGTCGATACCGCGATCGAGTGCGGCAGCTCCTCGGAGGTCCTCTTCAGGAGCTTCTCGCGCACGAGCTCGGCGATGAAGACCGGCGGGGGCTGATCGCGGCGGGTCCCGAGCGGGTAGTACATAGGCCCCTCTTCGAGACGGTCGGCCAGGAGCTTCGAAAGAAGCTCCACCCCCTCGCCGGTGCGCCCCGAGGTGGGGATGAATTCTGCAAAGGGCCCGAGTTGAGTGGCGCCGGTGAGGGCGGCTGCGGTCCCGGCCCGCCGCGCGGCGTCGATCTTGTTGACGGCACAGAAAACCGTGGCCTCGGCGGCGGCGAGGTCCTGCGCCACCCGGGCATCGCCGGTTCCCACGCCGGCCCGGGCGTCGACCACGAGAAGGGCGATGTCGACCCCCGCCCAAGCCCGGCGCACGACCTCGTTGAGCCTCTGACCCAATAACGTGCGCGGCTTGTGATAGCCGGGAGTGTCGATGAACACCATCTGCGCATCGGGGAGGTCGAGAATGCCGCGGACTGCGGAGCGCGTGGTCTGGGGGCGATTCGAGGTTATCGAGACCTTCTCGCCAACCAGTGCGTTGACCAGCGTCGACTTCCCAACGTTCGGACGCCCGACCACGGCCACGAAGCCCGAGCGGAAGCTCACTCCGGCTCGCTCGGAACCAGAGTCTTCGTGATGACGACCTTCTGGATACGCCGTCCCGTGACACGCTCGGTGCGGAACTCCAGGGAGTCGAAGCGAACGGTCTCGCCTGCAGTGGGCACGCGCCCCGTGAGGCCGAACACCAAGCCGCCGACGGTGTCCCATTCCTCGTGAGGCAACTCCACCTGCAGCAGCTCGTTGACCTCATCGATCGGCATCTTGGCGTCGACCCTAATCGTGCGATCGTCGATGGGCTCGACCAGCGGCTCCTCTTGGTCGTACTCGTCGACGATCTCACCCACGATCTCCTCGATGAGGTCCTCGATCGTGACGAGGCCTGCGGTCCCTCCGTACTCGTCGACGACGATGGCCATGTGCACGCGTTCTTCTTGCATCGAGCGCAGCAGCTCCGCCACCTTCTTCTGCTCCGGCACGAACAACGGTGTACGGCTCAGATCGCTCACCTTGGGGCCGTTCGCCGCCTCCATCGTCCTCAAGAGATCCTTCGCATAGAGCACGCCGACGATGTTGTCGGTATCGCCCTCGTAGATGGGAATGCGCGAGTAACCTGCCTTCACGATCTCATCGAGTGCCTGCGCAACCGTTGAGTTGTTGGGTATGGCGACCATATCGGTGCGGGGCACCATCACCTCGCGCACGACCGTGTCTCCGAACTCGAACACGGAATGGAGCAGCTCCTTGTCCCCAATGTCCTCCTCCTCGTCTTCATCCGTCGAGTCGGACTGGAGGCGGATCTCCTCCTCGGTCGCGAAGGGTCCCTTGGGGAGGGGATGGCCTGGAAGGATCACCATGATTACATTCGTGATAGCTATCAGCAATTTGCCGAGTGGTTTCAGCGCCGTTCCGACGATCAGCACCGGGATCGCCGCTAGGAGGGCCGCGCGCTCGCTTCTCTGCACTGCGAACGACCGAGGCACGGCTTCAGAAACCACGAACAGGGCGAGTGTCAACACACCGACGGCGAAGGCCTGCAGGACTCCGTCCCAGCGAGACGCCGCCCAACTCACCGTTAGAGCGGTGCCCACTACATAGGCCAGTAACCGAACGAGTAGCAGGGCATTGCCAAAGGGGGCCGGGTTCTCGACAATGCGCAGCAATGCACGTGCATTGCGACTCTTGCGCTCCTGGACGAGATGATGTGCCTTAGCACGGCTCACGCGCGCGATCGCGCACTCGGCGATCGCGCAGAACGAGGCCACCAAGGCCAATGCGACCACGAACACGAGCGCCAGCGCGTCGAGCACTAAGTGGGCACTAAGTCGCTGGGGTGAAGGATTCGATGACTTGGCTGAGACAGTCGTCCATCTTCGACTTGTCGGTCGGGCCCTCGTGATCGTAGCCGAGCAGGTGAAGCGTGCCGTGGACCAGCAGAACCTCGAGCTCGCGCTCGTAGGAGTGGTTCTGGGAACCAGCGTTATCGCGCGCAATCTCCGGGCATACGACGACATCGCCCAACAGGAGCACCTCCTCCTCGTCCTCCATCATCGGGAAGGCCAGGACGTCGGTGGGCTTGTCCTCGCCGGCGAAGCGTTGGTTGAGCAGGCGCATGTGGGAAGGAGAGACAAAAAGCACGGAGAGCTCCGCATCCTCGTCCATCTTCAGAAACTCGAGCGTATGGTGGGCGAGCGCCGACAGCCTCGCTTCCGCCACCGGCATCTCCTGTTCGTTAGCGACGAAGACTTCCATGACTATCGATTGCCTGCTTCGGAGTAGAGGCGATAGGCCTCGACGATGTCCTGCACGATCTTGTGCCTGACCACGTCACGAGCATCGAGATGCGAGAACGACACCCCCACAATGCCCTGAAGGATCTCCTGAATCACAATCAGGCCCGAGCGTGTGTTCTGAGGCAGATCGACCTGCGTAACATCGCCGGTGACGACCGCCTTGGAGCCAAAGCCGAGCCGCGTGAGAAACATCTTCATTTGTTCGGGGGTGGTGTTCTGCGCCTCGTCAAGGATGATGAAGGCCTCGTTGAGAGTTCGGCCTCGCATGAAGGCAAGGGGAGCTATCTCGATGCGTCCTTGCTCGACATAGCGAGTGAATGTTTCCGGTTCGAGCATCTCGTAGAGCGCGTCGTAGAGCGGCTTGAGGTAGGGATCGATCTTGGCGGCGAGGTCTCCGGGCAGAAAGCCCAAGCGCTCACCCGCCTCGACCGCAGGGCGCGTCAACACTATGCGCGACACGTCACCCGCCTTGAGCGCTCGGATGGCCATCGCCACGGCAAGATAGGTTTTGCCGCTGCCCGCCGGGCCTATCCCGAATACGATCGTCGACGCTCGAATCAAATCGGTGTAGCGCTTCTGTCCCACCGTCTTGGGCCGGATCGGCTGGCCCGTGTGAGTGACCACGACCGTGTCGCTCAACACCTCGGAGGGTTTTATCTGGCCATTGGACTTGACGATCTCCACCGATCGCCCCACCGCGTCGCGGGTGAGCACGTGGCCGCGGTCCATCAGCTCGATGAGCTCGTGGAACAGCCGCGATAGCTGCTCGGTCTCCTCTACCGATCCGGTCAGGACTATCTCGTTGCCGCGCACGAATACCTGGGCATCGAACGAGGATTGGATGAGCTTGAGCAATTCGTCTCCGGCCCCCACTAGACCTACCATCTCGTGATGGGTGGGGACTAGAATCTTCACTTGCGTCGTCGTCAACATGCCGTGTGGTCCATTCTACTGCGGGGGGAGCTCAACCTGGGGGCCAGCCCAAACCCCGGCCCCCCAGGAGGTGGAAGTGCAGATGATCGACGCTCTGGCCGGCATCGGCCCCGATATTGATCACAATGCGGTGCCCCTCGGAAAGGGACTCGTCCCGTGCTATGGCCGCCATGACCTCGAACATCTCCGCCAGAAGCGGGCTGTGCTCCCCAGTCAGCTCGGACGCCGAGGCGATGTGTTGTTTGGGTATGACCAGTACATGCACGGGGGCGTGGGGATTGATGTCCCGGAATGCCAGCACGCCCTCTCGCTCGTGAACTACGTCGACGTCTATCTCATGCGCCACGATCTTGCAGAACAGACAGTCCTTTGCCACAGCCCCTCCCCTCATTGTTTAAGAGCCCGCCCTTGGAGACCGTCGGCGCGCACACGCTCACCTACGACCTCGTGGATGCTGCCGAGAAGGCCCTCCCCCTCGAACCACACGCGCACGTAGTCATCGGTTTGCCCGGAGCACACATGCACATCATCGACGATCCGTTCGTCTTCGACCAAGACCTGAAGAGGCCGCTCCAGATGATTAGCGAGCCACTGCGTGCGGATCTTGTTACCGAGGTCGATGAGCGCCTTGGAGCGAGCCTTCTTCTTCTCAGGTGGCACCGCGTCGGCGAGCGCGGCCGCCGCGGTGCCGGGTCGTGGCGAGTAGCGGAACACATGCAGTTTGGAAAACGACAGCTCTCTCACAATCTCCATTGTGTTGTTGAAGGCGGCATCGGTCTCGGTGGGAAAGCCGACGATCAGGTCGGTGGCAAGGGCCAAGTCGGGAAGAGCTGCCTGCGCTCGGCGCACGGAGTCGACGTACTCTTGGATCCGGTAGGGGCGGTTCATCGCCACAAGCACTTCGTCATCGCCCGACTGCAACGGTACGTGGAGATGGCGACAGATGCGGGGCTCACTTGCAAGCAGCTCAACAAGCTCCAGAGTGAGGTGACGCGACAAGATCGACGAGAGCCTGATCCTCAAGACGCCCGGAACTGCCAGCAAGCGTTCGAGCAGAGCCACCAGCCGGCGCTCGTCAGAGCCGAGGTCGTAGGAATATTTGCCGAGATGGACACCGGTGAGCACCAGCTCGCGCGCCCCGGCCCCCACCTTCGCCCGCGCCTCCGAAACAATTACCTCCTCGTCCATCGAGCGCAGAGGGCCGCGCGTCGTCGGGATGATGCAGAACGAGCACCACTCGTCGCAACCCGTCTGCACCTTGAGATTGGCGCGCACACGCGTCGGTTGTAATTGCGGAGTGGAGGGGCCGATGCCGAGCTGCAGCAGGCTCCGGGTCTGGGGTCGCTGCGATAGGGCTTCGAGGAAGCTCTCCTTGTCGTCGTTGGAGAGCACCGCGTCGACCCCCGCTATGGCCTTTGCCTCGGCGGGGTCTGAGACCGCGTAGCAGCCGATCACCACGACCTTGGCCTCCGGGTTAGCGCGCACGGCACGCCTGATCGCAGAGCGAGAAGCCTTGGTGGCTTCGCGCGTAACCGTGCAGGTGTTGACGACGACCATGTCGGCGGCCTCGGAGGGCGCGGCTACGAAGCCACGCCGCGTGAGGCTCTCGGCCATCTGGTCGGACTCCGCTTGATTCAGGCGGCAACCGAGCGTGGCGAACGCAACCTTCGGCACGGAGTCGACGCTATCCCATCCGCTCGAAATGCCACAGAAGCGCAGCCAGCGCCGCCGGAGCCGCGTTCTCGGTACGAAGGATGACCGAGCCGAGCGACGCGGGCGCGGCGCCGGCGGCCTCGAGTTGCTCGACCTCAGATAACGACAGGCCGCCCTCGGGGCCGACCACGAGCGCCACTCGTTCGGCTCTCGAAGGGAGGCGTTTTCGCAACGGAACCAACGCCTGTTCCCACAGCACCACCGCACAGGGCTCGGTCCCCATTCGCTGTAACAGGTCATCCCAACTCATCACTCCCTGGATGCGGGCCGCATAGGGATTGCGGGAGCGAGCCGCGGCCGCGTGGGCCCGCGCCTCCCACCGGGCGCTCAGGCTCTGAGCCTTGGCGGAGCCCCAGCGCGCAACGGCTCGCTCGGAGGAAAAAAAAGCAACGTCCGCCGCTCCAAGCTCGGCGACGCGCTCGACGACCTCATCCCCCTTTGCCCCCTTGGGTGCGCCCTGATAGATTCCGATCTCCGGAGCGGGTCGGGGCCATCGCTGCCGTTCGCCGACTCGCGCTACGACGCGGCCCCCAGTCGTCCGAACGATAACGGCGTGCGACATTCCTCCGCAGCCGTCGATCACGACGAGGTCGCGTCCCTCGTCCATCCTCAGCACCCGCGAAGCGTGGTGCGACTCCTCGGCGCCGAGCTCGATCTCGTCCGAGCCCCACGCCTCCGGGGCGGCGTAGAACCATGGGGTCCGCCCTACTTGAAGGCCTCCTTGATCCTGCCGAACAGGCCCTTGTTCGATATCGGCTCGTCGCGCAGGCGAGCGAGGCGAGCTATCAGCTCGGCCTGTTCGTCGTCGAGGCCGGTGGGCGTGACGACCCGGAGCAGGGCGATGAGCTGGCCCCGGCCACGACCGTCGAGGCGGGGCATGCCCCGGGCCCGAAGCCTCTTGACCTCCCCGGGCTGGGTACCCGGTGCCACGGTCACGACCTCCGGTCCCTCGAGCGTCGGCACCTCGACCTCGCCCCCCAGGGCTGCGGTGGTCATGGGGACGGGCACCTCACAACCGAGGTCGTCGCCTGCGCGCCTGAAAACGTCGTGAGGGGCGATGCGGATGGCGACATAGAGGTCGCCCGCATGTCCGCCGCGCGGCCCCGCCTCGCCTCGCCCCGAGACTCGCAGCTGAGCTCCCTCGTCGACTCCCGCCGGGATGCGCAGCGTGACCTCGTCGGTTGCCTCTAATCGGCCGCGGCCCTCGCAGACCGGGCACGGGCTCGTGATGACCTCGCCGGAGCCGCCGCAGCGCACGCAGGGGGCCGCGGTCATGACGTCGCCGAGGAAGGTGCGCCGCACCTGACGCAGCTCGCCTGTACCGGAGCAATCCGGGCAGCGGCTCGCGAAGGTTCCCGCAGCCGCACCGCTGCCGGAGCACTCGGAGCACTCCTGCAAGGTCGTGACCTGGATCTCCCGCTCGATGCCCAAGGCGGCGTCCTCCAAGGACAGCTCCACCTGCGCAATCACGTCCGCGCCCCGTGCCGGCCCCCGCCTGGTGCGACCGCCGCCTCCGAAGAAGGTCGAAAACAGGTCCGAGACGCCGCCGAAGTCGGAGAAGTCGACACTCGCCTGGCCCGAGCCCTCGTCGCCGAACATGTCGTAGCGCTGTCGCTTGTTCGGGTCGGAGAGCACCCCGTAGGCGCGGCCGACCTCCTTGAAGCGCTCGACCGCCGTGGGGTCTGAGGGATTGGCGTCGGGGTGATGCTGTCGGGCGAGGCTTCGATAGGCGCGCTTGATGTCCTCTTGAGTGGCATCGCGCGCCACACCCAAGACCTCGTAATGGGTCAAGGCTAGACTCCGAGCTCCGTGAGCATCCGCCCGAGGGCCGAGGCAACCTCGTGCACCGCCGCCACCGTGCGCCGATAGTCCATTCGGGTGGGCCCCACGATCCCGACCGAGCCGAGCACGGAGCCGTCGGCCCCGTAGGGTGCGGCGACGACCGAGCACAGCCGCATCTGCTCGAACATGTTCTCTGCGCCGATGCGCACCGAGAGGGCCTCCCCTGCGAGTGCGTCGGCCAGCACCTCGAGAAGCAGCCGCCGGTGCTCGAGCGCCGAGACCACCTCTCGAACGGCCTCGAGGCTCCCGAACATGCCGTCGTCGAGGATGTTGGAGGCGCCCTCGAGATAGACACGCTCGGAATCGTGATCGGGCAGATCGTCCTCCAGCGAGGTGGCTATCGCCTCGACGGCGGGCCTGAACTCGAGAGGAAAGCGCTGGAACTGCTCGCGAATGGTCGCGGCGACGGACTCGAGCGGGATCCCTCCAACGATGCGGTTGAGCATTGCGTTGGTGTCCTCGAGCTCGGCCTGGTCGGAGGCCTCGGGCAGCAGCACGACGTGGTTGTGAACCCTGCCGGTGTCGGTAACGATCAGGACCATGGCACGGTCCCCTACGAGCCGGACTACCTCGACGTGGCGGACGGTGCTCTTCTCGAGCGCGGGGGCGAACACGATGGCGGCCTGGTGGGTGAGGCCGGACAGGAGGGCTGCGGTGCGGCGCAGCGCATCCTCGAGCTCCCACCGGGGCTGGATGAAGAAGCCCCTGACGCGCTTGGCCTCGGCGGCCGGCAGGCGCGGCTTCGAGACTGCGTTGTCGACGAAGTAGCGATATCCGAGATCGGTCGGGATCCTGCCTGCAGAGGTGTGCGGCTGGAAGATATAGCCGGCCTCTTCGAGCGCTCCCATGTCGATGCGCACCGTGGCCGCGGAGACGCCGAGATCGAAGCGGTCGACGAGCGTCTTGGAGCCGACCGGCTCCCCGCTCGAGACGTACTGAGACACGATCGCCGTGAGCACGGCGGCCTTGCGCTGGTCGATCGTGTCCTTGTCCCCGGTCATGGTGCCCATCGTACCGTGCGAGCCCACGCTTTAGCACTCAGGCTGCTCGAGTGCTAAGGCCCGGCGAGCCGGGCCGGGGCCGCCCCCAATTCGGTTTTGTGCCACGTGCGGAATCCGCCCCTAATCTGGCTTAGAACCAGCTCAGGGGCGGGAAGGCCGGGGCCGTGGGACTGGGGGCCGGCGAGCCGGGCCGGGGCGAACTTTTCGCTAGGCTCTGGCGTCGTAGTGGCGTGTGATGCGACCATGATCATGATCGCCCAATCCCTCTTCTGCTGGAGAGTGTGGTGCCAGAGCCCGATCCACAGGTCGTCCGGGCCGCGCGCGGCGGCGATACGGGCGCGTTCGAATCCCTCGTCCGCTTCTACCAGGCCCACGTGTGGCGGTTGTGCTTCCATCTCCTGCACGACGAGACCCTGGCCGACGACGTCACTCAGGAAGCGTTGGTCAAGGCCTTCCGCTTCCTCCCCAGTTATCGGGGGGAGTCCAAATTCTCGACGTGGCTCTACTCGATCACTCGCAACTGCGCCCTGGACGAGCTCCGCAAGGCCGGCCGACGCCACGACCTGCTCACCCAGCTCGGGCGCGAGGCCGTCCCCACCCACCGGGATCACAGCGTCAGAATCGAGGTCAGAGAGGCGATCGCGGCCCTGCCCCTCGAGCTGCGGGAGGCCGTGGTTCTGATCGACATGTTCGGAACGTCCTACTCCGAGGCCGCGGCGATCCTCGGGGTCCCGCTCGGCACCGTCAAGAGCCGCGTCCACCGGGCCCGGCTCGTGCTGGCGCGCTGGCTGCTCCCCGCCTCACAAGGGAGTACCGGTGAAGCCTGAGCTCGACTGCGGCTCGGCCCTGGAGGACATCTCCTCGTTGCTGGACGGAGAACTGAACGTGGCGCGCGCACTCGCCGTGAGAACTCACGTCGAGTCCTGCCCCAAATGCTCCGAGCAAGCCCTGGTACTCGATGAGGTCCGCCGCGCACTGCGCACTCAATCCGCCGGAGAGGTGCCCGATGTCACCGCCGCAGTCATGCGCAGAGTGGAGCGACAAAGCCAGCGGCGGCAGGTGCGCGGCCCCCTTCGCGTTGCGGGTGTGGCGGCCGCCGTTGCCGCGCTGCTGTTGGCAAGCTCGTCTCTGATCGGCACTCGGCGCCCCCCGGCCTCCGCGCGAGCCTCGGAGGTCACGAGCGGGGTGCGAGACGCAGCCCGCTCGCTCGACGCCTACCGCGCCCGTTACGAGATCGTCGAGCGCGGCTGGCACGAGACCGTGCCGATGCGCCGCTTCGACGCAGAGGTCAGCTTCAGCGCCCCCGAGAGCTTCCGGCTCACGATCCGCGACAACACCTCTTATCCCGATCCGAGCCGGTGGCCCCCGAACGACGTCGACCTCATCGTCAACGCCCGAAGGTCGTGGATCCGGGAGCCGGACCTTTGTCCCGAGGCCTCTCTTCCCGCCTGCTGGACCGGAGCCACCGAGGAGCGAACGGTGGTCGCCCGGCGCCCCTTCGACGGCGCCGCCGGCCTTCCCTCGGACCTGATCGTCCCGCTCGAGACCCTGTCCACCTCGGAGCTCTTCGAGCTCCTGGGCCGCGAACGGGTACTGGGGCGGAGCGCCCTTCACGTGGCGCTGCCCCACCGTCAAGCGGTTCCGCTCATCTCCGCCTTGCAGCAGGGCGGGTCGTGGCGTGAGTTCTCACCCTTCGATCGCGTCGACCTGTGGCTCGACGCCGAGACCTGGTTCCCGCTGCGCTTCGACGTGCGGCGAGGACGCTCGGCCGCCGGCCAGGTGCTTCTGTCGGCCCGGGCGACCTCTTTCTCCCAACCCCAGGACTTTGCCCCCGGCACGTTTCGGGCGCCCACCGCTGCACTCCAGAGATCGGGCGGCTTCGTGCAGGACTCGGAGGTGAGCTTCGGCGATGTTCGCTCGCCCGAGTTCACCGCGGGCCTGCGCCCTTATCGAGCGGGGGCGACCTCGGCGGGCGAAAGAATCCTCTCTTACGCACGCGGGCTGACCTGGCTGACGATGGCGGTCGAACGCTCCTCCCATCCGCCTCGCGGCTATCCGTCGACTGCCGAGCAAGTGGCCCTGGAGGGATCGGGCGTCGCCTATTACGAACCCGCCAGCAGTGACTCGAGGCGAAGAGTCGATCTCTACGCTCGTCGAACCCATGCCTCCCTCGAGTCAAACCTGCCGCGCGCGGTGTTGCTCCGGGTGGCGAGCTCCCTGGACCTGATGGGGCGTCCTCTCCCAGGTGGGATCGAACGGAGCGGGCTACGGGTGACCCGCCTCGGCTCCTCAGCCCTTGGGGCGCTCTCCTTTGCGGAGTCGCCCACCCATCTTCCGCCGGGCTATCGCACCACGTCTTCGTTCCTGGTGGAGAACCGGCGCGGCCACCGCACGCTCAGCGTCTACTACCGCCGGGCTCAAGCCGAGTACGACGGCCTCGGGATCCGCACCACACAGTCGCCCTCGGTGCGCTTTCTGCCGCCTTCCTTCGAGGACCTCCAGCCGGTAACCGTGGACGGCCGCTCCGGGCGTTGGTCGCCTGAGCGGGGCGAGGTCGAGTGGATGGACCAGGGCGTCTACCGCTCGGTGCGGGCGCCGTCCCTCGGGCGCGGGGCTGCGGTGCAAGTCGCTCGGAGCCTCGAGTGAAGCGGGAGCATCGGGACGCGATCGTCCACGCCGGGCGTTCCACTACGGAACCGGTCCTCGAGCGTCCGATGCGCGCATTTGCCCACCTCAAGAACGGGCATGTCGCCCGGAGGTTCCTACCAAACGCCACCGCCGCGCTAGCGGGCCTGCTGGTAGGGGCGCTGGTCATGCTGGCCGGTGAGGGCCTCACGCTGCCGGCCTTCGACCCCCCCGCCGGCTCCCCCGAACGCCCGCGCGCCTCCGCCACGGCGCCGGCGGCACTGCTGGCGTGGGCGGTGGGAGGGCTCCCCAAGGGCAGCGAGGCGGCTATCGAGAAAGTGCCCGGGGTGCTGAACGCAACCACGGTAGAAGCCGGGCTCGACTGGATGCGGGAATCGCGCACGGTGGAGGGTCGCCTTCTGCAGCGGCCCCGAGGAGGCCGCATGGTGCCAATCGAGGCCGCCCTCATCGAGCCCCGCGAGTACGCGCAGCTCGTGCCGGTCTCGGAGCGACAGCTGGTCCTGGGGCTCCGGCGCGACGAACTGTTGATGGCCGCCACCGAGGCGCGACTCAGGGGGGCGGGCAGCGGAATGCGAATGAGGCTCAGCGACGGATGGATGGGGGCCGCGGGCGTCGTCTCGGATGCCACCGCCAACGGCTACGAGGTACTCATGCGTCGCCCCGCTCCGGCCTCGTGGCGCGGCTCGGACAGGTTCGTCCTGGCGCTGGTGTCGAGCTGTTCGCGCAACGCGATCATGGGCCGCCTGAAGCCGCTGCTCGAGCCCGGCGTGGCGGTACGTATCCGCTGCGGGCGCGAGCAGCCGTTCCTCAGATATGGGGACTCCGTGCTCCCGCAGCTTCTGATAAAGGAAGCCTTCGGGGAGTTCTCGGCCCGGCCCCTTCCGGACGGGACGATAGATATCGACCCGGCCTGGAGAGGCCGCCACATCGTGACGGCCAAGGTCCCGCTGCTCCCGGATGTCACCTGCCATCGCGCCCTTCTGCCACAGCTTCGAGGGGCGCTCGGCGAGCTCGAGGCGAGGGGCCTTTCTCACGTCGTCGATCCCGCCCAGTACGCGGGCTGTTTCGCCCCTCGGTTCATCGCCCGCGATCCCGACGGGCGCCTGTCGCACCACTCTTGGGGGATCGCGCTCGATGTGAACGCTTTGGAGAACACGTTCGGCTCCAAGGCCGATCAGGACCAACGACTGGTGGCGGTGATGGAGGGCTGGGGCTTTACCTGGGGCGGCGGCTGGCTCGTTCCCGATCCGATGCATTTCGAGTGGCTGAGATGGCCCTGACCCTATTTTGACCGGCTAACCGGCTAACCCTGATCTAACCGGCTACGAGGCATGCGTCGAGAGGGAGGGAGGAGGCCGTTCCATCCCCCGCGTTTCCGAGTGTGATCGGGCGGCCACCAGCTTGTCGTCTCCAGGTGAGCGATGATTGTGGGCATGTCTACCGGTAGGTTCGCCGACATGTTCGTCGACCCCGAAACGATCCACGGGAGGACGGGCCGACCCTTGGCGACGAGCGCGCCACGCTCATGAGTTCCTGCGCTGTCAGCGCCTGACGCTGGAGCTGAAATGCTCCGGCCTCGACGCCGCCGACTTCGCCCGTCGCTCCGTGGAGCCCTCCAAGCTGTCGCTGCTCGGGTTGGTGCGCCACATGGCCGAGGTAGAGCGGGCCTGGTTCCGGCGGGTGATGGCCGGGCAGGACGCACCGAAGCACTTCTGCTCCGACACCGACCCCGACGGAGATTTCGATGGCGCAGTGCCCGACTCCGAGGTTGTCGCGGAGGCGTGGAACGTGTGGCGGGCCGAGGTCGCGTTTGCGGATCGGTTCGTGGCCGAGGCGCCCGATCTGGACATCACCGGGAACGATCCCTACCAGGGGGCGGTCTCGCTGCGCGAGGTGCTGGTGCACATGGTGGAGGAGTACGCCCGGCACAACGGCCACGCCGACCTTGCTGCGCGAGCGAATCGACGGGGCGGTGGGCCAGTAGCTGTCGAGGTCGGGTGCAAAGCTGACGGGCTCCGCCCGAACACGGCGGCCGCTCGGACATCTGGATAGGTGCAGCGGAGGTGGTGATCTCCTCGCCAGATGGGTACTTGTCGGTTACCCGGCGCCCCCGGGTGACAGAATACGTGGCAACCTCGCAGGAGTATTCGCGCTCAGAAGCGGGGACTCCAGCGCGTGCTTCCACACCTCGGCGTCTCCCCACACGCGCTCTTTGGCATTCACCGGCTGAGGCCTATGCTCAGGTGGTCGGTGTTGCAACAGCGAAATGAACTCGCCTGAGTGCACCTCCCCGCAAATACGCTCGCATTCGAGCGCCCCTGCATCCCCGCTCGCGTCGTTACACGGCTCCGCCGAGGTCGGAATTGGGATTCAATCTGTCGCTCACGTACCCTCCGGGTACGCTCACTCCTCGCGCC
>Ga0136623_10000222_pt1 | contig 15464 bp, 10 predicted proteins | sample AntDrymUQ4492106_2_FD_104656 | JGI IMG/M metagenome (GOLD analysis project Ga0136623, IMG submission 104656) | Polar desert sand microbial communities from Dry Valleys, Antarctica - metaG UQ449 (21.06) | ecosystem: Environmental > Terrestrial > Soil > Desert | place: Antarctica: Dry Valley...
CGCTCGCGTTTTACGGCTTGGGCAAAATCTCGCACGGAACGCAGGCGACGATGACGATGAATGCCGGCGCGGGCGGCGCGATTCGGCGTAATGGCGAGATTACAAAAGTTCCGGCGGCTTATAAAACGCGCGAGATTGATTTCGGCGAAGTTAGAAAAACGGGCGTAACGATTCCGTGGGGCGATGTTTCGACCGCGTTTTATTCGACCAAAATTCCAAACATTGAAGTTTATACCGTTCTGCCTGAAGCAAATCTGAAAATGTTGAAATTAAGTCGTTATATCGGTTGGCTGCTGGCGGTGAAACCCGTCCAAAATTATTTGCAGAAACAAATTCCGGCGGGCGGACCTGATCAAGAAGAACGCGCGAAAGGCAAAACTTTTCTGTGGGGCGAAGCGTCGGACGCGCAGGGAAATAAAGTTGAATCGCGTTTGCAGGGAATGGAAGGCTATACGATGACGGCTTTGACCGCGCTCAAAATCGCCGAAAAGGTTTTGGACGGAAACTTTTGCGCCGGTTTTCAAACACCCGCGAAATGCTACGGCGCGGATTTGATTTTGGAAATCGAAGGCACGACGCGAACCGATTTGTAAGAAATTTTTAACATCGCGCCGATTCGGACGTTAAAGTTTATTCAAATTTTCTTCCCGACCGACCAGTATTAAATACGAATACATTGCGGCTCCCGTTAATATTCCCGTGCCGATTTTGAAGATTGACGGGAGCGCGGACGGCGACAGAAAACCTTCGATTATTCCTGCAATTACCAGAAAACACGCGCAGCCGATGACGATTCGCGCCGCTTCGATTCCTTTCTTTTTTAACGCCGCGCCGCGCGTCAGATCACCCGGATTTATCATCGCGTAGCCAATCATCATTCCCGCGCCGCCGCAGAAAAAGATAGTCGAAAGCTCGACCACGCCGTGTCCGACGACAAAGCTCGCCAGCGCGTTGCCGAACGGCGGATTCAGTTTGTAACAGGCGGCGAAGATACTGCCAAAACGCGCGCCTTCAAACGCTAAATCGTAAAACGCGCCGATTCCCAAAAACGCGCCCATCGCAAAGACGCGAAATGTAACTAAAATATTGTTTGTCAGAATTTGGCTGGAACCGACTTGATTTGCTTCATTTAAGTCGAGCCACCATTGATTATTTGCCTGGATTTGCTCGGTTACGCCCTCGAGCATCACAAAATGCGTAAAATCCGTATCACGCCAGGTTGCCGCGAAACCGAAAATCGCAAACAGCGCGAAAACACCGAAGGCAATTGCCATATAACGCGAATTTTTGCGAAAAGTTTGCGGGAAATCCCTGGCAAAAAACTGCCAAATCAGATTTGCGCCCTGCGATTCGGCGCGGTAAATTTTGCCGTGTGCGCGGATAACCAGACTGTTGAGATAATTTATCAATTTCGGGTCGCGCGTTTCGCTGCGGGCGATGGCGAGGTCGGACGCGGCGCGGCGGTAAAGTTCGCCGAACTCGCGCACTTCCATTTTTGATAATCCGCGCAGTGAATCGCCGCGCACGAGCGAAAGCAAATCTTCGAGACGCTGCCAATTGTCTTTGCGATTGTTGATAAAACGATTCATTGCTATTTTAGATTCGGATTTCGGATTGTAAAACCAACCTCATTATTTCGCATTATGACACAAAACTTCAAAATTCAAATTGCCAATCGCAACCGGCAAACCTAAAATCTAAAATAGCAAATGTCCGAAGAAGCGAAAAAATTTCACGAAGAGGAAGCGATTGGGAAAACTTACGATTGGCGCGTTGTTAAGCGGCTGATGAGTTATCTCAAACCGTATTGGAAACTGGCGGCGATTGCTCTGGTTCTTACATTCGTGACGAATATTCTAATCAGTTTGCAGCCGTTTTTCACAAAAATGGCGGTTGACGATTACATCACGCCGAAAAACGTGGACGGTTTATGGATGTTCGCGTTTGCCTTCTTCGGTTTATTTCTCTTTCGCTTTATTTTTTCATATATTCAGGAAATCCTGCTCAATAATGTCGGACAAAAAGTGATGTTCGACATCCGAACGCAAATTTACACCAAGCTGCAAAGACAGGAAGTCGCTTATTACGACAAATATCCGGTCGGGCGAATTATCACGAGAATAACTTCGGATGTTGACGCGCTGAACGAGCTTTTCACGTCGGGCGTAATTGACGTTCTCGGCGATTTGGTAATTATTTTCGCCATCGTCGGAATGATGTTTTATCTCGATTGGAAACTCGCACTCGTTTCATTAATCACGGTTCCGATTCTATTTGCGGCGACAAACTGGTTTCGCATACAGGCGCGTTCTGGCTTCGACAAAGTTCGGACGCGCAATGCCAAACTCAACGCTTTTTTGCAGGAATATATTTCGGGAGCGCAAACCGTTCAACTTTTTAACGCCGAGCGAAAAGCGCAAAATCGTTTTGCCGAAATTAACGACGATTATCGCAACGCCAATATCGAAACGATTTATTATTACGCGATTTTTTATCCGCTCGTGGATTTTATCGGCGCAATCGGAATCGCGCTCGTGCTTTGGTTCGGCGGCTACGAAATTTTAACCGGAATGTCGGCGGTCGGACAGGCTTTGACAATCGGTGTCGTCATCGCTTTTATCCAATATTCGCAGCAGCTTTTTCAGCCGATTCGGGATTTGTCCGATAAATTTAATGTTCTGCAAGCCGCGATTGTCGCGTCGCACCGGATTTTTATTCTGCTCGATTTGCCGATTGCGATTGAAACGCCCGAACAGCCTAAAAAGTCGGGAAAAGCTGTCGGGCGAATCGAATTTCGTAACGTCTGGTTTGCCTACAAGGAAAACGAATGGGTTCTGAAGGACGTTTCCTTTACGATAAATCCGGGCGAATCAATCGCGCTCGTCGGTCATACGGGTTCGGGAAAAACGACCGTCACAAATCTTTTAATGCGCTTTTACGATGTGCAGAAAGGCAAAATTTTGCTCGACGGCGTTGATGTGCGCGAATGGAATTTGCAGGATTTGCGCGAGAATTTCGCCGTCGTTTTGCAGGACGTTTTTTTGTTTAGCGGTTCGATTGAAGAAAACATCCGACTCGGAAACGCGAAAATTGATGAAGAAAAAATTCGTTGGGCGGCAAGAGAAGTCCACGCCGATGAATTTGTCAATAAACTGGACGACGGCTTTCAATCGTTAGTGAAAGAGCGCGGCGCGGGGCTTTCCGTCGGACAGAAACAATTGATTTCATTTGCGCGCGCGTTGGCGTTCGACCCGAAAATTTTGATTCTCGATGAAGCCACGAGTTCGATTGACACGGAAACCGAACAGTTGATTCAACAAGCAGTCGAGCGCGTAATGCAGGCGCGAACGTCGCTCGTCGTCGCGCACCGGCTTTCGACGATTCAAAAATGCGACCGAATTTTAGTTTTTCATCACGGCGAACTGCGCGAAGCCGGAACGCACAACCAACTTTTAGGAATTCGCGGTCTCTACTGGCGGCTTTATCAGCTTCAATACGTTGACGAAAAATTGCAAAATCAGCCGCCGGATGTTCCACCGCAGAATTTAAGTTTAGAGTCGAGTTTGGGTTAATAAAAAAATTAACAAACAGGCTTTTTATTTCCCTTTTATTTGTGGTATTTTGTAGTCGAAAAAAATATTTTAAACAGATACGAATAAAGCTGGTCTAAGTCGGAAAATTTGTTTATAATGTCAAATCATAATGTTCCCCCAAGCTCGAATAAATGAAGATTTAATCAAAGATTGTTCATCTTTGATAGATGAGATGTTCACGCATTGCGCTGAAAACACGCCTAATTTCGGAGTGCGTCTTGATTGCTTCAGGAAATCTTTACAAAAAACACTGCAAAGATTCATTTCCGCCGCGCTTCCCGAAGAGCCGAAAAGTGAAGAAGTAAAAGATTTTCTCCGGCAGATTCAAGCCGACGATTTGTTTATGGCTCTGGCTTGCGCTGCCGGAAGCGAACGCGCCTGGTGGGAATTTGACCAGCAGCATCGCGCTTATCTGGAAAGAGTCGCCAGGCATTTGGCGAAAACCGAGATTGACGCGCAAGAAGTAATTGATACGGTTTACGTCGAGCTTTACGGGACGCGCGTCGTTGACGGCGAACGGGTTTCAAAGTTTGCGACTTACAGCGGTCGCGGAAGTTTGCGCGGCTGGCTGCGGACGGTTATCTGGCATTCGCTGGTTGATTTACATCGCGCCTCGCACGATGAAGTTTCGCTCGATGAAATGACGGAAACAGTCGGCGAAGGCGCGGCGCACGCTAATTTTGCCGAACTTCCGCGCGGCGGCGAGAGCGAAATGATTGACCATATCGCCAAGGAACGCTACCGCGTAGCGACGATTTCGGCAATCGAAACGGCGTTTGCAAGTTTGGACGTTCACGAAAAACTTCTGCTACTTTATTATCACGTCGAAAATCTTAAACTGCGCGAGATTGCCCGGCTTGTCGAAAACGAGTCGTCGCCGCTGCGCGGTTGGTTTCAAAGAAAATCAACCAACCGCGAAAAAGACCCTGCCAGCCGCATTCACGAATCAACTATTATGCGTTGGCTGGAAAAATGTTACGCGAAAGTTCTGCAAATCTTCCGCACCGAACTTCACGAAAAACATCATCTGAAAAAAGAAGACATCGAAATTTGCCTGTCGCTCGCCACCGAAGACCTTGCCGGTTCCCACTTATATCGCAATTTGATGACAACTTGAAGGTAAATCCACACATCGAAAACTTTCAATTACGCCCCTATAATTGTTTCTTATGCAAATGTTACGAAAGATTTACGTCTTTTGTTCGGGAGGCTGGTTATTGAAATGGAAAATAAGGGGTTAAATTATTCTGATAATTCACAAATACAAGAACTGCTCGGCAAGTTTCTGCAGGTTAATTCATCAATTCACGGTTCGGAATTATCCGGCGAATCGCACTTGGATGAAGATTCGCTTGCGGCTTTTGTCGAGGGTAATTTAGAACGGCGCGAAGCGCAGCCAATTATTAATCATCTCGTTAATTGTTCGTTTTGTCGTCATATTACTGCAGAACTTGTTAAATTAGATTACGCTTTTGCCGGAATTGAAGAAACTCGAACCGCTAATGTAAATGGAAATAATGAACCTTCTAAAATTTCGGAAGTTTTAAGCGGACTTTTATCGCGTATATTCGGCGGTAATGATGGTGCGGTTTTCGCTCATCACGAATCGGAAACAGAGACTGAAGGCTCTGAAAAAAATGGAGATTCTAAAAAAGACAAGTAAATTTTAATATAAAAACAATAAATTAAACGACTGTTGTGCCGGTTTATATTCTGTCGGCGAACAGTCGTTTTGCTTTTACCCATTATCAAAATACAAAAATTTATATGAGAACCAAAAAATTCTCGATTTTTGTTTTTTTATTCTATAAATTTTCGCAGTTAAGAGTTATAATTTCTCTATAAAATCCAATTAATCGTCGGAGAGATTTATAATTTGACCGCTAGTAGTAATAATTGTCAGCCGAAAAACCGAATTATTTCAGTTGAAAAGGTAGCGACGGCTGATCTTCCCACACAAGCGGGAGATTTTAGAATCGCCGGTTATCGCTCGTTAAATAGTAACGAGGAATTCGTTGTTCTTTATAAAGGTGAGATGCGTAAAGATATTCCGACACTCGTCCGCATTCATTCGCAATGTTTAACGGGTGATGTTTTCGGCTCAATCAAATGTGATTGTGGTCCGCAGCTCAACAAAGCAATGGAACTGATTGAAGCCGAAGGACGCGGCGCAATTGTCTATCAACAGCAGGAAGGTCGCGGTATCGGCATTATCAACAAAATCCGTGCCTACGCTCTGCAAGATGAAGGCGCCGATACGGTCGAAGCGAATGAGAAGTTGGGTTTTGAGATTGACGCACGAAATTACCAGCAATGCGCGGAAATCTTGTTTGATTTAGGTCTTTGCAAAGTGCGCGTAATGTCGAATAATCCCGACAAATTAGAGGCTTTGGTAGAAGCCGGTTTGCAAGTTGTCGAACGAGTGCCAATTGAAGTTGAGGCGGAAGAGGCGGCGGCACACTATTTACGCACTAAAAAAGAAAAACTCGGTCACTTTTTAGGCTCTGATTGAATATTTTAAGTCTTTTTAATTAACTAAATTTGATTTATCTTCCTTTATTGTTCGGAATTTACATTATGTAATCGTTGCTGTTTTTGGCGTTTGGGATTTCGCTTTTGTAAAGAAATTTGCCCGATAAATGCAGCGGTTCACAAAATATTAAACTCATCAATTGCCTTGAACAGGCATTTCTTCTTGCCTTTTCTGTAAAATTCTTGGAAATCAAAAAAAATGGAGATTCAGCTTGAGCTGAATCTCCATCGGCTAAAAGCAGCCAATCAATCGTTAGAAGATAAACTTCCCACGCAATGTGACGGATCTGCCGTTAAAGCTGCCGATATCGTAATTATTGAAATTAGCATTTCCGGCTATGGCAAAAGCAGCGGTGAATGCGCCGACTCCGCTAATTGTTCTTTCACGCTGATTAAACGCATCAAAGATTTCGGCTCCAATTTGGAAATTGAAACGTCCGTCCGTGCCGAAGCGAGTGTTTTTCAACACCACGAGATCTGTTTGGTTAAAGCCTCTCGTGCGGAAAGAATTTCTGGCGGCGGTTCCGGCACCTTGATTGGCAAGTTCCCGCGCGAAAAATCCGGTGGATATGAAACCGGCATTTGGATTCGTTGCAACGTAGGCGCGGACGTTAGGGTTAGGCGCGCTCCCTACCGGCACTAACGTAACAACACCATTAACTAATGTTACACCCATAATACCGCTGGCGATGGTGGGGTCACCGTTTGGATTAAAAATAGCTCTGTCACCGGCAGCATCGCCATTCCTGTTAGCATCGCGTCCGGCTTGGACTGTGATAGGTTGACCGGATTGAATCTGGAAAATACCGTTTAACTGAAATCCACCTAAAACGGCTTTCAGAAACCCATTGCTGCTGTTGTTGAAAAACGGGATGTCTACATTAAACGACGTGACGAAACGATGCGGAATGTCAAGAACTGAATCTGAGAATTCATTATCAATGTTCAACCCGCTCCCAAAAAACTCGCCCGCATCTTGCGCTCTGCGCGGGTTAAGTAAACTGGTGAACAATTCATTGGTTGAATTGTCTTTCGTTTTACTAAAAGTATAAGCCGCCGTAAAGCCGACATTCTTTGTAAAACGACGGGTTAAACTGGCTGCTACGCCGTCATAGCGTGATTCGCCGATATTCGGGAAACCCGTCAACGCGCCGGCAAAACCCTGCGCTCCTAATTGTCTGGCTGCCAAAAAAGTAGTCGGACTGATTGATGGATTGCTAGCGACAACTGTTGCAATTGTCGGAAGAGCTGCTGCTTCGGCTGCCGTCGGCGTGGCAAGTAAAGTCGGAATGACAAAAGCCGCGCTAACTACCGGGCGGGAATTGAGTTGAACCTGTACGGGCAGTTCTTTCGACCTCGTCCTCAGATAGCGAATCTCGAGTCCGTTATTCGAGCCGAGCTGACGCTGATAAGAAAGCGAAAACGAATCGGTATACGGAACTATTTGATCCAAGATTAAAGACCCTGCGTTTCCTCGTAAAAATGCCGGACTAAGATTTGGGACAAAAGGAGCACTTCCAGCCCCGCCGCTTGCCAGAAAGTTCGTCGCGTTTCCGCCGCCCTGAAGCTCTCCCTGCGAAGTCGGGGGCAAACTGATCAGCACAAAATTTGAGAAGTTAGCGAAAAACGCTCTGGAAAAGTTGCCGCGAATTGAGCTTTGTCCTTGTTCGCCGAAGAAAAAGCGTCCGATGAAGTTATCAAAATTCGGCGCATACGCAAAACCGAGGCGCGGTGCGATGTTGTTTTTATCAACCTTCGGCACGCCGAACTCAATTACCCCGGGAATGTTGGCAGGAGCGGCAGTCGCCTGTAGCGCAGCATCGCGGAACAGCCCCTGATACTCATAACGTACTCCTAAGTTAAGCGTTAAATTCGGACGAATTTTCCAATCGTCCTGTCCGAATGCGAAAAATCTATGGTTATTAGAGACAGAGCTTCCCGAGCCGATGCCGCGTATGTTCGAGACATCGGGTTGCAAATCCTGGAGTAAAACATCAAAGGTGCTGTATATATAGTCACCACGCGCACGCGGCAAAAAGTTGCTGCCGCCGATATAGCGACGAAAATCGGCACCGAATTTGACAGTATGCTGACCGCTCACCACCGTTAATGAATCGTAGACCTGGTAGTTGTTGTCATAACCGCTTTGCGGCAGGTTGCCGCCCGGTCCGATTCTCAAACCAAGCGAATTAACCGTAAGATTTGGGAAATTAGACAACGTTTCATCCTTTAAAGGAAAATCCTGAATTGTGCGAAGATACGATAAACGCAAATCGTTAATAACATTTGAACTGAACGAACGAATATAGTTAAAGGAAAATAGATCCGTGTCATAAACAGAAAGGTTATTGAACGCCAGTCCGCCCCTACCGGGTTGCTCGGCAGCGAAATTGCTCCGACTGTAGCGATAACGAAACTGGTTTTCCTCATTCGGCAAGTGGTCAATATTAAACTGGTAAGACTTTTGTCCTTGGAAAGCCGGAATCGGAAGAATAACTCTGCCAAATTCAATCCCCGTCTGACCTAAAACACTACCGAACTGTGCAGTCAACCCCGGATCCGCGGTTGTCGCTAAGCTCACGTTGTTTCTAAATATATTAAGGACAGTCTGGCTGACTAGCGGATTTGTTGCGAGCCGATTAATACCTGCCAGCGTCGGGGCAATGAACGAACCGGAGGAGCTGGCTCCCGTCTGGAAAAATTTTTCGTAAGCACCGAAAAAGAAAAGTTTGTTTTTACCGGAAGTAAATACCGGTCCGCCTTCGCCGAAATTGAAAAACGGCAACGGTCCGCCGAATGTGCCGCCGTAACGAACATTTTTGTCAAAGTTTTTTTCCAGTCCATCTTCATCAGTTGAGCGGGCATTAAATCTTTGACTGCCGATATAGGTAAAAATACTACCATTATATTGGTTCGTACCCGACTTAGTGATGGTATTAAATTGTCCGCCCGCGCCGGCACCAAATTCAGCGTTAAAGTTGTTCTGGAGCAGAGTAAACTCTTGAACAGCGTCTTGGATAGGTCCAGTTGACGGACCGGTTACTGAAGCGTCGTTATTATCAATACCGTCAATATTAAAAGAGTTGCCGCGTGCGCGAACACCGCCGCTGACACCGCCTGAACCGGCAGTTCCGTTTGCCGGCGGAATGACGTTCGGGGCGAGGACCGCTAAGTTGTTGGGATTTCCACCATTTGGTAAATCCAGAACTTTGCGCGTGTCAAAACTTCTACTAAGTTGCGACGTGTCAGACTGCACAACGGATTCTCCGCCTGCCACCACATCAACTACATTAGTTCCGCCGACAACCTGTAAAGCAATATCAACCGTGACTGTTTGATTGAGAGATACATTCAATTCGCGGGATGCTGCCGCAAATCCGGCTCCTTCAACAACAATCGTATATTCACCGACCGGAACATTCGGAAAAAGATATGAACCGGCATTGGTCGTTTGCGCGGTGAATTCCTGACCGCGCAGTTTGTCTTTGATTTTAACCTGAACATTTGGGATAACCGCTCCGTTAGGATCGACGACACTCCCTGTTACCGCGCCGCCCGTTACCTGAGCGGAAACCGCAACGACACAAAAAACTATACTGAGTAAAACAGTAGTTACATAATTTAGATACTTCTGCATTTATTTAACCTCCAAAAATCAGGCGCAAATACGCCTCTAAATGACTTAAAATATTTGAGCGACGGACAAAACTTTTTCGTAAGAAACATCTTGATAAATCAATTTTGCAAAAACTGCCTGACATCACAATGCAAATATTTAAATTATTGGAAATTGCATATTCCGGGCAGATACTACCTTTATGTGTGAATTTGTATCCGTAAATTATTTCTTGCAAAGATAAAATAGCCTGTCGCTGATAAACACTATCTACATCTTTAACGCAATTGGAAAGCCACACATTAGAATACATCAATTTCTAAACATAAACCTTGTGTAATCAACATAATAGTATTGTAAACGGAAATATCTTAAACTATTTTTTTATAAATCATGAAATATTATTTTCAATATAATGAATTTTCTTCATTATATTGAATATCTATTCTTCAATTATATAAAACTTGAATAATTGTGTTCTGTGAAATATAATTGATCTATATTATTGTCTCCAATTATGATTACGGAGAATAAGTTTTGCTGGAAAGAATCTACTGGAAGTGGGCTCACGATAGCATTCACCTGTAGACTGAGTCGGAGGAGGAGAAATCTACTTGTTCGTCCGTCCGGATGATACGACACAATTGTCTATCAACAGAAGAAATCACGGAATTGGCATCATCAATAAAATTTGTGCCTACGCTCTGCAAGATGAAGGCGCTGATAAAGTCGAAGCAAATGAGAAGCTCGGATTTGCCGTTGATGCCCGCGAGTATCAGCAGTGTGCGGAAATTTTATTTGACCTTGGACTTTGCAAAGTGCGCAGGATGTCGAACAATCCCGATAAAATTAAGGCTTTAAAAAAGCCGGATTGCAAATCATTGCGTGGATCTTAATCGAGTCGAATCAAATGAACTCGCAGCCCCTTTTTTATAAACAAAAAAGAAATAATGGGACACTAATTTAAATTCCCGGAATAAATATCCAAAAACCTGAATTATTTCCATGTAATTGAAAATTGTTCACATCGCTAGCTGCTCGTTTGATTAAACCTTATAATGCTTAAGTTCTGCCTCTTCAACCACTTACATCTGCCTAAACATATTGCCTAAGTAATGGCTTTATATTTGCTTAAACTTCTGCTGGAATATACCTTTATGTAGACTGTTTAATTGTAATTCTACAGCACACAGTCTGCAAAATGAAAAAAATTCAATTTTTTATAGGAGATTAAAAGTGAATAAGAATTTCAAATTTCTAACCTTAACCATGTCTTGTATCCTTTGCTTTGCGGCAATGGCATTTGGACAAGGAACCGGCGGTAGCATTGAGGGAAATGTTAAAGACCCAAATGGCGCTGTTGTTCCTAATGCTACTGTTAAAGTTACGGCTATTGGAACAACAGCCGGTTTTAATAGAACTGTAACCGCTGATGGAGATGGTTACGTTAATATACAAGAAGTGCCACCCGGCACATATCGGGTTACCATTTCCGCGCCTAATTTTGCGGAAAGAAGTCAAGATGTGACTGTATCTGTTGATAGAGCAGCCAATATCCAAACAATTTTACAGGTTGCCGGAGCCACAGCAGATGTTACCGTTACGGCTGATAGTTCGGTTCAAATTGACCCGACTAACACTACGGTTGACGAGAACATTACCAAGCAAATCATTGATAATCTGCCGAAAGGAACGCAGTTTACCAGTTTGCTGAAAATTGCTCCGAATGTTCGCCCGGAACCTCTTAACGGCGGTTTCCAAATTGACGGGGCAAGCGGCGCGGAAAACGTCTTTGTCGTTGACGGTCAGGAGGTTACTAACTTTCGTACCGGTCAGTTGAATACTAACAACAATCTACCGTTTGAGCTTCTTCAGGAAGTCCAAATTAAATCAACCGGTTTTGCAGCTGAATACGGTGGCGCAACCGGCGGTGTGATTAATGTTATTACAATCGGCGGAAATGATTCCTTACGCGGCAACTTTGGCGTTTCTTTTGAACCATCAAAATTGCAGGGCGGTGCACGTCCGGGACTGAATAGCTTTACTATACCCGGGGTACCCGCAACACCAACTACACCAGCTATACCCGCAATCGCGAATGCTCCCGGTGCTTTTGAACTATTCAACTCGGGAAAAGCCGGTGGAGTATCTTTCTTCCCGACAGGCGCATTAAGCGGACCAATTATCAAAGAAAAACTTTGGTTTTCGGCAATTTATGCCCCGCAAATTTTTGAATTGACGCGAAATGTTCCGTTCTTTACCGATGGCACATTTGATCCCATTACCGGACTTCCAATACCGTCAAATAATCCAAATATTCGTAGAGTTGGAGCTACACAAAATTTTAACTTCAAGCGAAAAATTGAAGAAGCATTTTTTCGTTTAGATGCTCAACCTGTACAAAACCTGCGAATGTTCGGAACATTTCTTTACAACCCGATCATTGACCAAGGAAATCTTCCGGGCGGAACAATCGGATTGTCAAATACCACGTCAGCCGGACCGTTCTTATCTCGAGGCGGAGTTTTCCAAAGCCAAAATGAGTTTCTTGGCTCTCAAGGCGGCAGACAAAACAGTAACAGTATTAACGGACAAGTTACCTGGACTCCAACCAACAATTTCGTTCTGAACTTCCGCGGCGGTCGCAGTTTCTTAAATGAAAAACTCGGCTCATACGGTATTCCGAATGAAACCAGATTTTTATGTTCCGTTTCGGGTAATCCGGCGAGTATACCGGGCGGTGCGGCGGCAGCCGGTTGTTCACGCGGATTTTCTAATTTCCCGAGCAACTTTCAGATTGCTTATGACGTTTCAACCCGCACGACAATTGATGCCGACGCTGGTATAGTCGGCGTTAATTTACTTGGTCGTCACGATTTCAAATTCGGCTATCAATTCAATCGTATTTTTAATACGGTAGATGATGGTTTTCGTGATACGGGTGTTGTTGTTCTTTTCTATGGCTTGTCAATTGACAACGTACTTGGAACCACGCCAACTCCGGGCAACCTGGGTTCGGGCTTTGTAACGAGATTTGCAACGCTCGGCGAAGCGAGCAGTGCCAACCAGGGTTTCTTCGCGCAAGACTCATGGCGAATCGGCAATCGATTAACACTTAATATCGGTGTCCGTGCGGAAAAAGAAACAGTACCGAGTTTTAGCAGCACAGGTAAAGATATTACATTCGGCTTGGGCGACAAAATCGCTCCGCGACTCGGCGTGGCATTCGACGTAACCGGCGACGGCAAAACGAAAATCTTTGCCAGCTACGGTTGGTTCTATGACCGCTTCAAATATGAATTGCCGCGTGGCTCTTTTGGCGGTGACTTTTTCCGTCGTGACTACTTTGAAATTTTACCGGGGCGCGGTGCTAATTTTAGAAACTATTCGCTCAGAAACATTCTCGGTACTGTTCCTGACAGACCGGCAGGCAACTGCCCGGATCCGGCAAATCCAGACGCGCCCAATCCGACACTTGGAAATGGTTTCTCGGTTTGCCAGCTTGACTTCCGTATTCCGTCAAATTTGATTGGCGGCAGCATTTTTGAATCAGGCGGTGTTGATCCCGATATTAAAGCCGCCCGTCAAAGTGAATATACTTTCGGAGTTGACCGAGAGATTATGACCAATATGGTTTTCAGTGCGCGTTACACTCACAAACAGCTTGATCGCGCTATTGAAGATGTTGGTGTTTTCAATGCCGGAGGCAGCGAAGCCTATATCATCGGCAATCCGGGAATCGGCTTAACCTGTGAGATTTCAACTCAAGGTAATCAGCCTTGTATAGAAGCCGAACGTAAGTATGATGCATTGGAATTGCGTGTTGATAAACGTGCTTCAAACTGGTTCTTCAATGGCAGCTATACCTTTAGCCGCTTGTTCGGTAACTATTCAGGTCTGGCAAGTTCTGACGAAGCAGGACGTTCCAGCCCGAACGTGAGCCGTTTGTTTGACTTACCTTTCGCTGCTTTTACCGCAAAAGGTGTTCCAAACAACGGACGTTTGGCTACTGACCGACCGCACGTATTCAAAGCATACGGCGGCTACAGCTTTAATTGGGCTGGTAATAATACCAACGTAACTACGGTTTCAGCCTTTACCACCGTTCAATCAGGAACTCCTTTGACAACTATTGTTTCACTTTTAAGTTTGACTCCATTTATCGTGAACGGACGCGGAGATTTAGGACGGACTGAGAGATTTACCGAAACTGACCTTTTTGTCAGCCATCGCTACAGATTCGGACGTGATAATCGTTTCTCATTGGAACCGTTTGTAAGTCTCCGAAATCTTTTTGACGAAGAAAATCAGTTAGGTGTTCAATCAACCTTGAGCGCGACTAACTTTTCTGCAACTAGTCTACAAGCAGGGGGTTGCCCGGCAACAGTCTGTACAAACCGACTTGGAGTAGTTAATAGTATCGTAAGAGGGACTGATATTTCAGGGTTTATCACGAATTTCCTGACTACTCGACCGGTTGGTTCTTCAGCAGGTCGATTGAACACTTTCGGTCAAACTAATAACTTCCAGCCCGGACGCGAAGTGAGGTTTGGTGCACGGTTCTTCTTCTAATTTTAATGATTAGAAAACTTCTGAGCCTGTTCAAATACTTGAACAGGCTCTTTTTTTTGGTTAATTATTGTCTGCTTAAAAGGAATTCAACCCGAAAAAAGTGTTTCCAGTTTCCGCACAAGTCGGGCTAAAACAATCTTCCTAAAAAACGAATGTACTATTGTTATTTTTAACGTCAGTATTGGATAAGAATTAAGCTGTAAAAGAAACCAGGTCCTTGAAATTTAAGTTCAAACTTGGTTTCTTTTCCTTCCAGCAGTAAGCAATCAAGCCCGATGCGACATTGCCTAAAAAGTTCCGTAATGAGCGATGTCGTGAATGCTCAATGTTCGAGATGTTCTTCAGTTGATCGTTGACCGTTTCAATGATTGCTCGTTTCCTGAGCAGCAGTTTGTCTTCGATTTCCACGAAGCGATTCTTCATATTCTTTCGCAGTTTGGTAATTAGTCTTAAGCCTGTGGTCATTAACTTTTCAAACAAATCTTTGGAAATATAGCCTTTATCGCCGATCAATTTGCCCCAACAATTCTGCGTGATCCAATCTGCGGTTGAGCGTTCATCAACATTGGCAGCCGTGATATAAAAGCCTAATATCTCGCCGCATTCGTTAATTGCCAAATGCAGTTTGAAGCCGTAATACCAGCCGGTCGAAGATTTATCACGCTCGGCACTGCCACGAAAAACTTTGTGTGATGGAATCGGCAAATTATGACAAACTTTGAGCGCGGTCGCATCAATAAATGAAATGCCCGTGCAATCGCCTCGCATACTCAACAGATAAAAAAACAACGGCAGCAGGCATCTCGATTGTAATTGGACAAACCGCTGATAACTGCAAAGTCGCGGAAAATCCGAACCGTGTCGGCTGCAAGACTTCCTGTAAATAAAAGGCTTTCAGATTCTTATAACCCGACAAATGATACATCACCGGAATCGTCATCACTTCCGATTGACTCAGCCGCGCCGCTCTCTTGCGGCTTTTCCCGTTTGAGATGGCTTTGGTTTGATACAGTCTTTCAAACACCTTGCAGAAATCGTCAATCTCACAAAAAAGCGGTAAAATCTCCATTGATGGAAAACTCCTTTCAAATAATTGTTTTCTGATAAATTCATTTTACTTGAAATGTGATGTTTTCCATCATCTCTTATCC
>Ga0136623_10000224_pt1 | contig 15422 bp, 5 predicted proteins | sample AntDrymUQ4492106_2_FD_104656 | JGI IMG/M metagenome (GOLD analysis project Ga0136623, IMG submission 104656) | Polar desert sand microbial communities from Dry Valleys, Antarctica - metaG UQ449 (21.06) | ecosystem: Environmental > Terrestrial > Soil > Desert | place: Antarctica: Dry Valley...
ATGAAAAACAGAACAACAACTATTGACATTGAAACACTGCCGGCGTCTTCCGATAAGAATCAGGATTTATTGAAAACAATTAAATTATCCGAAACTGAATTATCCAAAACAGCCTTAAACGGAGATTTCGGAAGAATTTTGTGTATCGGATTTATTGATGAAAAATTTGATGGCAGACTAAATTCAGGGGTTATCGGCTGGGATGAAGAGATCGGTGAATTTAACAAAACCGAACGGGAAATACTCGTTGAGTTTTGGCAAATGATGTCTGGTTTTCGTCCGAATTATGATCGCATCGTCGGTCATAATATTTTTGATTTTGATTTGCGGTTCATCCTTAAACGCTCCAGACTTCATCAGGTTAAACCATCGGTTGATTTTTCATTTGCCCGCTACCGTAATCAACCGATTTACGACACAATGTATGAATGGGAATGTTGGAATTTCGGCACGAAAATCAGCCTTGACCGATTAGCCAAAATCTTTTCCCTGCCAAGCTCAAAATCGGAAGAAATTAATGGCTCTCGCATTTACGAATATTTCCAAAGCGGAAATCACCAGGAAATTCGGGATTATTGTTTGGAAGATGTCAAACTAACGCGCGAAATATTTCGCCGGATGACATTTACCGCGCAAAATTGTGTAAATAATAAATACTAATTTGCTTTTAAGTGATTTTGAGTCAATAAAATAAGATATGTCGTTCTGGGCTGAAATATTAAGGGAAGTTTCTATTAACGAAACGCAAAAGGCAAGCGAGATTTTTAACCTCGACCTGCCTCTTGCGTTGCGAAACTTTTCCTATTTGGATGAAGACAGCTATTATCAGGGCGCAATTCCTGAAATGATTCGCGCGTTTTCCGCCAAATTGCCTGACAAAGAACGCCAAACCGCGCAATCGAGAGAAAATGATTTGATTGATTTTGTTTTGGATTCCGCCTTAAAACAAATCAAACGAAGCGTTCGGTTATTGCAATTTTGTTTTGAGTTTTCGGATTATGATTTGAAAACATTAGCTCGTGAATTTCCTTATTGGGAAGGCTACAAACGCGACGAAACACACAAGCAAAAATATATCGCCGACATCTTGCGCTCGGTTGTCGAAACGGGAATTCATCTGCCGGAAAATTTAGATGAGATAGCTTTAACCGAAGGCGAAGCTAAATATGGTTTTAATGAAATCGCTCTGATAAAGCGTTGGAATATGGAGCGATCTTGGAACGATTTCAAAAGGAAACAAGAAATTGGCGGAGGCTACAAGTGTCTGGATGAAAGAAGCGAAAGTGAGAACCCGGAAATTTATGCGGAAAGTTTAGAATATGACATCATTGCCATCAGCGAAGCGGCGGGAAATTTTGTAGAGGATGAGAACTTATCGTATCTCGAATTAAAGGATTTAGCCGCAAAGTTGACTCCCGAACTTGAAACACATTTGGAAGATTCTCACAACCGAAAACCGAAACACGGCTATCGTCCGATTGCATTTCACAAAGCTCATTGGGATTTGATGGAAAAATATAATGTAATTCCGTTTCGTCTTAAAGTGGAAGATCCGGAATGTCGAACCGACAACGAATTAGCCGATCATATTCTGCAAAACTACCGGGAAGTAGAAAAACCTTCGCGGCAGAATATTAACGAAAGAAGAACAAAGTATCAGCGGGGAGCAGAAGAAAAAATCAAACAAAGAGTCGTTGAATTTATTTCTATCGGTGAAATTTAGGTCATTTTAGAATTATGAGTGATTTTGAACAAATTGAAATAAAAAGAGAGTGGATTCATCAAGCTTCTGAAATTGCTCGAAAATGTTCGTCGGAAGCGACGCGGCAGAGAGTTTTGGTTTCTCAAACGGCGGCTCTGGCGGTTGGTGATTATCTGCATCGAAAATTTAATTTGACTGTCTCTTCGGGACGTTCATCAGACGCAAAATTTACTGAACTGCTGGATGTCTGTGATTTTCGTTGTCATCAATGGAATATTGAAATGCGAACCATAATGGCTGCAAAAAATTCCGCGCTATTTGTTCCGACAATGCCATTGATGGTTGGAATATTTTCCGATTTTTATCTTTGTATTCAGGTTGACCAAAATCTTTCGCAAGCATCACTTTACGGATATGCTACTGACCGACAATTAAATAATGCCGAACTTACGCCCAATGGAATGTTTGCCGTTCTTTCCACAGATGAACTTACGCCAATTCCAATGCTTGCGTCCGAACTGCGAAAAGAAAAGCCGACATCGGCGAATGAACAAAAAGAATTCTACGAATGGGAGCAAAAAGCCTCTCGGATTTTGACAGGATTAAACGAATTATTAAGTCGGGAAACATTTAATTTTGAGCAGAAAGAAAAAATCGCCGCAGTTCTTTACGACGAAATTTTGCTTGCTTTCGGTAATGACTTAGAAAAACAAAAGATATTTCCTTTACTCAGAAAACTTTTTGAACATTTTGAAATCGAGCCGTTACTGCCGTCTGCTCCCGAAAAGGAAATTGCTTTTCGCAATTCGTCGAAAACCCAAAATAAACTTCGACAAAAAAGCGAACGGCAAAAGTTTTTCACCAAAAAACTAACGGTTGAAAAGCGCGTCAACTTATATCGTTATTTGCTTGAAAACAACGAAGCCTTTAACGAACATCGGCGAACGAAAAAAATCTTCGACCATATAACCGACGGCGATTTTCAGACTTCACCGCTCCGTCAAAGCAGGAAACGGCTGGTTCAGAGAAAGATCGAGCCGATTTGGGTTGAGCCGCCGGCGAAAGATGCGGAAACCGAACAGGACGACAAAATTGAGGCAAATTCAGAGAAAAAAATGATAACTATCGAACAACTTCAACCAAACACAATTATTCGCGGAAATCTTCTGCCGGAGCCGGTCGAAATTATCACGGCTCTACCAATGGGCGATTCCGTCAAAATCATCGGCAAAGGCTTAAATACGAATCAGGTTCGTCAGCCGATTTTTAATGCCGAACAATTAAGCACACTCTCGTTGTCGGCGGGAAACCATTCTTTTGATGGCGATTCATTCCGTTTCAAAACCGGAATCGAAGCCTTGCGCTTAAGTTTGGCTTACGAATATGACCCGTATTTTGCGCTTTCGATTGCCCGTGTTGATCCGTTGCCGCATCAATTGGAAGCGGTTTATGACTATTTTTTGAAAATGCCGCGAATTCGTTTTCTGCTCGCCGACGATCCGGGCGCGGGCAAGACGATTATGGCTGGGTTGCTGCTCAAAGAACTAAAAATTCGCGGACTTGCGAAACGGGTTTTGATTGTTACGCCCGCCAATCTGACGTTTCAATGGCAGCGGGAAATGAAAGATAAATTCCGCGAAAATTTTGACATTGTGAACGGCGAGATTCTGCGGGCAAATTACGGCTCGAATCCGTGGCAGGAAAAAAATCAGGTGGTTACTTCCGTTTCTTGGGTTTCGATGATTGAAGATGCTAAAAACAGCCTTCTGCGAAGTCATTGGGATTTAATCATCGTTGACGAAGCTCACAAAATGAGCGCGTATAGTTCCGATAAAAAGACTCTAGCTTATCAACTCGGCGAAAATCTTTCGAAAATGACCGATCATTTTTTATTGATGACCGCCACGCCGCACAAAGGCGATCCGAAAAACTTTTGTTTGTTTTTAGAATTGCTAGACAAAGACGTTTACGGCGACGTAAAAAGTTTGGAAGAAGCGATGAGGCGCAACAACGCCCCGTTTTATCTGCGGCGTATTAAAGAATCTTTGCGGACTTTTCCCGATGCGAAAACCGGCGAAGTCAAAAAACTATTTACCGACCGTTATGTAAAAACCGCGCCTTTTCAAATTAACGCTCAGGAACTCGAACTATATGACGCGCTTTCAAACTATGTTTTTGACCAATCAACCGCCGCCGCGCAGGACGATACGGCGCGCGGACGCATCATTGGTTTTACGATGGCGATGCTCCAACGACGTTTTGCTTCCAGCACTTACGCTTTGCGGCGCAGTTTGGAGAGAATGAGCGATAAACGCCAAAAAATTCTCGACGACCCGGAGGCGTATCGGCAAGAACAAATAAACAAAAAACTGCCCGATGATTTTGAAGAATTACCGGACGATGAACAACAAAAGCTAGTCGAAGATTTGGAAGCTGTGGTTGCTTCGGTTGACCCGTATAAACTCCGGGAAGAGATTCAAAGACTTTCGGAAATTATTGACCAAGCCAAAGTTTTAGAGCAGAGCGAGGTTGAAACGAAACTTACCGAACTTCGCAAAACCATCGAAAACGAAGGCGTTTTCCGCGATCCGAATATGAAATTGCTTATCTTTACCGAACATAAAGATACGCTTGATTTTCTGGTCGGCAAACTGCGCGAATGGAATTTGAAAGTTACGCAGATTCACGGCAGGATGAAAATCGGCGACCGCGACACACCCGGTTCGCGCATTTATGCCGAACGTGAATTTAAGGAAGATTGCCAAATTATGGTGGCGACCGAAGCCGCAGGGGAGGGAATTAACCTGCAATTTTGCTGGTTTATGATTAACTATGACATTCCCTGGAATCCGGTTCGGCTTGAACAAAGAATGGGACGAATTCACCGCTACGGACAGGAAAAAGATTGTTTAATTTACAATTTCGTTTCGACCAACACGCGCGAAGGTCGTGTGTTGGAAAAACTGCTTGACCGTCTTTTGGAAATTCGTTCGCAGCTTGGTTCGGACAGCGTTTTCGATGTCATCGGCGAAATCTTTCCGTCAAATCTGCTGGAAAAAATGTTTCGTGATATGTATTCGCGCAACACGAGCGAACAGGCGATTACCGACCGCATCGTGAAAGACGTTGACGTTGAAAAAATACGTCAGATTACCGAATCCGCGCTCGAAGGTTTAGCCAAGCGCGATTTGAATCTTTCGCAGATTTTGGGCAAGCATACCGAAGCCAAAGAACGCCGACTTGTGCCGGAAGTAATTGAAGATTTTTTTGTTAAGGCTTCGCCGCTAGTCGGCATTGTGCCGAAGGAAACGGTCAGACGTTCGCACGTTTATCGAGTCGGCAAAGTTCCGCGTTCGCTGTGGAATTTGGGAAGCAAACTCGAATCGCGTTTCGGCAAACTCGGACACGAATATAAACAAGTCGTGTTTGATAAAGAATTGGCGAAAAAAGATATAACGACCGAATGGGTAACGCCCGGACATCCCCTTTTTGAAGTCGTGCGGGAAAAAATAGAAATCGAAACGCGGGAACATCTCGAACGCGGCGCGGTGTTTTATGATTTGAATACGCAAACGCCGTATCGTTTGGACGTTTTTCTGGCGACAATTAAAGACGGACTCGGTAACGATTTGCACAAACGGTTATATGCCGTGCAAGTGTCGGCAAACGGTGAATTTTCGCTGACACAACCGACAATTTTTCTTGATTTGGCGATTGCGCCCGAAGGCGTGAAGCCGACGAATTTGCCGAATCTGCCCGACCGAAATGATACCGAATATTTTCTGGTGGAAAACGCGCTTCACGGTTTACTTGAAGAAGTTTCGGCGCAGCGCACAAAGGAAGTCGAAACGATAAAAAATCACATCGAAATTAGCCTTAATGAATTGATTCACAGGCAAAATTTGCGGATGGTTGAATTGGAAGAAGAACGTCTGCGCGAGCCGGAATCTTCAATGCTTGCGCCGAATTTCAAACAAACCGAAGACCGCATCGAAGAACTCAACGAACGGTTGGAAACACGCACCAAAGAGCTTGAACAGGAACGCCAATGCAGTATCGGTGGCGTACAGTTTGTTGGCAGCGCAATAGTTTTGCCGCATCCAGAACGCGAAAATCCGAATCTCGCGCCGATGGTTAGAGATGAAGAAATCGAGCGCATCGCCATTCAAACGGTGATTGCCGAGGCAGAACGCGAAGGCTGGATAGTTGAAAGTGTCGAAAGCGAAAATCGCGGGTTTGATTTGATTTTGCGAAAGTTTTCGGCGGAAGACGCGCGGAACTGCACACAAGTCCGATTTGTCGAAGTGAAAGGACGCGCCGGAGTCGGTGAAGTAGGGCTTTCGAGCAACGAATTTAAGACTGCCGAGCGTTTGCGGGATGATTTTTGGCTTTATGTCGTGTATAAATGTGCTAACGAACCCGAATTGCACAAGATTCAAAATCCTGCACGTCTGGGCTGGCAGCCCGTTGTCAGAGTCGAGCAATATCACATCAGTTCAAAAGAAATAATTGCGGCAGAAAAAGCATAAAGAATGATAGAAAATTACCCGAAAAGATTAATTGAAGTTGATTTGCCGATTAAGCGCATATCTATTTACGCCAAACAAGAAAAGGACATGCGGAAAAGTCACGTTCCGCAAATGTATATATATCCAGCAACCCGTCCTACTTCTGTGTGTAGAGCAGTAATTTGTGCGTCCCTTTGGTTCGATCCAGCAGACGAACTTTGCCCAAAAGAATTTCGTGAAATCGTTAAAATGACGATGCTGGAGTTTGCCGAACACAATATTGGTTCATTGAGCCACAAAAGTTATCAAAATTTCAACCGTATCGCAAAAAACCCAGAAGAACTTAACGACAATTTGGTATTACGCGCACTTTTGCTTGATTTTATTGCGGACTTTGCCGATTGGGATAATTCGACGAATGAAGACTTTTTGGAAACGGCACGATTTCTAACGCACACGGCACATCTTTGTTTGACGCGGGACACAGAATTTCTTGAGGCATTTGCCAAGGATTCCTCACTCGAAAAGCTAAAAGCTAAAATAGCGAATTCGCCTAAATCTTTGGTTGTTGATCCGTTTGCGGGAGGCGGAGCAATTCCGCTTGAGGCTTTGCGCGTCGGCGCGGATGCTTATGCTTCGGACTTAAATCCAGTTGCGGTTTTGCAGAATAAAGTCGTTTTGGAATACATTCCGCGTTATGGCAGTAGGCTCGCAGAAGAAATCCTAAAATGGGGCGACTGGATAAAAGTAGAAGCCGATAAAGAATTAGCAGAGTTTTACCCAAAAGACGGTGACGGCTCAACGCCGATTGCCTATCTTTGGGCGCGGACTATTGTTTGCGAAGGTCCTGCCTGTGGTGCGGAAATTCCCTTGATGCGAACGCTATGGCTGGCAAAGAAAGGCAAGAATTTAATTGCTATGCGGTTTATCGTTGACAAGGCTAAGAAACAAATTGACTTCGATATTATCAAACAGGAAAACAAAAAATGGATTAGTGAGAAAACAGGTGAAGAAGTTATAAATCCAAAGTTTGAAGGAACAGTCAAACGGTTTAATGCAACTTGTCCTGTTTGTAATTTTACTACTAGCGTGAAAAGCGTTCGCAAGCAATTACGTAAACTTAATGGAGGCGCGAATGATGCAAGACTTTATTGCGTAGTATCTATTAACTCAAAAGTGCAGGGACGGATATACCGGTTGCCTATTGAATTGGACTTTGAAAGTTTGCAAAAGGCAAAGGAAGAAGTTACCAAACGCATTGCCAAACATAAAGATGTTTTGAGTTTAATACCTGATGAAACTTTACCTCTTATGAGCGGTGTTTTTAATGCACCTATCTACGGACACAATACTTGGGGCAGTTTGTTTACACATCGGCAGTCACTAGCTTTGATAACTTATTCTAAATTTGTGAATAAATACTGTGAAGAATTCTTAGAGAAAGAAAAAGATTTTGCAGTGGCATTTTCTAGTGTTGCGGGATTCATAGTAAATAGATTAGCTGATTTAAATGCCTCATTATGCGCTTGGCAATTAAGCACGCCCAATACTGCTCACGTTTTCGTAAGATGGGCTTTGCAGATGATTATGGATTTCGGCGAAGTAAATCCTCTTGCTGGTGCTGGAGGTTCCCCTGAATCTGCAATTAGAAGAATGGTTAGAGGAATCAAAAACATCGAATCTGCTAATCTTTCTAGTGGTATTGTTACACAAACTACAGCAGTTAATAGTCAATTGCCTGATGATTCTTCTCATCTTTTTTTTACTGATCCTCCGTACTACAATGCAATTCCGTATGCGGATTTATCAGACTTCTTTTATGTTTGGTTACGGAGAACTTTAAAAAACGTCCATCCAAGTCTTTTCTCATCTCAACTTACTCCTAAAGAAGATGAAATTACAGAAATGGCTGGTTGGGATGCGGAAAGATATGCTCACAAAGATAAAAAGTTTTTTGAATTGGAAATGGCTAAAGCGTTGGCTGAACAAAGGCGAGTGCTATCGCCAGATGGAATTGGTGTTGTGGTTTTCGCCCACAAATCGACAGCAGGTTGGGAAGCATTACTACAAGCGATGGTTGATGCGGGTTGGATTATTACAGCTTCTTGGGCAATTGATACAGAAATGGAGTCACGTTTACGCGCCAAAAACTCTGCTGCATTAGCTTCATCGGTTCATCTTGTTTGTCGTCCACGTGAAAATTCGGATGGCAGTTTGCAGACCAATACGGTTGGCGAATGGAGCAAGATTTTACAGGAATTGCCGCAACGAATTCACGAATGGATGCCACGTTTGCGTGAGGAAGGCATTGTCGGCGCAGATGCGATTTTCGCTTGTTTGGGTCCGGCTTTGGAAATCTTCTCGCGTTACGAGCGCGTCGAAAAATCGAGCGGTGAAGTTGTTCCTTTGCGCGTCTATCTCGAATCGGTTTGGGCGGCGGTTTCCAAAGAAGCCTTGCAGATGATTTTCGCGGGCGCGGACGCTTCCGGTTTCGAGCCTGATGCGCGTCTGACGGCAATGTGGCTGTGGACTCTTTCAACGGCGCAATCTAATACGGATTTGGAATCGCGCATAATCAATGCGCTCAATCCAAATGAAGAAGTTGACGATGACGAAGAAGAATCTTCGGGTAAAGCAAAAATCGCCGGTTTTTCATTAGAATTCGACACGGCGCGAAAAATCGCGCAGGGAATGGGCATCAATTTGGAAGAATTGCGCGGCACAGTCGAAATCAAAGGCGAAATGGCACGTCTGCTCGCGGTCAAGGAACGCTCGAATGTTTTGTTCGGCAATACGAATGAAACCGCTGCCGCCAAAACCGCAACACGCAAAAAGAATTTACAGCAAAGTTTGTTTGCCGAAGCGGAAGAAACAACCGAAACAACGGTTGGCGGCTGGCATTTCGCCGACGAATCGCGCAAAGGCGAAACTGTGCTTGACCGTCTGCATCAGGCAATGCTTTTCTTTGCCGCCAACCGCAACGAAGCCTTGAAAAGATTTTTAGTCGAAGACGGCGTTGGACAAGATGAAAGATTCTGGCGACTTGCCAACGCGCTTTCAGCACTTTATCCGAGCAACAGCGAAGAAAAACGCTGGGTTGACGGGATTTTAGCCAGAAAGAAAGGATTGGGATTTTAAGAAAATAAAATGATTTTTGTGTCCGGGTGTGGTGCTTGGGGCGGGAATCATTGGAAAATTAATATGAGTTTAAAGCCTTGGTATACAGTTGTTTCACCGCGTGAAGATATTCGGGAAAATAAATCGCTCGATATGGCGGAGTTTGCCGTCCATCTCGATCACATCCGCGACGGACGCGCTCCCGACGAATATCAAAAGCCCGAAAAGTTTTTTGACCGCACGTTTCTGACGCAGAATCTTTTAACCTTATCTTCGGAAATGGTGCGCCGTCTGTCGGGCGAAACTGCCGGAACGTCAGCCGTTTTCAATATGGCGACGCAGTTCGGCGGCGGAAAAACTCACTCTTTGACTCTGCTCTATCATTTAGCCAAAAACGGCGAACGCGCCAACGGATTTACGGGCGTTAAAAAAATTCTCGACAATGCCGCAATTTCAACTGTGCCAAAGGCTGAAACCGCTGTTTTTGTCGGAACGGAATTTGACGCAATTACGGGACGCGGAGGGACAGATGGAACGCCTTTACGAAAAACTCCGTGGGGCGAAATCGCTTTTCAACTCGGCGGCGCGGAAGCCTTCGCGCTTGTTGAAGAACACGAGAAACAAATGTCTGCTCCGGGCGGCGAGGTGATTCGTAAATTTTTACCTGAAGATAAACCGTGTCTGATTTTGCTCGACGAAATAATGAATTACGTCAGCCGAACCAGAAAAACCGGCGGCGCGGCGCAGTTTTACAATTTTCTACAAAATCTTTCCGAAGAAGCCAGAGCCAGAAAAAACGTCGTCCTCTGCGTTTCGCTTCCGGCTTCGATTGATATTGAACTAAACGCCGATGATTTGTCGGAATATAATCGAATCCAAAAACTCTTAGACCGTTTGGGCAAACCGATTTTGATGTCGGAAAAAGACGAAACTTCAGAAATCATTCGCCGACGATTATTTGAATGGGAATCGGGAACGATTGACAACAGCGGGCGAATTATTTTGAACCGCGACGCTCTGCAAACCTGCAATAAATACGGCGATTGGGTTTATGAAAACAAAGGTTTGCTCGGATTTGAAGGCAGCGATGCGCGAACTACATTTATTACTTCGTATCCGTTTCATCCGTCCGTGCTTTCAGTTTTTGAACGCAAATGGGCATCTTTGCACACATTTCAACGGACACGCGGCGTTTTGCGAATGCTGGCGCTTTGGCTCAATCGCGCATACACGGAAAGTTACCAAAAAACTCACCGCGACGCGCTGATTACGCTCGGCACTGCGCCGCTCGAAGATTCTCTTTTCCGTTCTGCGGTCTTCGACCAACTCGGTGAAAGAAGACTCGAAACGGCGATAACTTCCGACATTTGCGGCAAAGACGATTCTCACGCGGTTCGATTAGACCGCGAAGACGTTGACGAAATCAAAAAATCACGGCTTCACCGTAAGGTTGCAACGACGATTTTCTTTGAATCCAACGGCGGACAAGGCAGAGGTGAAGCGACTTTAGCCGAAATCCGGATGGCAGTGGCAACGCCCGATTCGGACATCGGGAATGTGGAAACGGTTTTGCAGTCATTGACCGACTCGTGTTTTTATCTGAATGTCGAGCGCGGTAACAAATATAAATTCAGCCTTTCGCCGAATTTGAATAAACTCCTGGCTGACCGCCTGGCAAATGTTACTACGGCGCAAGTCGAAGACAAACTTTTGAATGAAGTTCGTATGCTATTCACGAAAAGCAATAACGTCGAGCGCGTATTTTTTCCCGAAAGAAGCAACGATATTGCCGACCGCGCCGCATTAACTTTTGTTGTTCTGCCGCCCGAAAAATCAAACTCTGATCAAACAATTGCGATGATGGAAACGATGACCAAAGAAAGCGGTTCGTCGGCGAGAGTTTTCAAAAGCGCGTTGATCTGGTGCGTTCCCGAAAATTCTACACAAATGCGGGAGGAAGCCAAAAAACTGCTCGCATGGGAAGCCATCGCGGACGAAGCGGGAAGTTTGAATTTAGACGATAATTCCCGACGACAGCTTAACGAAAGCCTCGCCAAAGCCAAACGCGATTTTTCCGAAAGCGTATTCCGCACTTATAAAAATCTGTTTTACTTAAACTCCGACAACGATTTACAAAAAATTGATTTGGGTCTAATTACATCTAGCGCGGGAAATCTTTTAACCATTTATCTCACATATCTGAAACAAAACGACATCGTTACCGATAATGTGAGCGCAAATGTTCTGGTGCGAAAATGGAATCCGGCTTTTAAAGAGTGGAATACAAAATCTGTCCGCGACGTTTTCTATTCCTCGCCGCAATTTCCGCGACTTCTCAACGCCGAAAGCATCAAAATGACCATTGCCAACGGTGTCAGCGGGGGCATTATTGCTTACGTCGCAAAGGGAACTGACGGAAAATACGATCCTTTCATTTTTAATAAAGGCATCAGCGTTTCGGATATCGAAATTTCCGAAGAAACTTTTATTATTACCAAAGAATCTGCTGAAGAATACCAGCAAAGTCAGGTTTCCGCGCCAACTCCGCCTCAAACCGATTCAGATGACAAAACGGATAATCAACTGCCGAAAATAACCGAGTCGGAACAAACTTCTCCGCCAGTTGAAACCACACCGCAGCCGGAACAATTACCGCAGGAATCAGACAAGATTATTTGGAAAGGCGAAATTCCTTTCAATAATTGGCAGAGATTTTATAAAGTTTTCGCCAAGTTCGGTGCGAATTCCAATGTAAAAATCAATGTCAATATTGAAGCAAATTCAGCTAACGGCTTTTCAAAAACACAAATCGAGGAGATTAAATTTACTTTGCGCGAACTAGGTCTTTCAGACGAAATCGAAACCGAATAAAAATGACCTTTTCACGGAATAATGGGTTATGAAGATTCAACTTCCGCACATCTACGCGGTCAACCAAAATTTTGCGGATACAACGATCCAACAAATTTCTCAGCCGACTCACTTTATCGAAGCAGATTTGGCTAATTATGTTTCTCTGAAATTGAAAGGGAAAGTAATTGTTCCTCAAGATAACGAAAGAATTTTATTACTCGAAAAGAATCTAAATAATCACTCATTTTCAAAATCAATTCTTACCGACAAAAATCAAACTTACGAAGCAATTAACGGTCATTTAGACTTATCTCATTGCGGTTGGTTAAAACATCCGCATTTGAAAGAAGGGGATCTGGATTTTGAGGATTTAACTTCCAAAACACTTGAATCGTGGGAAAACGCATTTTCATTTATCAAAGAAAATATCGAGAAAAAAATTGATGGGTTGCGCGAACCGCAATGGGGAGCGATTCACGCGATCAATGCACAATGGGCGGTCAGCGACCAAACCGCAACAATCGTAATGCCGACCGGAACAGGCAAAACGGAAACTATGATCTCCGTTTTAATTTCCGCTCGATGCCAAAAAGTTTTAGTTATCGTTCCGACTGATGCTCTGAGAACTCAGATTGCCAATAAATTTCTGACTTTTGGTGTTTTGAAAGATTTCGGGGTAATTTGCAAAACCGCACATTTTCCGATTGTGGGCATCTTGAAGAGCAAGCCCAAAACCATCGAAGAAGTTGATAAATTGTTCACAAGATGCAACGTGATCGTTACAACCAGTCACATTGCCGGACAGTCCGACAAAGAAATCCAAAAACGAATCGCACATCATTGCTCCGAGCTTTTCATAGACGAAGCCCATCACGTTTCCGCCCCGACTTGGAAAGCCTTCAAAGAATTATTTGCCGGAAAACGCATTCTTCAATTTACGGCAACGCCTTTCAGGGAAGACGATAAGCCCGTAGAAGGAAAAATAATCTTCAAATATCCGTTGCCAAAAGCTCAAAAACAAGGTTATTTTTCCAAAATCAACTTTAAACCCGTTAGAATTTTTGCTCAGAAAAAACGAGACGAGGCAATCGCTGATTTGGCTGTCGCGCAACTTCAAGAAGACCTCAAACAATACAACCATATTTTGATGGCTAGAGTAAATACAATAGAACGAGCCAAAAAAGTGTTCGCAATTTACGAACGAAAATACCCGGAATTTAATCCCGTTCAAATTCATACGGGCATCAAATCAAAAAAGGAACGCGACGAAATTAGAAGCAAAATTCTGAGCGGTGAATCAAAAATTGTCGTTTGCGTTGATATGTTGGGCGAGGGCTTTGATTTACCAGAATTAAAAATTGCCGCATTCCACGACATACGGCAAAGCCCGACGATTACAATTCAATTAGCCGGCAGATTTACGCGCCCCAGAAAAGACTTGGGAGATGCGACATTTATTGCTAATACCGGCTCAAAAGAAGTTCGCGCGGAGCTTAAAAAACTCTATACGCAAGACCCCGAATGGAATTTTATACTACCTGAATTAAGCGAAGAATTAATTCAAGAGCAAATAAATCTTAATGAATTCGCCGAAGGTTTTAATAATTTTCCAAAAGACATTCCGATTCAAACTCTATGTCCTGCTCTCAGCACCGTGATTTACAAAACAAAATGCGAAGAATGGACACCGGAAAATTATATCAACGGATTGACAGGAATAGATTCGTTTGAAAAAAGAATTCATGATATAAACCGCGACCGAAACACTTTAATCATTATTACAGCGCGGAAAACTCCAGTCGAATGGACAAAAATCGAGAGGATTTTTAATTGGGAGTGGAGTTTATATGTCGTTTAGTGGGATAAAGAGCAAAATCTTCTATTCATAAATAATTCCACAAACAGCGGTGATTTCAAAAAAATGGCTCAATCAGTTGCCGGAAATGATGTAGAACTCGTCAAAGGCAATAACATTTTCCGATGCTTCGGAAATATAAATCGTATTGTTTTCAAAAATGTAGGCTTAAGCGAACATTTGGGCAGGTTAGTCAGTTATACAGGACGAATGGGTTCGGATGTTGAACCTGCTTTATCCGAACGGCATAAAATTAAAGCAAGTAAATCTGTCCTTTTCGGAACAGGTTTTGAAAACGGTGAAAAAACTTCTATCGGCTGTTCTGCCAAAGGAAGAATATGGTCACACGGTAGAAGTTTTCAGTTGAATAATTTAATAAAGTGGTGTTCATACATTGGAAAAAAGGTAATTGACGAAACTATAAATCCCGACGATTTTCTTAAAAATACTTTGGTTTCCGAATATGTTTCCAAACGCCCCAAAGCGATGCCTTTCAGCATTGATTGGAATTCAGAAATTTATAAATACCCTGAAACCACAATATCATTCAGATTTGATAGCAAGACTGAATTAGGGCTTTACGAAATTGACATTAAGCTAGTCGAGCCAACCGAAGAAGGTGGATTGAAATTTGTACTCACTTCAGACAACTTATCTACTGAATTTGTCCTTAACCTTAAAGAAAAAGACGGAATTAGCGATTTTGACATTTCCAATACTGAAGGTAAAAGAATTTTTGTAAGATGGGGAAAAAGTCTTACTCCGGTCGAGGAATTCTTTAGCGAATTTCCGCCGACAATTTGGTTTGTAAATGGTTCGGAACTTTGCGGAAACAGATTTACCAAATTAAATAAAAAGATAATTCCATATCCAAAAGAGAAAATTCAAACTTGGGACTGGACGGGAACAAATATCAGAAAAGAATCTCAAGGAACTGCAAAAACTACAACGACAATTCAATATCGGGTAATTCAAGAACTGAAAAAACGAGATTTTGATGTAATTTTTGATGACGATTCATCCGGCGAAGCGGCGGATGTCGTAGCCATCAAAGTTAAAGATGAAGATGACAGAAAAATAATTTATGTCGAACTTTATCACTGCAAATTTTCAACCGAAGATACACCGGGCAAGAGGGTGAAAGAATTATACGAAGTTTGCGGACAATCCCAGAGAAGTACTCATTGGATGGAAGACCCAACGGAATTATTTTGTCACCTATTGCGTCGTGAAGAAAAAAGATTGGATGAAAAGGGGATAACCAGAATTGACCACGGCGATTTTGACAAACTTCATGAAATTATGGAAATGAGCAGTCTCTACAAAACAGAAATGAGCGTATTTGCCGTCCAGCCGGGTTTATCGAAAAAATTGGTAAGTCTTAACC
>Ga0136623_10000225_pt1 | contig 15416 bp, 19 predicted proteins | sample AntDrymUQ4492106_2_FD_104656 | JGI IMG/M metagenome (GOLD analysis project Ga0136623, IMG submission 104656) | Polar desert sand microbial communities from Dry Valleys, Antarctica - metaG UQ449 (21.06) | ecosystem: Environmental > Terrestrial > Soil > Desert | place: Antarctica: Dry Valley...
ATCGAGCTTGCTGCTTCGGTAACCCACATTTGGTACTTCAAGGGCGTCCCGTCGAGGCTCGGATATCTGCTCGACATCGCGCCCAAGAAGCTCGAGCAGGTCATCTATTTCGCCGCGTCGATCGTGACCTCGGTCGATGAGGCCAAGCGGCACCGCGAGCTTCCCCGGCTAGAGGAAGACATCAATCACGAGATCGCTCGCATCGAGAGTGACCGGGACCGCAGAAAAGAAGAGATCCTGAAGGAGACCGAAGCTCGCCTCGAGGAGATGGAGGGCCGTAAAGCGCGCTCCTCCGAGAAGACGACAGCTCGAAACCAATCCGAGCGGCAGCGTAAGGAAGTAGAGACGCGCGCCGCGCGCGATATCGACCTCGTCAGGGATACGTTCGAGCTGTTCAGGGACCTCAAGCGGCAGGAGATAGTCGAAGACGAGGTCATCTGGCGCGAGATGAAGGACCGCTACGGCGACTACTTCAAGGGCGGCATGGGCGCCGAGGCGATCAAGGACCTGTTGAGCTCCCTCGATCTCGTGGCCGAAGAAGAGTTCCTGCGCGAGCAGATCAAGTCGCAGAAGGGCCAGAAGCGTCAACGTGCGATCAAGCGCCTCAAGGTCGTCGCGCCTTTCAGTGACCCCGCGAAGAAGAACACCCCGCTGGGCATGGTGCTCGACTGCGTGCCGGTAATTCCGCCGGACCTCCGTCCGATGGTGCAGCTCGACGGTGGCCGTTTTGCGACGAGCGACCTGAACGACCTCTACCGCCGCGTGATCAACCGCAACAACCGGCTGAAGAGACTGCTGGACCTCGGCGCGCCGGAGATCATCGTCAACAACGAGAAGCGCATGCTGCAGGAAGCCGTGGACGCTCTGTTCGACAACGGCCGGCGCGGCCGTCCGGTCACCGGCCCCGGCAACCGTCCGCTCAAGTCTCTTTCGGACATGCTGAAGGGCAAGCAGGGCCGTTTCCGTCAGAACCTGCTGGGGAAGCGCGTCGACTACTCGGGCCGCTCGGTGATCGTGTCGGGCCCCAAGCTCAAGCTCCACCAATGTGGTCTCCCGAAGCAGATGGCCCTCGAGCTGTTCAAGCCGTTCGTGATGAAGCGGCTGGTGGACCTGGGACATGCCCAGAACATCAAGAGCGCCAAGCGCATGGTCGAGCGCAGCCGTCCGCATGTGTGGGATGTGCTCGAAGAGATCATCCACGAGCACCCGGTGTTGCTGAACCGGGCGCCCACTCTTCACCGACTCGGCATCCAGGCATTCGAGCCGGTGCTCGTCGAGGGCAAGGCCATTCAGATCCATCCGTTGGTCTGTGTCGCCTTCAATGCCGACTTCGACGGCGACCAGATGGCCGTGCACGTGCCGCTCTCATCCGAGGCTCAGGCCGAGGCGCGTATCTTGATGCTGTCGGCGCACAACGTGCTCTCGCCGGCACACGGCGATCCCATTGTGGCGCCGTCGCAGGACATCATCCTGGGCACGTACTACCTCACGGTCGTGACCAAGGACGCTAAAGGCGAAGGCCGGGCGTTTTCGTCGGCGACCGAGCTTCTGCAGGCGCTCGACGCGCGCTCCGTCGATATACATGCCGTGGTCAAGGTGCGCGGCCTCAAGCGATTCGAGGACGAGTCCGAGGAGGAGTTTGCGTCGAATCCGGGCCGTCTCATGGAGACGACCGCCGGACGAGTGATCGTCAACGAGGCGTTTCCGAAAGACTTCCCTTACCAGAACCGGGTGCTAAAGAAGCGTGAGCTCGCGGCGCTTATCGACAGGTGCGCCCGCACCTACGACAAGAAGGACCTCGCCGGGGTTCTCGACGCCGTCAAGAGCGTTGGTTTCACTTACGCGACGAAGGCCGGCGTGACCATCGGGCTCGAGGACGTCACGACTCCTGCCTCCAAGCCGAAGATCCTGGCCGACCACGACAAGCTCGCAGAGAAGGTCGAGACGCAGTATCGCCGTGGAATCATGACCGAGGACGAGCGGCGTCAGGCATTGATCAAGATCTGGACAGATGCCACCGACGCGGTCAAAGAGGCGATGGAGAAGGGCTTCGGGGAGCTCAACCCGATCTATATGATGGCGAACTCCGGAGCGCGTGGGAACATCATGCAGATCCGGCAGATCGCCGGCATGCGCGGTTTGGTGGCGAACCCGCGGGGCGAGATCATCCCGCGTCCGATCAGATCGAACTTCCGTGAGGGCCTCACGGTTCTCGAGTACTTCATCTCGACGCACGGCGCCCGCAAAGGGCTCGCCGATACGGCGCTGAGAACTGCCGACTCCGGTTACCTCACACGGCGCCTGGTCGACGTTGCTCAGGAAGTGATCATCCGCGCAGAAGAGTGCGGAACCGACCGTGGACTGCGGCTCGACATCGGCGAGGAGCGAGCATTCCTCAAGCAGAAGCTGACGGGTCGCGTGCTGCTCGAAGATGCGGTGGCGAAATCCGAGGTTGTCGCGCCTGCAGGCCAAGAAGTATCTGCGGAGCTGGCAAAGCGCATCGACGAAGAGGGCGTCGAGGAAGTCGTGGTCCGTTCGGTATTGACCTGTGACGCACGGGTCGGCGTGTGCCAGAAGTGCTACGGCACGTCGCTCGCTACGGGCAAGCTGGTCGAGCTCGGAGAGGCGGTCGGGATCGTTGCCGCTCAGTCGATTGGCGAGCCGGGCACACAGCTCACGATGCGGACCTTCCACACCGGAGGAGTGGCCGGAGAGGACATCACGCACGGCCTGCCGCGTGTGGTCGAGCTCTTCGAGGCACGGACCCCGAAGGGCAAGGCCGAGATCGCAAGTGTGTCGGGTCGCATCCAGGTTCAGGAGGACGAGCGCACCCGGACGATCGAGCTCATCCCGGACGACGGGAGTGACTCCATTCCCTACAAGGTGTCCCGCCACGCACGGTTGACCGTGCGCGACGGCGACGGCGTCGCCGCCGGTGACTCCCTCACCGAAGGGTCGAGGGATCCAGACGAGGTGCTCGAGATCATGGGGACCAGGGACGTTCAGATGTATCTGGTCGACGAGGTGCAGTCGGTGTACCGCTCCCAGGGAGTCCCGATTCACGACAAGCACCTCGAGCTGATCGTCCGCCAGATGCTCCGCAAGGTGCAGCTGAACGAGCCGGGTGACACCGAATTCCTCCCCGGAGAGCTCGTCGATGCGAAGCTGTTCTCTGACGCCAACGAAGCGGTGGTGGCAAACGGTGGAGAAGCCGCCAGTGCCAGACCCATCCTCATGGGGATAACCAAGGCATCTCTGGCGACCGAGTCGTGGTTGTCGGCCGCCTCCTTCCAGGAAACGACCCGGGTGCTCACCGAAGCCGCAATCAAGGGCAAGTCCGACCCGCTGCTCGGGCTCAAGGAGAACGTCATCATCGGGAAGCTCATCCCCGCCGGAACGGGGATGACCCGTTACCGCTCGACTCGAGTGGTCACAACCGGCGAGGGCGCCATGTCCGACGAGGAGGCGAGGGCGATGTTCGGCCTGCCTCCGCGGATCGAGGACGACGAGGCGGTGGAGGCGGCACGCGAGCTGCTCGGTGGCGTCGGCCTCACCGCCGTCCCGGGCCCGGACGGCGACGGCGACGGCCAGCCGGCCCAGGAAGAGGTTTCGAGCGCAGTCGAGTAAAGGGGAACAGAGCCCCCGGGCCGGTCGGGCCCGGGGGCGGGGGCCCCGCCAGGGCGACGTCTTGCCTGTTTGACCAGGTGAGGGCCGTGTTCTATCATTTGGAGTCGCGCCCTCAGGGGCGCCGGTGTGTCGCGAGAGCGGCGCCTGACTTCTACTGCAGGTCCCGAGTTCGGTGAGCTTCGGCAGGCCCGGTTGCCCCGGGAACCGCCGGGGTGTGGGTTCATCGCCAAACGCCACGGCCGCCCCCTTTGTGGGTTGTCCACGACGTGCGAAGAACATGCGACTCCGGCTCGCTAGTGGAAAACGGTCCCCCGTCTTGTGCTGCATACAGGCACGGGGCGGGTTCTTGACCCATAGAGGTGATCCGGCAGTACAGCGACCGGACGAGGACGAACAGGTGGCCCCCGCCCCATGCGGTGTGCCGAAGGAACCTAGAGGAGAACGGGAGAGAAGTGCCGACAGTTCAACAACTGGTTCGCCAGGGCAGAGAGTCCAAGCGGGAGAAGTCGAAGTCGCCCGCACTGAGAGGGTCACCCCAGCGCAGAGGCGTGTGCACTCGCGTCTACACCTTCACGCCGAAGAAGCCAAACTCGGCTCTGCGCAAGGTCGCACGCGTTCGGCTCACCTCCGGAATCGAAGTGACTGCGTACATTCCCGGAATCGGCCACAACCTCCAGGAGCACTCGATCGTGTTGGTGCGTGGGGGCCGGGTGAAGGACTTACCGGGCGTTCGCTACAAGATCATCAGGGCCGCGCTCGACACGGCAGGGGTTCGCGACCGGATCCAGTCGCGCTCCAAGTACGGCGCCAAAAGGGGCGGCTGATGCCACGTAAAGGTCCTGCGCCGAGACGGCCCCTCAACCCGGATCCCATCTACAGCTCGATCCTGGTCACACAGGTCCAGAACCGTCTGCTTATGCGCGGGAAGCGCAGCCTTGCCGAGAACATCGTCTATGACGCACTGCGCAAGGTGGAGAACAAGACGGGCAAAGATCCGCTGCAAACCCTGAAGAAAGCCGTCGACAACATCAAACCGCTGCTCGAGGTCAAATCTCGTCGCGTTGGCGGTGCCACCTATCAGGTGCCCGTCGAAGTCCCGATGCGTCGTGGAACTACTTTAGCGATCCGCTGGTTGATAACGTTCGCACGCCGCCGCAGGGAGAGAAGCATGGCGGATCGGCTCGCCGGCGAGATACTCGACGCCTCTGGGGGCGCAGGCGCCGCCGTGAAGCGGCGTGAAGACATCCACAAGATGGCGGAGGCAAACAAGGCCTTTGCTCACTACAGATGGTGATAGACGATGGCTGAAGCTGCTGAAAACCAAAAACAACAGGGACGTCCGCAGCTGCGTGCCGTGAAGGGCGGGCGCGGTCCACTAATTCGTGAGTACCCGATCGAGCGAACCCGCAACATCGGCATCATGGCTCATATCGACGCCGGCAAGACGACCACGACCGAGCGAATCCTCTACTACACCGGCAAGACCTACAAGATCGGTGAGGTCCACGAGGGTGCCGCAGTCATGGACTGGATGGTCCAAGAGCAAGAGCGCGGGATCACAATCACATCTGCTGCGACGACTGCGCACTGGAAGGGTTACTGGATCAACATCATCGACACGCCCGGCCATGTCGACTTTACGGTCGAGGTCGAGCGAAGCCTTCGGGTGCTCGACGGCGCAGTCGCAGTATTCGACGCTGTCGCAGGAGTCGAACCTCAGTCCGAGACCGTCTGGCGCCAGGCCGACCGCTACAACGTGCCGCGCATCTGTTTTGTGAACAAGATGGATCGCACGGGTGCCGACTTCTTCCGGACGGTGTCGATGATCGAGGATCGGCTCAACGGAACCCCTGCCGTCATACAACTGCCGATTGGCAGGGAGGTCGACTATCACGGAGTGGTCGATCTCATTGCGATGGTCGCCCACTACTGGCCGTCGGACGGCATGGGCGAAGCGTGGGAGGACCGGGCGATACCCGACGACATGATGGAGCAGGCGCTCGCCTATCGTCATGACCTGATCGAGCTTCTCGCAGATCACGACGAGTCGTTGATGGAGCTGTACGTCGGGGAGGAGGATCCCGAGCCCGACCAGTTGCGCAAGATCGTCCGGAAGGCAACGATCTCCGGCGCAATCACGCCCGTCATGTGCGGCTCGGCGTTCAAGAACAAAGCCGTGCAGCCGCTGCTCGACGCCATTGGATGGTATCTGCCCAGCCCACTCGACCTGCCGCCCATGGAAGCCACGCGGCCAAGTGATGGTCAGCTGGTCGAGCGCAGAGCCAACGACCACGACCCGTTTTCCGGGTTGGCGTTCAAGATCATGAGCGACCCCTATGTGGGGCGGCTCACTTTCCTGCGAATCTATTCGGGGACCCTCCAGAGCGGTGACAGCGTCATGAACTCGACGCGTGAGCGCAAGGAGCGTATCGGGCGGATCCTCCAGATGCACGCAAATCACCGTGAGGACAAAGATGCGGTTTTTGCCGGTGACATCGTCGCGATCGTCGGGCTCAAGAACACCTTGACCGGTGACACCCTGTCTGATCCCAACGACCCGGTGCTGCTCGAGGAGATGAATTTCCCTACGCCTGTTATCGATGTGGCGATCGAACCCAAGTCCAAGGTGGATTCGGAGAAGTTGGCCGGGGCGCTGCAACGCTTGGCTGAAGAGGATCCGACCTTCATGGTCCACACCGACGAGGACACAGGTCAAACCATCATCTCCGGGATGGGCGAGCTCCACCTCGAAGTGCTGGTTGACCGTCTCATCCGCGAGTTCAAAGTTGGTGCCAACGTAGGCAAACCGCAGGTCGCCTACCGCGAGACGGTAAGGAACACCCAGGAAAAGGTCGACCTCCGCTACGTCAAGCAGACCGGCGGCAAGGGCCAGTACGCCCATACCGTCATCAAGCTGGAACCGACCGGCCCCGGTGGCGGATACGAGTTCGTGAACAAGATCAGTGGAGGCAAAGTGCCGACCGAGTACATCCCATCGGTTGACCAGGGAGTTCAAGAGGCCATGGCCTCCGGGGTCCTGGCCGGTTACCCCGTGGTCGATGTGCGGGTTACCCTGACCGATGGGGGCTATCACGAGGTCGACTCATCCGAGATGGCGTTCAAGATCGCCGGCTCGATGGTCTTCAAGGAGGCCGCCAGGAAGGCTCAGCCGGTGCTGCTCGAGCCGATCTTCGATGTCGAGGTCGTAACCCCCGAGGAATACATGGGTGATGTCATCGGAGATCTGTCGAGCAGAAGGGGCCGTATCGAGAAGATGGATCAACGAGGCTCCGATCGCATCGTCCGGGCACAGGTACCGCTTGCTGAGATGTTCGGTTACGCGACCGAGCTCCGCAGCCGTACTCAAGGGCGCGCTACCTACACCATGCAGTTCAACTCGTACCGCGAGGTTCCAAAGTCCGTGCAAGAAGAAGTTGTCGCCGCCGTCCGCGGCGAGCCGGCCGGCCGGTAGATAGATAGGAGAAGGGCAAAATGGGCAAGCCAAAGTTCGAGCGCAACAAGCCGCACGTGAACATCGGCACCATGGGGCACATTGACCATGGCAAGACCACGCTGACCGCTGCGATCACAGGGGTTCTCCACGAACGCAATCCCAACGTGGACTTCATGCCGTTCGACAAGATCGACAACGCTCCCGAAGAGAGAGAACGGGGGATCACGATCGCGATCGCTCATGTGGAGTACGAGACCGACAATCGTCACTACGCCCACGTCGACATGCCCGGACACGCCGACTACATCAAGAACATGATCACCGGCGCGGCTCAGGTGGACGGGGCGATCCTCGTGGTCTCCGCCGCCGACGGCCCTATGCCCCAGACTCGTGAGCACGTCCTCCTTGCCCGGCAGGTAAACGTTCCTTACATCGTGGTCGCTCTGAACAAGGTCGATATGGTCGATGACGCCGAGCTTCTGGACCTGGTCGAGTTGGAGGTCCGCGAGCTCCTGACCGAGTACGAGTATCCCGGCGACGATGTGCCCGTCGTGCGGGTGTCCGCCCTGAAGGCTCTGGACGGCGACGCCGAGGCGGCGGAGGGAATCGTCGAGCTCATGGCTGCGGTCGACGAGGCGGTCCCCGAGCCCGAGCGCGACACCGCGAAGCCCTTCCTCATGCCCATCGAGGATGTCTTCACTATCACCGGACGAGGCACGGTCGTAACCGGTCGTGTGGAGCAGGGTGTGCTCAAGCTGGGAGAGGAGATCGAGATCGTCGGTATCCAACCCGGCACCCGCAAGACCGTGGTCACCGGCATCGAGATGTTCCGCAAGATGCTGGACGAAGCGCAGGCCGGCGACAACGCAGGAATTCTTCTGCGAGGCATCAAGAAGGACGACGTTCAGCGCGGTCAGGTGTTGGCCAAACCAAACTCCGTGACTCCGCACACGAAGTTCCAGTCTCAGGTCTACGTCCTCTCAAAGGACGAGGGCGGGCGGCACACCCCGTTCTTCAACAACTACCGCCCACAGTTCTACTTCCGTACCACCGATGTCACCGGCTCAACCCGCCTCCCGGGTGGTACCGAGATGGTGATGCCGGGCGACAACACCGAGATGGAAGTCGAGCTAATCCAGCCGGTGGCCATGGACGAAGGTCTGCGCTTCGCCATCCGTGAGGGCGGGCGAACCGTTGGTGCGGGCCGCGTCACCAAGATCCTCGAGTAGCGAGAAAGAAGCGATATGGCGAACGGTATGAAGATCCGCATCCGGCTGAAGGCCTATGACCATGAGGTCATCGATCAATCGGCGAAGAAGATCGTCGAGACGGTCACGCGCACGGGTGCAAGCGTGAACGGTCCGATCCCGCTCCCCACGGATCGTTCCCTCTATACGGTGATCCGTTCGCCGCACAAGGACAAGGACTCTCGGGAGCACTTCGAGATGCGAACCCACAAGCGCCTGCTCGACATCGTCAACCCGACGGCAAAGACGGTCGACTCTCTGCAGCGACTGGATCTGCCTGCGGGTGTCGATATCGAGCTGAAGCTGTAGAGAGAAGAGGTTCCACGACTCCATGACGACAGTGAAGGGCATCCTCGGCCGCAAGGTGGGAATGACCCAGGTGTTCGATAACAACGGACGGGCCGTCCCGGTCACCGTCGTGCAGGCGGGGCCCTGCCGCATCACCCAGATCAAGACTCCGGAGACGGACGGGTATGGGGCGGTGCAACTGGCCTACGGCACGGCGTCCCGGGTCAACAAGCCGATTGCGGGCCACTTCGCAAAGTCCGGCGTAGATGCGGCGCGACATCTGGTCGAGCTTCGAGTCGATGACCTCGAAGCGTTCGACCTGGGCGGCGAGATCAAGGCGGACATCTTCGAACCCGGCGACATCGTCGACGTAGTCGGGGTCACGAAGGGGAAGGGCTTCGCCGGCGGGATGAAGCGCCATAACTTCAAGGGTTTATCGGCGACTCACGGCACGCAGCGAAAGCACCGTTCCCCCGGCGCCATCGGCGCCTGTGCAACTCCGGCAAGAGTGTTCAAGGGCACGCGTATGGCCGGTCATCTGGGACACAGACGGGTGACCACCCTCAATCTGAAGGTGATTACCGCCGATGCAGAACGCCACCTCTTGTTGCTCAGGGGCGCGGTCCCCGGTCCCAAGGGGGCGTTGATCATGGTCCGTTCGGCAGTCCGCATCAGACAGCGCGGAACGCAGAGGCAGGCAAGCTGATGCCGTCTTCTGCAGCACGACTCGACGGCACCGGGAAGAACCTCGGCCACCTGGAGCTGCCCGATCGGCTATTCGGCGGCCCGGTCAACGCCGACGTCATGCATCAGGTTGCGACGGCGCAGCTCGCCGCAGCTCGCTCTGGGACGGCGTCCACCAAGACGCGCTCCGAGGTTCGCGGTGGTGGTCAGAAGCCGTGGCGCCAGAAGGGCACCGGACGCGCCCGGCATGGGTCCATCCGCAGCCCTATCTGGGTCGGCGGGGGAGTCGTCTTCGGGCCCAAGCCGCGCGACTACACACGCCGGGTACCCAAGAAGATGCGGCGCGCCGCGCTTCGATCCGCGCTTGCCTCCAAAGCGTCGGAAGGGCGCGTTGTGGTGCTCGAGAGCTTCACCGACGCCAAGACCCGGGCGGCAGCAGCCCTTTTGCGTCAGGCTGAGATCACCGGCCGGATACTCGTGGTCTTGGACCCGGCGGACGATGTCTCGGCAACCGTCGACCGGGCCTTCCGTAACCTCGAGGGCTCGGCTTTTTCGCTCTACGGATCGCTGGCGACCTACGACGTGCTCGTTGCCGATGCCGTAATTTTCACTCGAGCTGCGTTGGATGCGTACACCAGCTCGGACTCGGTCCAGCAGGAGGAGGCCGCATCGACATGAGCGAATCAACCAAGAGCGATCCCCGCGATGTGGTCCTGGCTCCGGTGGTGAGCGAGAAGTCTTACGAGCTGTTGGACCAGAACGCCTACACGTTCAGAGTGCATCCTCGAGCCAACAAGACCGAGATCAGGCAGGCGGTCGAAGCCATCTGGGACGTGAAGGTGCTCAATGTGAACACGTTGAACCGAAAGGGCAAAGTCAAGCGCTTCAGACTGAAGACGGGACGACGGCCGGACTCGAAGAGGGCGATTGTCAAGCTCGCCGAGGGTGACCGCATCGACCTGTTCGAGAACCAGGGCTGAGGGGCCGAGGAGACACGGCATGCCGATACGTAAATCCAAACCGACTTCACCGGGGCGCCGATTCCAATCGCACTCGGACTTTTCCGAGCTCACGCGCGCTCAACCAGAGAAGAATCTCGTGCAGCCCAAACCGAAGAAGGCAGGGCGCAACAGCTACGGTCGTATCACCACCCGCCATCAGGGCGGCGGTAACAAGGTCAAGTACCGTCAGGTGGACTTTCGCCGGAACAAGGACGGTGTGCCGGCGAAGGTGGCCCACATCGAATACGACCCGAACCGGAACGCCCGCCTGGCGCTGCTCCACTACCTCGATGGTGAAAAGCGATACATCCTGCTGCCGAACCGGGTGCGGGTTGGCGACCTGCTCGAGTCTGGTCCGGGGGCGGATATTCGTCCCGGGAACGCTCTCGCCCTGCGCAACATCCCAGTGGGAACGGTTGTGCACAATATCGAGCTCAAGCCGGGAGCAGGCGGCCGGATGGCGCGTTCGGCGGGTGCGTCGGTGCAGCTCGTTGCCAAGGAAGGCCGGCAGGCGACTTTGCGTCTCCCCTCGGGTGAAGTGCGAATGGTCGCCTCCGAGTGCCGAGCGACGGTCGGTTCGGTGGGCAACGCCGAAGCCGAGCTCATCTCGGTCGGAAAGGCCGGGCGTAACCGATGGAAGAACAAGCGCCCATCGGTCAGAGGAGTTGTCATGAACCCGGTCGACCACCCTCTCGGTGGTGGAGAAGGAAAATCATCGGGAGGACGCCATCCCGTCAGCCCCTGGGGGAAGCCCGAGGGCCGTACACGGAAGAAGAAGTCGTCGGACGCTCTCATCGTGCGCCGGCGCGGAAAGAAGAGGGGACGCTAAGTGCCTCGAAGCACGAAGAAGGGACCTTTTGTCGACGACCACCTCTATCTCAAGGTGGCGGCGATGAACAGCAAGAACGAAAGGCGCGTCATCAAGACCTGGTCGCGGCGCTCTACTGTGATCCCCGAGATGGTTGGCCACACGATAGCGGTGCATGACGGGCGCAAGCACGTCCCCGTCTACATCACCGAATCGATGGTCGGCCACAAGCTGGGGGAGTTCGCCTCCACCCGTGCCTTCCGCACCCACGGCGGCGCGACCGAACGCTCCACGAGGGTGAGATAGATGGCCACCAGAGCCGCCCCCGCCGCCGAAGAGGCGTTGGCCAAGTCCAGCTTCACCCGGATCTCACCCACCAAGGTCCGGCAGGTCGTCGATCTCGTTCGAGGCCATCACGTCGAGGACGCCCGGCGCATCCTCAAGTTCACCCAGCGGGGCGCGTGCGCGCCGGTGGCAAAGGTCCTCGACTCGGCGATCGCCAATGCCGAGCACAACCGCGGGCTCGACCGTGACGAGCTGGTTGTGGTGCGTGCCTGGGTCGACGAGGGCCCGACGCTCAGGCGCTTCAGGCCACGCGCCCTCGGACGGGCTACCCGTGTCCGCAAGCGGACCTGCCATGTCTCCATCGTCGTTGGCAGGATCGAGCCACCCCTTTCGACTGAGCTTCCCGAGCAGGCCGAAACGCGCCGGCGGAGAAGGGGAGTGGCGGGAACCGGCTCGGCGGAGACCCAATCGTCACGAGAAGGGCGCAAAAGCGCGCCTGAGAGCCAAGGAGATCGCTAGTGGGTCAAAAAGTCCACCCCTACGGGCTGCGGCTCGGGATCCACACCGACTGGAAGTCGCGCTGGTATTCGGAGAAGCAGTACGGCGACTACCTCGAGGCCGACCTTCGCATCCGTCAATACCTCTCCGAGCAGCTGCCGCATGCTGGTATCAGCCGGGTTGACATCGAGCGTACGCGTGAGCGCGTCCGCATCGACGTCCACACGGCGCGCCCGGGAATCGTGATCGGTAGGAGGGGGTCGGAGGCAGAGCGCCTGCGATCGCACCTCGAGTACATGGAGTCGCGCATATACGGCAAGCCAACCGACGTGCGTCTGAACATCATCGAGGTGAAGCAGCCGGAGCTCGATGCCCAGCTGATAGCGCAGGGAGTTTCGGAACAGCTCGTAAGCCGAGTCTCCTTCCGCCGCGCTATGAAGAAGGCGGTGGGCACCGCGATGCGTAACGGGGCCAAGGGCGTGCGGGTGCAGTGTGGCGGACGTCTGGGTGGCGCCGAGATGAGCCGCACGGAGTGGTACATCGAAGGTCAGATGCCGCTCCATACCCTCAGGGCGGATGTCGACTACGGGTTGGCCGAGGCTCGGACAACATTCGGGCGCATCGGAGTCAAAGTGTGGATTTACAAAGGGCCGTTCCAGGACATCTACGCCTCGGCGCGCGACGTCGCAAGACTGCGCCGCGAGGCTGCTCTCGCTGCCGGTGAAACCGTGGGACGCGGTGCGGAAGAGCGCCGTGCCGGCAACGGGCGGCCTCCGACGCAGCGGACCGGCGCAGCGGGACGTCCCGCGTCCGGCCGGGCCGGAGCTCAGCCCAAGAGTGAAGGTGGGGGCAGTGCTGCAACCTAAGAGAGTCAAACATCGTAAACAACAGCGTGGCCGCATGCGAGGGCAGGCCAAGGGTGGCACCCAGGTGGGCTTTGGCGATTTCGGGCTAATGGCGCTTGAACCGGGATGGGTGACCAACCGCCAGATTGAAGCAGCCCGTATCGCCATGACCCGCCACATCCGCCGAGGCGGAAAGGTTTGGATCAACGTCTTTCCCGATAAGCCGGTCACCAAGAAACCGGCCGAGACCCGACAGGGTTCCGGTAAAGGCAACCCCGAGCACTGGGTCGCCGTTGTGAAACCGGGGCGAGTCATGTTCGAGATCGCAGGCATTCCCGAACCCTTGGCGAAGGAGGCCATCCGGTTGGCCGCCCACAAGCTGCCCATCAAATGCCGGTTCGTGGCTCGGGAACAGCCACTGGAGGTGCAGTAAGCCGTGGCAAAAGCGTCCGAGCTGAGGGATCAGAGCTTTGAGGAGATCGAGCAGAGACTTGCAGAGACCAAAGAGGAGCTTTTCAACTTGCGTTTTCAGAATGCAACCGGACAACTTGACAACTACAGGCAGTTGCGTGCTCTGCGCAAGGACATCGCCCGCATGAAGACGATTCTCCGTGCGATCGAGTTGAGCAGAGGGAGCGCCATATGAGCCTGCAGGAATCCTCCACCACGAGGGGTGATCGCAAGGTCCGGGTTGCACGCGTTGTCTCCGATCGGATGGACAAGACGATCGTGGTCGAGATCCAGGACGCCGCCGCCCACGCGACCTACGGCAAGATCGTGCGGCGCAAGCAGCGCTTGAAGGCGCACGACGAAGACAACCAGGCGTCGGTCGGCGACACCGTGAGGATCATGGAAACTCGTCCTCTGTCACGTACCAAACGCTGGCGTGTAACCGAGATTGTGGAAAAGGCAGAGTGATACAGCAAGAAACGCGCTGCCGCGTTGCAGACAACACGGGAGCCCGGGAGGTTCTCGTCATAAAGGTACTCGGGGGTTCCCGGCGGCGCTACGCCGGTGTCGGGGATGTCGTGGTGTGTGCCGTAAAAGATGCCTTGCCCGGCGGTGCGGTGAGGAGATCCGATGTGGTCAAGGCCGTCGTGGTTAGAACTGCGAAGGAGCGCCGGAGAGGCGACGGCTCCTATATCAAGTTCGACGAGAACGCCGTTGTGATCGTGGACGGGCAGATGCAGCCGCGTGGAACGAGGATCTTCGGGCCCGTTGCACGTGAGCTCCGGGACAAGCGTTTCATGAAAATCATCTCACTGGCCCCGGAGGTGCTCTAGGTGTCCGTCAAGATCAAGAAGGGTGACCGGGTTGCGGTTATCGCCGGTAAAGACCTCGGCGCCGAAGGACAGGTGCTGCAGGTCATTCCCGCCAAGGGCCGCGTGCTGGTGGAGGGCATCAACCAGGTGACCCGCCACGAGAAGATCCGCATGGGGCGGCGGGGCAACCAGGAAGGCGGTATCAGCCACAGGGAGGCCGCCGTAGATATCTCCAACGTCGCCCTTGTGTGCCCGAACGACGGCCCGACCCGGGTTGGGTTTCGGATCGAAGAGGCAACCGGGGCCAAGGTGCGGGTGTGCAAGAAGTGCGGAACGGAGCTGTAGCCATGGCCGATACGCAGACCGAAACCTACACGCCGAGACTCAAGGAGAGCTTCAACAATGTGCTGCGTGAGCAGCTCAAAGGGGAGCTCAACCTGAGCAACATCATGGAGGTCCCCAGACCCCTGAAGGTGGTTGTGAACATGGGGGTGGGTGAGGCGTCCAAGGACGCAAGGCTCCTCGAAGGGGCGGTGCGTGATCTGACCACCATTGCCGGACAGAAGCCGGCGATCCGGCGCGCCCGGAAGTCAATCGCCACCTTCAAGATTCGCCAGGGCATGCCGATCGGCACGAGCGTGACCATCCGGGGGGATCGGATGTGGGATTTCCTCGACCGGCTGGTGTCGGTAGTGCTTCCCCGCACCAGGGACTTCCGGGGCTTGAATCCAGCGTCTTTTGACGGACACGGAAACTACTCCATGGGCTTGACCGAGCAGCTGGTGTTTCCCGAGATCGACTACGACGACATCGACGCGACACGCGGCATGGACATAACGATTGTGACGACGGCCAAGGACAACGCGGCCGGCCGGACGCTCTTGACGGTTTTGGGGCTTCCCTTCAGGCAGACGGGTTAAAGAGATGATCGAGTTTCAGGCGGTGACAGCTTAGATGGCGAAAAAGGCGCTGGTCATGAAGGCGCAGAGGCAGCCCAAGTACAAGGTGCAGGCTTATACGAGGTGCAAGCGTTGTGGCCGGCCACGCGCGGTCTACAAGAGGTTCGGTTTGTGCCGCCTTTGCTTCCGCACCATGGCCCACAACGGGGAAGTTCCGGGAATCACGAAGGCGAGCTGGTGATCCGATGACGATGACAGATCCCATCGCCGACATGCTGGCCAGGGTTCGCAATGCTTCCTCTGCGATGCACGATGACGTGACCATCCCAGCTTCGAAGCTCAAGGAGAATATCGCCCACATCTTGCTGGATGAGGGGTTCGTCTCCGGAGTCGAGACGGTGAGCGAGAACGGGCACCCGAGCATCAAGATAAGATTGAAGTACTCCGAGGAACGAGACCGGGCGATTGCAGGTATACGCCGCGTTTCGACGCCCGGCCGCCGGGTCTACAAGGGGTCG
>Ga0136623_10000226_pt1 | contig 15403 bp, 14 predicted proteins | sample AntDrymUQ4492106_2_FD_104656 | JGI IMG/M metagenome (GOLD analysis project Ga0136623, IMG submission 104656) | Polar desert sand microbial communities from Dry Valleys, Antarctica - metaG UQ449 (21.06) | ecosystem: Environmental > Terrestrial > Soil > Desert | place: Antarctica: Dry Valley...
TCTCCGCCGGCTGCGCCGAGCTCGACCCGGCCGATCCGACGCGCGAGACACTGCTCCGCACCGCGGACGTCGCGCTCTTCATGGCCAAGCGCGCCGGCCGGGACCGGGTCGTGGCGGCCTAGGGCGCGAGCCGCTCCGCCAGCCAGCCGATCGCCTCGGGATAGCGCCAGTCGATCCCGCCGTGGGTGCCGTCGAACAGCTCGAAGCGAAGCCGGTCGTCATCGATGCCGAGCGTCGCCAGCTCGGCGCGGAACGCTTGCGCCCCGAGGTCGAGATAGTAGTCGTCACTCCTGCCGGCATCGATCCAGATGGCCCGGAGGCTGCGCAGCGCATCGGCCCGCTGGGCGGCCATCCGGACGGGATCCCACGCGAGCCACCGCTCCCAGATCTCGGGCAGCATGCGCCCCGTCAGCGGCTCGAAGGGCAGGCGGATGGTGCCGTCCGCATCGGCCGAGTAGCAGGCGGCCATGCACCATACGTTGAGCAGCGTGCCGTCGCTCGACTTCCCGCGCCCCGGGCGCGATCGGAAGTCCGACCAGAAGTCTTCATATGACCCGTCGTACTCGTCTCGCAGCGCGCGGGCGGCCTCTCGGAAATCGGGCTGGTAACAGACCTCGAAGAGCGAGTCGCCCGCGTGGGTCACGAGCCCGCCGAACAGGTCGGGGCGCAGCATCGGGGTCACCATGGCGCCGTAGCCGCCGGAGCTCTTGCCCGCCACCCCGCGGTGCTCGGGGACGGGCAACGTCCGGTAGCGCGCGTCGACGAACGGCAGGACCTCGTCGCAGAGGTAGGTGTGGTACCGACCGGTGCCGGCCGAGTCCACGAACTGCGAGCCGCCCAGGCTGGTCCAGGCGTCGACGTACACGATCACCGCCGGGTCAGCCCCGCCGGTCGCGAACCAGTCGTCGACCGCCTCAGGCGTGGTCCGTGTGAACGCCTTGCGCGAGTTCCACATGTCGAGCTGCCCGGTCAGCCCCTGCAGCAGGTAGATCGATGGATAGCGCCGATCGGGATCGTCGTCGTAGGCGGGCGGGGTGTAGACGTAGACCGGGCGCCGGTGAGGGTCCCGCAGCGGGTTCGTGGTCAGCGCCTCCGAGTCGATCGTCAGCTCGTCCAGGCGTCCGGCCCAGGCGTGTCCCCAGGGAGGAGGAAGGTCCATTGCGGCGAGGGTAGCGGCTATGCGGTCTCGCCGCGCAGCTCGACCCGCTCGAGGCGTCGAATCGCGAGCGCCGCCGCGAGGAGCGCGACCACGATGCCGACTGCGAGCGCAACTCCGACGCCGAGCTCTGCCTGGGCGGCATCCCCGCCGCCGAGCGCGTCGGCAACTGCGAGGGCGTGCTGGCGAATGCTGAGCACGCGGGTGCCGGCGAAGAGGGCCGCGACGACGCCCTCCCACACCACGACATACGCCAGGCCGATCACCAGCGCGCGCGAGGTGACGAGGGAGAGGGCAAGGAAGACAGCGGTGTACTCGAGTGCCCCGACCATGGCGGCCAGCGAGTACCCGGTCGCCAGGTTCGCGTTCGGATGGGCGATCAGCCCGGCGAGGGCGATGGCCGGCACGACCAGGACCATCACGACGAGCCAGGCCACGGCGAGCTTGACGAGGACGATGCGCCAGCGCGGGATCGGCTTCGCAAGGAGGTAGACGATCGTGCCATCGTCGAGCTCTGAGCCGAGCGAGGCGGTGCCGACGATCACCGCCACGAGCGGCAGCAAAACGCCAAGGCCGAAGTCGCCGAGCAGCCGGCGCGTGACGTTGAGCGCATCACCGTCGCTCGGACCGCCGAGCCGGTAGAGCAGCGTCGCCAGCACGAGGAGCACGCCGACCAGCGCGAGGAGGAGCGTGCGACGCCGGTTCAGGAGTGCCCGCAGGGTCAGGCTCACGAGCGTCGAGGTCATCGGCGCACCAGGTAGCTGAAGACCGATTCGAGCGACTCGTCCGCCGGATGCAGCTCCAGGAGGGAGACCCCGGCGCGCTGCGCGGCCGGAGCGACGGCCCGGGTCAGCGCGCCGTAGTCGCCCGTCCGCACGGTGAGGAAGCCGTCGCGCAGCTCGACCGCGTCGATCTCCGCCTCGGCCAGAAGCTCCCGGGCCAGGCGCCGATCGTCGCTCGAGCGCAGGGTGAAGCGGTGCGGGCGATCGGTCATGAGCCGCCGGATGCGGCGGAAGTCACCGCTTGCCGCAAGGCGCCCGGCAACCACCACCAGGACTCGGTCGGACAGCCGCTCGACCTCCTCGAGAATGTGGCTGCTGAAGAGGATCGTCCGTCCCTCGGCCGCGTGGCGGCGGAGAAGATCCATCATATGCAGGCGCTGCCGCGGGTCCATCCCGTTGAACGGCTCGTCCAGGATGAGCACGGGTGGATCGTGGACGAGGGCCGCCGCCACCTTGGCTCGCTGTCGCATCCCCTTCGAGTAGCCGCCGATGGCCCGGTCCGCGGCCGGCTGGAGCTCGACGAGGTCGATCGCGCGCTCCGCCGCCTCGGCCGGGTCCGGGACCCCCTGGAGTGATGCCGACGCGGCAACGAACTGGCGCCCGCTCAGGAAGCCATACACGGCCTCGCGCTCCGGCACGAAGCCGATGGATCGGTAGATGTCCGGATGGCGCCAGGTCGGCCGGCCGTCGAGATGGACCTCCCCGGCGGAGGGCGCCAGGAAGCCCGCCATCATGTGGAGCAGGGTCGTCTTGCCCGCGCCGTTCGGGCCGAGCAGGCCGGTGATGCCGGGACCGACCTCGAAGCTGACGTCGTTGACGGCGACAACGTTGCCGTACCAGCGCGAGACGCCGGCCAGGACGAGCGTGCTCACGTCGTGACCCGCCGGTAGCGGAGCGCCAGGATCGCCCAGGAGCCCAGGACCAGCACGGCCGTACCGGCGCCGTAGGTCCACAGCGGGAGATTGGACTGTGCCACCGGCGACTCCGCGATGCTTCCGCCGAAGAGCCACTCGCGCGCGCCGTCAAGGGTGGCGAGGGGATTCAGGAACGGCGCGACATCCACCAGCCCGCCACCCGACTCGGCGAAGATCGCGCTCACGACGCCGCCGATGAGGAAAACGCCCAGCACCGCGCCCGCGGCATACGCGCGCCGCGCGGCGAGGGCCGAGATGGCGAGTCCCAGGCTTGCCAGCGCGATCGCGTGGATCACGCCGTTCCCGATGATGCCCGGCAGCGCGCCGATCTCGTCTCCAAGCGCGCCGAGCACGTCCTCTGCCGCCAGAACTCGGCCGGCGAACAGCACGAGCACCGGCAGCAGTGTCAGCGCCAGCAGGCCGGCTGCCAGGGCGGTCAGCTTTGCCAGGACGTAGTCGACCCGCCGGATCGGCCGGCTGAAGTAGAGCGGCAGGACCCGGTGCCTCATGTCGTTCACGACCAGCTCCGGGGCCTGGGCGGCGATGAAGATCGTGAACAGTGCGCCGATGCCCCAGAGGTAGTTCTCGTAGCTGTACAGCTCGACGAGATCGCCGACCAGGACGCGGATGGCGACCGCGATGACCGCGGGGGCCAGCGCCAGCCCGACCCCTCCCCACGGCAGGATCTTCGAACGCGCGGAGCGGCCGAGCCCGAAGACGGCGCGCAGCCCGGCCCCCACGATCGCGCCGACCGCACCACGCCGTCCGAGGCGCGGACCGTCGTAGCGGCGGTAGCCGATGTCGTAGATCGTGCCGGACGGTTGCTCAGCCGAAGCGGTCATTGCCGCCTCCGGCGCGGAACAGGTCCTCGAGCTGGTGCCGCCGCTGCTCGATGCGCACCAGCGCCAGGCGGAGCGCGACCGCCTCGTCGCGCACCGCGTCGTAGACGGTGAACTCTCCGTCGCCTCCGGTCGCCAGGTCGGCGACGACGATGCGGCCGTCGGCGCGCGCATCGATGCCCCGGGCTACGAGCCGCTCCGCGAGCGCGTCGGCCGGCTCATCGGTCTCGACCAGCAGCATGCCCGTTCGCTCCGTGAAGCTCGATACGGACGCAGTTCGAAGCAGCCGGCCGGCATCGATGGCCACCAACCAGCCGGCCACCCGCTCGATTTCGCCGAGGAGGTGGCTGGCGACGATGACCGCGATCCCGAACTCCTTGCCGATGCGCTCGATGAGTGCCAGCATCTCGTCCCTCCCCGCCGGATCGAGCCCGTTCGTCGGTTCGTCAAGGAAGAGGACCCGCGGGTCATGGACCAGGGCCTGCGCAAGCTTGACGCGCTGCTTCATACCGGTGGAGTAGCCGCCAATGGGGCGGTAGCGCTCCTCGTACAGCCCCACGTGGCGCAGCACGTCGGCGGTGCGCTCGCGGGCGGCGCCCGCCGGCAGGCCGGAGACGCGCGCCATGTGGCTGACGAACTCGGTGGCGGAGACATCCGGCGGCAGGCAGTCGTGCTCGGGCATATAACCCACCAGCTCGCGGATCCGCGCGCCATGCGTGGCTGTGTCGAGATCGAACACGTGCGCTTCGCCCGTCGTCGCCGGCAGCAAGCCGAGCAGGATCTTGAGCAGCGTGCTCTTGCCGGCGCCGTTCGCGCCGACCAGGCCGATCACGCCCGGCTCGATCTCGACGCTGAGGCCGTCCAGCGCGGTGACGCCGCCGGGATAGCGCTTCGTCAGCGCTCGGGTGCTGATGAGGGCCATGCGTGCCCAGTCTAGACGGTTCGCGGTCGTGCTCGGCGACAAGGACTGACGCCGAATTCCGTGGCCAGCCCCGACGCCGAGTACCGATACCGGCGCTGGCGCCGCCATCGACCACGGATTCCGCAGTGCTGGCGCTCGCCCGGCACGCCACGTGCAAGTGTGGACCATCGCCCACAGCAGGGGGACGCGACGATCAGCCTTGACCGGCCAGCCTGGGGGGACGTGCAGGACCGTGCGGACGCACCGGTCCTATTCGTGGTGGACGACGACATTCCGACGCTCGAGCTGCTTCGCGAGGTCGCGCACGCGTCCGGCTGGCGCAGCGTCGGGTTCACTCGCCTCGGCCCGCTGCGGGCCGCCCTCGACGATCGCCGCCCTACCCTCGTCATCGTCGATGACGACCTGCCGGACGGTCGGGGAGGGGACCTGGCACGCGAGCTCCGCAGTGACCCGCTCCTCGACGACATCCCCCTCGTCGTGTGCACTGCGGCAACGTCGGTGCGACAGGCCGAGATCGGCACGTGGGCGCCGGTCGTCGCCAAGCCCTTCGAGCTGAACGAGATCGAAGCGTTCCTTGCGGCCGCCCTTCGCCGGGACGGCAGCTGGCAGGCGTACGGGGCCACCGCAGGCTAGGCTGGGCGCGTGCGCGCGCTCATCCTCACCAACGAGTTCCCGCCGGAGATCTACGGCGGCGCCGGAGTTCATGTCGACGAGCTGAGTCGACACCTGCGCCCGCTCATCGGCCTCGACATCCGGACCTTCGGCACCAGGGTCGAGGACGTCGATGGATGGCGGGTCAGGGGCTATCCCCCTGCGCACGACCTGGGCGGGGCGGAGGAGCGGTTGCGGCCGGTGCTCGCGGCGCTCTCGCGCGACGTCTCGATGGTGGCGGACCCAGTGAGCGCCGACGTCGTCCACGCTCACACCTGGTACACGCACCTGGCCGGCCTGCTGGTGCGGCACGCATACGGCATCCCCCTGGTCCTGACCGTGCATTCGCTCGAGCCGCTCCGGCCCTGGAAGCGTGAGCAGCTTGGGGGCGGCTACGACGTCAGCAGCTGGGTCGAGCGAACCGCCCTGGAGTCGGCCGATGCGGTGGTGGCCGTCAGCCGAGAGACGCGCGACGACGTCTTGCGGCTGTTCGACGTGCCTCCAGAGCGCGTGCACGTCATCCACAACGGGATCGATGCGGACTTCTACCGCCCGAATGCGAGCACCGATGCCCTCGAGCGCCATGGCGTCGATCCGTCGGTGCCCTACGTCCTGTTCGTCGGTCGCATCACGCGCCAGAAGGGGATCATCCACCTGGTCCGGGCGATCCGGCATCTCGACCCGGGCATCGGCGTCGTCCTGTGCGCCGGCCAGCCGGACACGCCCGAGATTGCCGCCGAGATGGAGGCCGGCGTGGCGGCCGCGCGCGCCGACCGCCCGAACGTCGTGTGGATCGGCGAGATGGTGAGCCGCGAGGAGGTGCGCCAGCTCTACTCACATGCAGCGGTCTTCTGCTGCCCATCGGTCTATGAGCCATTCGGCATCATCAACCTGGAGGCCGCCGCCTGCGAGACACCGGTCGTCGCGTCGGCGGTCGGCGGAATCCCCGAGGTCGTCGTGGACGGCGAGACCGGGCTTCTCGTGCCGGTCGACCTTCATCCAGACGATCCGATGGTGCCGATCGACCCGTACCGCTTCGAGCTCAACCTGGCCGGCGCGATCAACGCGTTGATGGCCGACGCCGCCACGCGAGAGGTGATGGGCCGGGCTGCCCGCCGCCGGGCCGTCGAGCGGTTCAGCTGGGCCAGCATCGCCGGGACGACGGTTGACCTCTATCGGTCGCTCGTCGACATCAGAGCCGTGTGAAGGTGCTCAGGCGGGCCTGACGCGTGACGTGAGCGCGAGGGTGTTGCCCTCACCGTCCTCGAAGAAGGTCATCCACTCCTCGACACCCGTGGCGTCATCGGTGTAGATGACGTGTGGCGCGCCGGTGAAGTGGACGCCGGACTGCGTGAGCCGCTCCTGGGTGGCGTGGATGTCGTCGACCAGGAAGTACAGGATCGAACCGGCGCGCCATTCCGCCTCGTCCTTGCGGTGCAGGTAGAGGCGCGTGCCATCGGCGTCGAAGAAGGCCAGGTCGCCGAAGGTGAACTGGTGCGGCAGGCCGAGGACCTCGCCGTAGAAACGCTCGGCACGCGCAACGTCGCGGATCGAAAGGGAGATCTGCGCAATCGTGCCGAGGTGAGTGGTCGCCCCTGTGGTCATGGTCGGATCTGTCCTCCTCCTGCGGGCGAGTGCCGTGGTGGTCGGGATCCCGGGCCAGTGGCGCAGCTCTCGCGTCCGGACGCCGAGCTTCCCGCTGATGTTGGCAAGGTGATATTTGACGGCATCGACGCTCGTGCCGCGCTGGCGCGCGATCTCCGCCCGGCGCAGTCCGTGGCGCACCATGTCGAGGGTGTGCCACTCCGCCGGCGTCAGCACGTCCGGGTGAGATGGCCGCCCACGGCCGCGTCGGGCCCTCATGCGAGGAGGGTAGCGCCGGCCGCAGGGAATTTCCCTACCCGGCAGCGACCTCGTTCGGGGGGATGAGCGGCGCATCCGCCCGGGGACTGACGACGCACGTCGACGGTGCCCGATAGCATTGGCCGCATGACGGCCCCGAGCCCTGTCCCGCCGCGAGCCGGCGAGCCAGGTACCCCGATCATCATGGTCCACGACCTCCGCAAGCGATACGGCCAGCTCACGGCGGTCGACGGCGTGAGCTTCGACGTGGCCGAGGGCGAGGTGTTCGGCATCCTGGGCCCGAACGGGGCCGGCAAGACGACGACGCTCGAGATGATCGAGGGCATGCGCCCGATCGACGAGGGCAGCGCCACGATCGACGGGATCGACGTCCGCCGCGATCCGCGCGAGGTGAAGCGCCGCATCGGGATCCAGCTCCAGGCGTCCGCGTTCTTCGACGAGCTCACCCTGGTCGAGCTGCTCGACCTCTTCGGCCAGCTCTACGGCCGCGACGTGGACCCGATGGCGCTGCTGGCGCTCATCGAGCTGACGGACAAGGCGAAGAGCCAGGTTCGCACTCTCTCGGGCGGCCAGAAGCAGCGCTTCAGCATCGCATCCGCGCTCGTGAACGACCCGCGCGTGCTCTTCCTGGACGAGCCGACGACAGGCCTCGATCCCCAGGCGCGGCGTCACATGTGGGGCGTCATCCGCCGCATCCGAGAGGACGGCCGCACGGTGGTGCTCACGACCCACTACATGGAGGAGGCCGAGGAGCTCTGCGACCGCGTGGCGATCATGGACGGCGGCCGCATCATCGGCCCTCGACACGCCGCAGGCGCTCGTGGACGCCCTCATCGCCCGCGGGTTCCGCAAGGAACGAGTGGAGCGGCTCGCCAACCTCGAGGACGTCTTCATCGACATGACCGGCCACGACCTGCGGGAGGACGACTGACCGATGCGCTTCGGCGTCCTGTGGGCCCTCTTCGTCGCCAGCGCGCGGATGTTCATCCGCAACCGGGCGGCCGTCTTTTTCAGCCTCTTCCTGCCGCTCATCATCATGCTGATCTTCGGGGTCCTCAATTTCGAGGGCAGCACGTCGATCAGCCTCGGGATTGTCGACGAGGCGGGGAACGAGGCGAGCGCAACGTTGGCCGATCGGCTGGCCGAGTACGACTACCTCGAGATCACCGATGGCGAGCGCGATGCAGAGCTGGCCGCCCTCGAGGAGGGGGACCGCGGGTTCGTGGTCTTGATCCCGGCCGGCTGGGCACCGCCGGCGCCCGGGTCGGAGTCCGGGCTCGTCGCCTATGCCAGCAACGCCGACCCGGCCCAGGCGCAGGTCGGCCAGGGCCTCCTGCAGCAGGCCGTCGGGCAGGCGCTCTTCGCGCCGGGCGGCGGTGGAGGCAGCGGCTCCGGCTTCGCCGCGCCACTGGCCTTCGAATCGGTCGAGTCGCGCGACCTGGGTTACATCGACTTCCTCGTCCCGGGCATCGTGGGCATGACGATCATGCAGCTCGGGCTGTTCGGGGTCGCCTTCGGCTTCGTCCAGCTCAAGCGCACCGGTGCGCTGCGGCGGCTCTTCGCGACCCCGACCTCGCCGGCGTACTTCCTGTCGGCGCAGGTGCTGTCGCGCCTGATTATCGGCATCGTGCAGGTCGCGATCCTGTTCGGGGTCGGGATCTGGTTCGGGCTGCAGATGTTCGGGGACTATCTGAGCCTGCTCGTGGTCGTGCTCATCGGCTCCGCCATCTTCCTGGCGGTGGGGTTCGCGATCGCGGGTTGGGCCAAGAACGAGGATCAGGCAGCGCCCGTCGCGAACCTCATCAGCCTGCCGATGATGTTCCTGTCCGGCGTCTTCTTCCCGCGCGAGGCGATGCCGGACTTCCTGGCGGCGGTGACCCAGTTCATGCCGCTCACCTACGTCAACGAGGCGCTGCGGGCGATCGTGAACGAGGGTGCCGGCCTCCTGTCGTTGGGGCCGCAGCTGCTCGGCATGGGCGTGTGGGTCGTCATCACGTTCGTCCTGGCGGTGCTCATGTTCCGCTGGGAGTAGAGAACGAGTGCGGGGTGTCGACATCATCCTGCGCCTCGAGGCGGTCGCCATCTTCGTGGCGGGAGTGCTGACCTATCTCCAGCTGGGCGGCAACGCGCTGTGGCTGCTCCCGCTCCTGCTGGCGCCTGACCTCTCGATGGTCGGCTACCTCGGCGGCCCCGGGCCGGGTGCCGTGACGTACAACCTCGCCCACAACCTGGCAACGGCGCTGGTGCTGCTGGCCGTGGGCTGGTTCGCCGCCATCGCGCCGATTGCGCTGGCCGGCGCCATCCTGGTCGCGCACGTCGGGATGGACCGCACCCTGGGCTACGGGCTCAAGCTGCCGACCGACTTCCGCGACACCCACCTGGGCCGGATCGGCCGATAATGGCGCGGTGCACTCGCATCCGGTGCCGATCAGCCGGCGACGCCTGCTGCAGCTCGGCGTGGCTGCCTCCGCGGCCGGGCTGGCGGCCTGCGCCACGCCGATCCCGTCGCTGAGCCCGCGCGCGTCCCCCGGCGCGAGCTCGACAGCCGATACGATCGATTCGCCGACCGCAGCGCCGACCGCCGCGCCGACTCCGACGCCCGCGCCGCCGACTGGCCGGATCCTGTACCGCGACGGCGCCCTCGCCGACGGCCGCTCGCCAACGCTGCAGCGGAACGTCAGCATCCTGGTCGACGGCGGGAGGATCGCCTGGATTCGTCCCACCGGCGGAGAAGAGGATCCAGGAGACGCACGGGTCGTGGACTGCGCCGGTGCGGCGTTCGTGCCCGGCATGGTCGACTGTCACAGCCACGTCACCGGGCCGGGCGGCGCGAACTGGATCGCGCGCTTCGGCGACCCGCCCGAGACGCTGCTCGCCGTCGCCGAGCACAACGGGCGGATCGGCCTCGCGGCCGGGGTGCGCTGGATGCGCGACGTCGGCTCGCCGATCGGCGTCGACCCGGCAGATGGTCGTGAGCGGCCCCTCGCGCTCGGCGTGCGCGACCGATGGGCCGCCACCTCCGACCGGCCGTACCTGCGCGCCGCGGGTTCGTGGCTCTTCAGGCGCGGCTCGAACCCGTCGCTGGCAGCTGTCGAGGTCGAGACCGGCGACGAGCTGCTGGCGGCGGCGATTGGACAGCTGGATGCGGGCGCCGACCTCGTGAAGCTCTACATGGACGGCCCCGACGTCAACGTCTCGCCCTGGACGGCGAACGAGGTGGCGGCGGTGGTCGAGGCCGTGCACGAACGGGGCGCCACCGTGGCCGCCCATTCCGGTCGCCTCAACGGCGCCCGTGAGGCGGTCCTGGGCGGCGTGGACTCGATCGAGCACGGCTTCGACCTCGACGCGGGGGTCGCCGCCGAGATGGCGGCGCGCGGCACGATCCTCGTCAGCACCCTGGCGGTCATGCGGTCGTGGCTCAGCTTCGGCGCCACGACGAGCATGGAGCGCTTCGCCGGGGCGGCCGGGCTCGCGGCAACCGCGGCCCGACTCGAGCAGGGCGAGGCGTCGGTCCGGATCGCCCGGGACGCCGGCGTGGCGATCGCGACCGGCAGCGACTTCGGCGGCGGATCGCTGCGCGCCAACCAGCTTGCGTGGGAGGTGACGAGCCTGGTTGGCGCCGGGATCGAGCCGGTCCTGGCCCTGGCGGCGGCGACGTGGCGCGGCGGCGAGCTCATCGGCGAGGCCGATGCGGGCGTGATCCGCGAGGGCGGCCCGGCCGACTTCTTCTGCGTCCACGGCGACCCATTGTCCGACCCGGAGGCTCTGTGGCGCGTGTGGCGGACCGCCTGGGAGACAGCCGCCTCGTAGCAGCTCGAGTGCCGCGGTGGCTTGCCGACCCGGCGGAGCAACCAGAACGAGGATGTCCGTGCCTGATGTCCGGTGTTCGGACGGCCGCACGGCGCGGCCCCTCATACGCGGTAGAGGCGTTGCGCCTCGCGTGCGAGCTCATCGCGGAAGTCGGGATGGGCGATGGCGATCAGCGCCGCTGCCCGCTCGCGAACGCTGCTGCCGAACAGCTCGGCTATTCCGTACTCCGTGACCACCGTCCGCACATGCGCGCGGCTGGTGACCACACCGGCGCCCTCCGCAAGCACCGGCACAATGCGCGAGACCGTGCCGTGGGCAGCGGTCGACGGCAGGGCGATGATCGCGCGGCCCTCTGACGCCAGGGCGGCCCCCCGCATGAAGTCCATCTGCCCCCCGACCCCGGAGTAGAAGCGAGTGCCGATCGAGTCAGCGCTCACCTGCCCGGTGAGGTCGATCGACAATGCGGAGTTGATGGCCACCATGCGTCGGAAGCGGCGGATCACCGACGTGTCGTTCGTGTAGTCGACCGGCCGCATCTCGATCATCGGGTTGTCGGCGACGAAGTGATAGAGGCGCTGGCTGCCCATGAGAAAGGCGGTCACGATCTTCCCCCGGTTGATCTCCTTCGCCGCGCCGGTGACCGAGCCGGCCTCGACGAGGTCGAGGACCGCGTCAGTGAACGGCTCGGTGTGAACGCCGAGCTCCTTCTTGTCGCGCAGCGCGAGCCCGACCGCCGCCGGGATCGAGCCGATCCCCATCTGAAGGGTTGCACCGTCCGGGATGAGCTCGCCCACGTACTCGCCGATCGCCCGCTCCACCTCCCCGATCGGCGGCTCGCGGTGCTCGTGCGGCGCATGGTCGACCTCGACGCCGAGGTCGATGTCGTCGACGTGGACGAACGAGTCACCGAGCGTGCGTGGCATCGACGGGTTGAGCTGGGCGATGACCACCTTCGCCGCATGCGCCGCGGCCAGCGTCGCGTCGACGCTGGTGCCGAGCGAGCAATAGCCATGGGCGTCCGGAGGAGAGACGTTGATGAGCACCGCGTCCAGCGGGAGGACGCCTCTGAGAAAGAGCTCGGGAACGTCCGACAGGAAGATCGGGACGTAGTCAGCGCGCCCCTCGTTGACGGCGGCCTACCGTTCGGAGTGGCTGCCGACATCGGGGATCCGGTACGCGCGGTTTTCGCGGATGATGAGCCCGAGCAGCCCTCGGCCGTGGGGGGAGGTCGCCGATCCGGGCCTGCTCCTGGTCGCCGATGCCGCTCGTGATGAAGCGCTCGATCGCGCCCTGGGCATCCACGATGCCGATCGCCGCGTACTGCGCCTGGACCAGGTCGCGGACGCGGTCGGTGATGAGCTGCAGGACGCGATCAAGGTCGAGCACCCCGCTGATGCCGCGCACTGCCTGGTCGAGCGCCATGAGCTGACTCGTCGCGCGCTGTGCCTGAGCGCACACGCGGGCCGCCAGGAAGCCGCGCTCCAACTCGTGCGCCATCGCCTGAGCCTGCTCGGGATCTCCGCCGACTCGGGCGGACCCGATCGGCTGCACCTCGCCAGGGACGCGGAGCGCGATCTCCGCCCCCGTTGTTCCGCCTCCGAGGTCGATGTCGAGCTCCGCCAGCGGCGGCGCATGCACGCGGACCCGTCCGACGGTGAGACCCATCAGCCGCGCGACCCCTTCCAGCGCCTGCCTCACCTCCTGCTCGGCCTCAGCGGTGGGCTCGGCCTGCCAAGCGTCGATCGCCTCGAGCAGGGGCGGCAGGACGAGATGACGAACGGGCGCCGGCGGGCTGGTCACGGAGGGTGGGTCGGGCGGCTCCATTGGGGCCAAGGCTAGCGGGTGGCAGGCCCATGCGCGAGACACGTGAACTGACCCCGAACGCCTTCGACCCGGTGCCATGGGTGCCCGGCGTCCAGAGCCAACCCAGTTGGCCCTACGACCGCCGGAATGAGCCATCACCGCGTCGATCGCGGTCTCGCCCGTCAGACGGCCAATGCAGTTGGCGCTGCGATCAGCGAAGGTCGAGATTCCGAGGCTACCGGGGTGCTCGCCCGTCATAGGGCCATTCCAGTTGGCGGTGCGCCTTCCTCTGGGCGAGATCACGACACCATGCGTCAGGAATCGGTCCGATCCTGAAGGACCGATAGACTGGACCATGCAGTGACGACCGCGACCCGCAGCGATCCCCTCGCGCCCTTCAGTGAGGCAACCCGCACCTGGTTCCGTGAAGCCTTCGCCGAGCCCACCCGCGCCCAGGAGCTCGGATGGCGGGCGATCAGCGAGGGGAGCCACGCGCTCATCCACGCGCCAACGGGGAGCGGCAAGACCCTGGCAGCATTCCTGTGGTGCCTCGACCGGCTGATGACGGAGGCTCCGCCGGCGCGGAAGACCGTCCGAGTGCTGTACATCAGCCCGCTCAAGGCGCTGGCGTATGACGTCGAGCGCAACCTGCGCGCGCCGCTGGCCGGGATCCGCCGGACGGCCGAGCGCCTCTCGCTGCCGGTGCCCGATGTCAGCGTCGGAAGCCGCACCGGCGATACGCCGTCGGAGGCGCGCCGCCAGCTGACGAAGTCGCCGCCCGACATCCTGGTCACGACGCCGGAGTCGCTCTACCTGCTCCTCACCAGCCAGGGCCGCGAGATCCTGCGCGGAGTGGAGCACGTCATCGTCGACGAGGTGCACGCCATCGCCGCAACGAAGCGCGGCTCGCACCTCGCCCTCAGCCTCGAGCGCCTCAGCCACCTCGCCGTCGCCGACCCGCAGCGTATAGGCCTGTCGGCCACCCAGCGGCCGCTCGAGGCCATCGGCGCGTTCCTCGGCGGCGTCGGCAGGGAGGTCACGATCGTTGACGCCGGGACGCGCAAGGAGCTCGACCTCGAGGTGATCGTGCCGATCGAGGACATGGCGCGCATGGGCGAGGCGATGGAGGTCGACGACTCGCCCGGCGGTCCGGCGGCCCGTCCGGAGGCGCGCCACTCGATCTGGCCGTCCATCCATCCGCGGCTGCTGGAGCTGATCCGTGCCCATCGGTCCACGCTCATCTTCGTCAACTCGCGGCGACTCGCCGAGCGGCTGGCTGCCCGACTCAACGAGCTGGCCGGTGAGGAGCTGGTGCGAGCACACCATGGCAGCGTGGCGCGCGAGCAGCGGCTCGAGATCGAGGAGCAGCTCAAGGCCGGCAGGCTCCCGGCGCTGGTGGCGACCTCCAGCCTCGAGCTCGGGATCGACATGGGGGCGATCGACCTCGTCATCCAGATCGAGGCGCCGCCGTCGGTCGCATCGGGCATGCAGCGCATCGGGCGCGCCGGCCACCAGGTGGGCGAGCCGTCGACGGGCAAGATCTTCCCGAAGTTCCGCGGTGACCTCGTGGAGGCGGCGGTCGTGGTGGAGCGCATGAAGGCGGCGGCCATCGAGGAGACGCGTATCCCGCGCAACCCGCTCGACGTGCTGGCCCAGCAGCTGGTCGCCATCTGCGCGCACGACCGCTGGACCGTCGACGAGCTGTATCGGCTCACCACCCGTGCCGAGTCGTTCCGCGATCTCTCCCGCGAGCAGCTCACCGGCGTGCTCGACATGCTCTCGGGCCGCTACCCGTCCGACGAGTTCGCCGATCTCAAGCCGCGCCTGGTCTGGGATCGCCAGACCGATGAGATCGCGTCGCGCAACGACGCCCGCGTCGTCGCCATCACCAGTGGCGGCACGATCCCGGATCGCGGCCTGTACGGCGTTTTCCTGCCCGGTGACGACGCGGGGCGCGGCGGGCGACGCGTCGGCGAGCTCGACGAGGAGATGGTGTACGAGAGCCGGGTGGGGGAGACCTTCCTGCTCGGCGCCTCGACATGGCGGATCGAGGAGATCAAGCCGGACCGGGTCATCGTCACGCCGGCGCCGGGCGAGCCGGGCAAGATGCCGTTCTGGCACGGCGACGCGGTTGGGCGGCCGATCGAGCTGGGCCGGGCCATCGGCGCATTCCTGCGCGAGCTCGAGCCGATGAAGCCCGAGGCGGCCGTCGCCCGCCTGCGCCACGACCACGCGCTCGACGAGCTGGCGGCTCGCAACCTGGTCGCCTACCTGGCCGAGCAGCGCGAGGTGACCGGCGTCCTGCCGACCGATCGGACGATCGTGGTCGAGCGCTTCCGCGACGAGCTCGGCGATTGGCGGGTGGCCCTGCTGACGCCGTTCGGCGGCCGCGTGCACGCGCCATGGTCGATGGCCATCGAGTCGCGGCTGCGCGAGCATCACGGCGTCGACGTGCAGGCCATGTGGTCGGACGACGGGATCGCGGTACGGCTGCCGGAGGGGATCGAGACCGATGGCTCCACGATCGAGTCGGCGCTTCTGCTCGATCCCGACGCGATCGAGGAGCTGCTGATGGCCGAGCTCGGCGGATCGGCGCTCTTCGCGGCCCGCTTCCGCGAGAACGCGGCCCGCGCGCTGCTCCTGCCGCGTCGGCGTCCCGGGCA
>Ga0136623_10000228_pt1 | contig 15340 bp, 14 predicted proteins | sample AntDrymUQ4492106_2_FD_104656 | JGI IMG/M metagenome (GOLD analysis project Ga0136623, IMG submission 104656) | Polar desert sand microbial communities from Dry Valleys, Antarctica - metaG UQ449 (21.06) | ecosystem: Environmental > Terrestrial > Soil > Desert | place: Antarctica: Dry Valley...
CGTGCCGTACGAGGTCGATCCGACGCTCGTGCGCGGGATGGACTACTACACGCGCACGGTCTTCGAGTTCACCTCCGACCGGCTCGGCGCGCAGAGCGGCGTCGCCGGCGGCGGACGCTACGACGGGCTCGTCGAGCAGCTCGGCGGCCCGCCGACGCCCGGCTGCGGCTGGGCGGCGGGTATCGAGCGGATCCTGCTCGCCGGCCCCGAGCTGCCGGTTGCGCCCCCGCCCGTCGACCTCTACGTCGCCTTCGACGCGCCCTCGCAGCGGATCGCGGCGTTCGCGGTCGCCGCCGAGGCACGCGATGCGCGCCTGAACGCGCAGATGGAGCTGGCCGGACGCTCGCGCAAGGGCCAGCTCAAGCAGGCCGACCGGCTCGGCGCCCGGTACGTTGCGATCGTAAGCGACACGGGGACGGTGCTGAAGGACATGCAGGCGGGAGAGCAACAGGACCTGGACGCGGGCGCGGTCGTCACGCGGATCCTGCGCGAGCGGGGGATGCGGTGAAGCGCGCTCCGCGCGCCAACGCCTACCGCGACGCGTGGTGCGGCGACCTCGACGCCAGCAGCGCGGGGTCGCCGGCGCGGGTCGCCGGCTGGGTGCACCGCCGCCGCGACCACGGCGGGCTGATCTTCGTCGACCTGCGCGACCGCTCGGGACTGCTGCAGCTCGTCTTTCATCCCGAGCACGGGGCCGAGCTGTTCGCCGCCGCCGAGCGGCTGCGCGGCGAGTACGTCGTCAGCGTCGCCGGCGACGTCGTGCTGCGCGAGGAGCGCAACGTCAACCCCGACCTCGCGACCGGCGCGATCGAGCTGCAGGTCAGCGACATGCAGCTGCTGGCCGAGTCGCAGACGCCGCCGTTTCCGCTCGACGAGGACATCGCGCTCGACGAGACGCTGCGCCTGCGCCACCGCACGCTCGACCTGCGCCGCCGCCACATGGTCGAGGCGCTCGTGCTGCGCCACGAGGTCGTGCGGACGATCCGCGAGGGACTGACGGCCGAGGACTTCCTCGAGATCGAGACGCCGACCCTGACGCGCTCGACGCCCGAGGGCGCGCGCGACTTCCTCGTTCCCGCGCGCATGCAGCACGGATCCTTCTACGCGCTGCCGCAGTCGCCGCAGCTGTTCAAGCAGCTGTTGATGATCGGCGGCTACGAGCGCTACTTCCAGATCGCGCGCTGCTTTCGCGACGAGGACCTGCGTGCCGACCGCCAACCCGAGTTCACGCAGCTGGACCTTGAGATGTCCTTCGTCGCCGAGGACGACGTGATCGACGTCAACGAGCGGCTGATGGCGAAGGTCTTCGACATCGGCGGCCTGGACGTGCGGCAGCCGCCCTACCCGCGCCTGCCCTACGACGAGGCGCTGCTGCGCTACGGCTCCGACCGCCCCGACACGCGCTTCGGCCTCGAGATCAACGACGTATCCGACGCGCTGCGCACGTCGCAGTTCAAGGTCTTTGCGTCCGTGCTGAATCGGTCGCACCCACCCGGCGTCGTGCGGGCGATCAACGCCGGGCAGCGCGAGGTGCCGCGCTCGGAGCTCGACGCGCTGACGGAGCTCGCCAAGCGCCACGGCGCCGGCGGCCTCGTGTGGGCGTTCGTGCTCGAGGACGGAGGCTGGCGCTCGCCGATCGCCAAGTTCATGTCGGCGGAGGAGATCGTGGCGGTGACGGCCGCGCTGGACGCCGGGCCGGGCGACCTGCTGCTGGCGGTGGCCGACACGGCGGACGTCGCCGCCGGCGCGCTCGGCGCGCTGCGCCTGCACCTCGCCGAGCGCTGGGATCTCGTTCCCGCCGGTCGCCACGACGTGCTGTGGGTCGTCGACTTCCCGATGTTCGGCTACAACGACACCGAAGATCGCTGGGACGCGCTGCACCATCCGTTCACCGCTCCGACGGGTTCGCTCGACGATCCGGGGGCGCTGCGCTCGCGCGCCTACGATCTCGTCGTGGACGGCTGGGAGCTCGGCGGCGGGTCGATCCGTACGCACGACGTGGCCGTCCAGCGCCGGGTCTTCGAGATCATCGGGATGGACGCCGAGGAGGCCGAGGGACGCTTCGGCTTCCTGCTGGAGGCGCTGCGCTACGGCGCACCCCCGCACGGCGGGATCGCGTTCGGCATCGACCGCATCGTCGCGCTGCTCGCTGGCCGCGAATCGATCCGCGACGTCATCGCCTTCCCGAAGACCGCCAGCGGCTCGGACCCGCTGACGGGCGCGCCGGCGGCGGTCGACGAGCCGCAGCTGCGCGAGCTTGGTCTGCGCCTGCTGGCGGCGCCGGCGAAGACCGCGTAGCGCCGCGAGGACGACTGTTCGACGGCGAGACCCGCGCGCTGTCGCTGCGTAGCGCGCGCGCCGACGTTCATGTCATGGCTGCGCTCTCCCGCCCGTTGCTCGCGATCCTGGCGGCGGCCGTCGTCCTGATGGTGCTGTGGCTCGTCGCGCTGCGTCCCGAGCCGGTCGCCGTCAGGCATACGCCGCTGGCGCCGACTCAGGCGATCCCGCAGGCCGGACAGGCCGCGGCGATCTCCGACGAGGCCAACGCGCGGCGCGAGGCGGCTGCCGCTGCGGTCGACGCTCCCTGAGCGCCCGCCCACGGTGCAGGACCAGGCGGGTTGCCGGCGGCGAGTTTCGGCCGATCCTGCTTTGTGGTCGTGGCGGCACCACGGGACAGGAGCAGCGCGTCGAGGGTCGAGCTTGGGGCCGACGACGTCCGCGGCGGCGACGTGAGCCCCTGCATCCGCGGTGGGGGTCGCTCGCTACCCGCGGGGGCCTTGCCTATCCTCGCAGCGTGTTCGCGCCCGAGGAGCGGTGCAGGGTCCGAGACCTGTTGCTCGAGCGCGCTCAGGATGACGAGACGATCGTCGCCGCCGCGGTGACGGGCTCGGGGTCGCGCGGCGCGGAGGATCGCTGGTCTGACGTGGACCTCTACTTCGGCGTGGCGGATGGGACCGCTCGCGAGGACGCGCTCGACGAGTGGAGCGCCTTCATGTACCGGGAGCTTGGAGCGCTTCATCACTTCGACCTCCATGCGGGCTATGCGATCTATCGCGGGTTCCTGTTGCCCGGAGGACTGGAGGTGGACATCGCGTTCGCCGGCGCTGACCGCTTCGGTCCGCTGGGACCACTGTTTCGCCCGGTCTTCGGCACCGTCGTCGAGCAGCCGGTCGCTGGAGCGGGCGGACCCCAGGCCGACCATCTCATCGGGCTCGCCTGGCACCACGTGCTCCACGCACGGACGTCGATCGCGCGGCGCAAACCGTGGCAGGCCGAGTACTGGATCAGCGCCGTCCGCGACCACGTCCTCACGCTCGCGTGCCTGCGTTGCGGGCTGTCCACCGCGTTCGCCAAGGGTGCAGAAGCGCTGCCCTCGGCAGTCACCACCCCGCTCGAGCAGGCGCTGGTGGCGAGCCTCGAGCCGCAGGAGCTGTCGCGCGCCCTGCGCGCCGCGGTCAACGCGCTGCTGCGCGAGGTGGACGCGACCGACCCCGATCTCTCGGCACGGCTACGAGCTGATCTTCAGTCGTCGGCCGATCATCCGCCTGGGCCCCAGGTCGCGGGGTAGGCGATGATGCTCACGTGGCGTATGACGATGATCTCGCAAACCGCATTCGTGAGCTGATCGCCGCCGATCCTGATGTGACCGAGATGCGGATGTTCGGGGGGCTGGCCTTCCTCGTCGGGGGCAACATGTCGGTTGCTGCCAGCGGCCAGGGCGGGCTGATGGTGCGAGTCGAGCCCGGACAGACGGAGGCACTCGCCGCCGAGCCGCATGCGGGGCCATTGCAGATGCGCGGCCGTGCGATGCGGGGCTGGTTGCGCGTCGACTCCGAAGGGGTGCGCACGGCGCGCCAGCTCGAGCGCTGGGTCACGTGCGGCGTCGCGTACGCGCGCTCACTGCCTCCGAAGCCGTGAGCTGACGGCGCACAGGCGCATGGCCCTCAGCGGTCGCGGTCGGAATCCTCGCGTGCCTGCATCGCGCGGGCCTCGGCCTCCTGGCGGGCGCGGACGGCCTGCTCGGCCTGCTGCTCGGCCTCGCGCGCTCGGGCCGCCGCGGCGTCCTCCTCCTGGGCGCGGCGCTGTGCCTCGGTCTCGAGCTGCTCGGCGTCGATCCGTGCCTGGTCCTGGGCTTTGTAGCGCTCCTCGCGGACGCTCCACGCCTCGATGTCGTCCGGGCGCATGCCGTGCAGGCGCTCGTCGTGGCCGGCGAGCTTCGTCAGGTGCTCGGCGCCGAGGCCGTCCCCGCCGGTCGCGACCAAGGAGTCGGACGTCGCGTCCAGCCACAGGTGCTCGCGGCTGACGATCGCCCCGCGCAGGACGGCGACGTGGTGCTTGCGCCCGCCCAGCCCGCTGCGGATGCTGACCGCGACCGGCACGTCCTCGCGAAAGTAGAGATCCTCGAGCTTGCCCAGCTTCTCGCCCGAGCTGTCGAGCACCTCGGTCCCGATCCATGTGTGCAGTTGTGCTTCGACGGTCATGCGGTTCCTTTCGTGGCGGGGCGCACAGCGCGTAGTACCCGCGATACGCAGTGGCCTGCGATCTAGACTCGCCGGCGATGCCCGACGAGCGTTTCGAGGACCATCTGCGCCACCCGCGCGGCCGCGGGCGCGCCGTCGCGGGCGCTCACCACGGCGCGGCGGGCGGCGCGGCATGCGGCGATCTCGTGCGCCTGTCGGTCGCCGTCGAGGGCGACCGCGTCCGCGCGGCGGGCTTCGAGGCGTCGGGCTGCGGCGCGACGATCGCCGCCGCGAGCGCCGCGGTGGAGCTCGCCGAGGGCACGGGCCTGATCGAGGCCGCGCGCATCGGCGCGCCGCTGATCGCGGCGCAGCTCGGGGGCTTGAGCGCCGGCAAGCTGCACGCCGCCGACCTCGCGTCCGATGCGCTGCACCGCGCGCTCGGCGCTGCCGTGCGCGCGGACGGCCGGCTGCGGGAACGGCCGGGCCGCACGCTCGTCGCGATGTCGGGCGGCGTCGACAGCGCCGTCGCGGCGCTGCTGAGCCTGAATCCTCCGAATCTCTCGGCGGCGCGCGTCCGTGAGCACGCTGGCTCGACTCGCGAAGCCGAGCCATCCACGACCTTCGGCGGATCCAGGCTGAGCGCGCGCGACCCGCAGGCCGAGGTCGTGGCGGTCACGCTCGAGCTGTGGGCCGATCCCGAGAACGACGGCGAGCGCTCGTGCTGTTCGGCGGCAGCCGTGCGCGGCGCGCGGCGCGTCGCTCACGCGCTCGGCCTCGCGCACTTCACGCTCGACCTGCGCGAGGAGTTTCGCGCCGGCGTCGTCGAGCCGTGGCTGATCGACCATGCGCTGGGCCAGACGCCGAACCCGTGCGTGCGCTGCAATGGCCACGTGCGCCTGGACGCGATGCTCGACTTCGCCGAGCGCCTCGGAGCGCCGACGCTGACGACCGGTCACTACGCGCGCCGCACCGAGCGCGGGCTGCTGCGCCTCGCCGCCGATCCCGCGAAGGACCAGACCTACATGCTCGCGGCGCTGTCGCGCCCGGCACTGGCACGGCTGCGCTTCCCGCTCGGCGACCTCTGCAAGCCCGAGGTCCGCGCGCTTGCGCGCGAGGCCGGGCTCGACGTCGCGGGCAGGCCCGACTCACAGGACCTGTGCTTTCTTGCCGGCACCGGGCGCGCGAACTTCCTCGCGCGCCACGGCGGCATGCGCCGGCGCCCCGGCGACATCCTCGATCGCAGCGGCGCGGTCGTCGGGCGCCACGAAGGACACCACGGCTTCACGGTCGGCCAGCGCAAGGGCCTGGGCGTCTTCGCCGGGCACGCGCTCTACGTCCTGGCGACCGACGCGCGGGCGAACACCGTGACGGTCGGCCCGCGCGCGCAACTCGCCACCCGTACCGTGCGCGTGCGGGGGCTGCGACTGCACGGCGAGCCCGATGCCGTGCGCCTGCGCTATCGCTCGCCGGCCGTCGGCTGCCGGCTCGAGGGCGACGAGATCCACCTCAGCGAATCGTTCGACGGCGCGGCGCCCGGGCAGACCGCGGTCTTCCTCGCGGGGGACGCGATCGTCGGATGCGCCACGATCGCCGCGTGAAGGCCCCGGCGACGCGGTCGATGCCCTCGGCTGCTGTGAGCGGGGAGCCCCCGGGGTTTCCCCGACGACGCGGCCTGTACCCTCGGCTGCTGTGAGCGGGGGCACCGACGAGATCCGCGAGACGTTCCTGCGCTACTTCGAGGGCCGCGACCACCGCCGCCTACCGTCCGCGTCGCTCGTCCCGTCCGCCTACGACCCGTCGGTCCTGCTGACGACCGCGGGGATGCACCCGCTCGTGCCGTACTTCCGCGGCGAGGAGACACCACCGCACCCGCGTCTGACGACGGTCCAGAAGTGCTTTCGCACGACGGACATCGACAACGTCGGCAACACCGCCCGCCACCTGACGTTCTTCGAGATGCTCGGCAACTTCTCGATCGGCGACTACTTCAAGCAGCAGGCGGTCGAGATGGCATGGGAGCTGTCGCTGGAGGGCTTCGGCTTCGACGCGCAGGATGTCTGGATCACCGTCTTCGAGGGCGACGCGGAGCTCGGCCTTGGACCCGACGAGGAGGCGATGGAGGCCTGGCAGTCCGTGGGCGTGCCGCTTGGGCGGATCGTGCAGTGTCCACGCTCGGAGAACTTCTGGCAGGGCGGGCCGACCGGTCCGTGCGGCCCGTGCAGCGAGCTGTACCTGGACCGCGGCCTGGACTATGGCACCGCCGACGATCTGCCCGGCGGCGAGAACGAGCGCTTCCTGGAGTACTGGAACCTCGTCTTCACGCAGTACGACATGGGCCTGGGCGCCGACGGTGCGACGACGCTCACAGCGCTGCCGGCCAACAACATCGACACCGGCCTGGGTCTGGAGCGGATGGCCGTCATCCAACAGGGCGTGCAGACCGTCTTCGAGACCGACACCTTCGCGCCGCTGATGGCGCTCGGGCGCGAGCTCGCGAGCGCGGAGCCCGACGAGCGCGCGCTGCGGATCCTCGCCGACCACTCGCGCGCGATGACGTTCCTGATCGCCGACGGCGTCGTGCCCTCCAACGAGGAGCGCGGCTACATCCTGCGCCGGATCATGCGCCGCGCGATCCAGCAGGGCAACCGCATCGGCATGCAAGCCGGCTTCATGCCCGTCTTCGCCGAGCAGGTGATCGACATCATGGGCTCTGCGTACCCCGGGCTGCGCAGCGAACGCGATCCGATCATGCGCTGGGCGCGCGCCGAGGAGGAGGGCTTCGAGCGCACGCTCGAGCAGGGGACCAAGCTGCTCGACGACGTCGTCGAGCGCTCGCACGCGACCGGCACCGTCTCGGGCGACGATGCCTTTCGCCTGCACGACACGTTCGGCTTCCCGGTCGACCTGACGCGCGAGCTCGCCGCCGAGCGGGGCCTGGACGTCGACATGGCGTCGTTCGGGCAGCTGATGGCGAGCCAGCGCGAGCGCTCGCGCAGCGGCTCGAAGATCATGACGATGCCGTCCATGGGCGCCGCGAGGCCGTCCGGAGCATCGCTGGCCGGATTGAGCGTCGCCGATCTGCGCGAGCGCGCGCGGGAGCTGTCGCGCGAGGCGGGCCTGCAGACGCAGTTCACGGGCTATGAGACGCTCGAGCAGCACACGACCGTCGGCTCGCTCGCCGGGCAGGGCGAGCGGCTGCTCGTCAAGCTCGCCGAGTCGCCGTTCTATGCGACCGGCGGCGGTCAGGTCGCCGACGCCGGAATACTCGAGACGCAGACGGGCGACGCTCGCGGACGGGTGGTCGACGTGCTGCGAGTCGGCGACGACCAGGCCGTCGTCGTCGAGGTCGGCGCGGGCGAGCTGCACCCCGGCGAGCGCGTCGTCGCACGCGTCGATCGTGCGCAGCGCAACGCGACGGCCGCCAACCACACCGCCACGCACCTGCTGCACGCCGCGCTGCGCGAGACGCTCGGCACGCACGTGCGCCAGGCCGGCTCCTACGTCGGCCCCGACAAGCTGCGCTTCGACTTCAACCACGGCGAGCGCATCTCCGAGGACGACCTGCGCACGATCGAGGACCGCGTCAACGAGTGGGTCCTCGCCAACGAACCGGTGCGCCCGATCACGACGACGCTCGACGAGGCGCGCGCGCTCGGGGCGATGGCGCTGTTCGGCGAGAAGTACGGCGACGTCGTGCGCATGGTGCAGGTCGGCGACGGCGACCACTCGCGCGAGCTGTGCGGCGGCACGCACGTGCGCGCCACCGCCGAGATCGGCGTCTTCAAGCTCATCGGCGAGAGCTCGAGCGCCGCCAACGTGCGCCGCATCGAGGCGATCACGGGCACGGCGGCGGTGAAGCAGCTGCGCGCGAGCGACGCCAGCGCGCGCGAGGCGGCGACGCTGCTTCGCACCGCCGTCGACGGGCTGCCCGCGGCCGTCGCCGAGCTGCGCGACCGCGCCAAGCAGGCCGCAAAGGCGGTCTCGGACGGCGCCGGAGCGGTCGACGCCGCGGCGCTCGCCGCGACCGCCACGCTCATCGACGGCGCCGAGGTCGTCGCCACGATCGTGACCGGCGCCGGCGCAGCGAAGGACCTCGCCGACATCGCCGATCGCGTCAAGGGCTCGCTCGGCGCGCAGTCGGCGACGGTGCTCGGCACGGTCATCGACGGCCGCGTGCACCTCGTCGCGGCCGTGACGCCAGAGCTCGTCGCACGCGGCGTCAGGGCCGGCGCGATCGTCAAGGCCGCCGCGCAGGTCGCGGGCGGCGGCGGCGGCGGGCGCGACACGATGGCCCAGGCCGGCGGCCGCGACCCCGCCGCGCTGCCCGACGCGATCGCAGCCGCGCTCGCGGTGATCGTGGCGGCGCTCACGGGGTAGGTGGCTGCGACCGATGCGCGTCCTCGCACTGGACTACGGCAGCGCCCGCTGCGGCTGCGCCCTGAGCGACCCGACCGGGACGCTCGCGACGCCGATCGCACCGGTGTTGCGCCCGGCCACCCGCAAGGGCCTGGCGCGGATCGGCGAGCTCGTGAGCGAGCGCGAGGCGCGCATCGTCGTCGTCGGCCTGCCGCTGTCGCTGTCGGGAGCCGACTCCGCGCAGACCGCCGAGACGCGCGCCTTCGCTCAGCGCCTGTCCGAGCGCCTGAGCATCCCGGTCGAGCTCTACGACGAGCGCTTCACGACGCTCATGGCCAGCCGCGATCCCGGCGCACGGGGATCGTCGGAGGACTCGCGCGCCGCCGCGCACCTGCTCGAGGGCTGGCTCGCGGCGCGCTGCGGACCGGAGGCCGGGTAGCGTTCATGATGGGTCGCGGAGGGCCATGAGCCGCAACCGCCGAGACGATCCCGCCCCGAGCCGCGAGCGCAGCGCCGAACAGCGCGAACGCGATCGCCTCGAGCGCGAGGCTCGCCGCGCGGGAGGTCAGGGGACACCCGGACCGCCGGCGCGGCTCCCCGACGAGCAGCCTGAACCCGAACTCGAACCCCATGAGCCACGACCGCCGACACCGATGCAGCCCCGGCCGCAGCGCCCCGCGCGCGGGCTTCGCCGCGGCGCCGCGCCGTCGCAGCCGGACGAGCCGCCCGTCGAGCCCGCCGGCCGCGACCGCGCCGCGGAGCGCCGCACGGCCCGCCGCCGCACGCCGCCGGCACAGCGCGAGGGGCCGCCGCCGCTCCTGCGCATCCAGCCCGACCCTCCGGCGCCTCCCGCCGCCCCGGCCGGCGCGCTGGACGACGAGACCGAGCGCCCGATCGGCATCCGCCGCGTGCGGCGAGCCGCCGTTACACGCCCGGGGCGCACGATCGTGACCCCGCCGGGGGACGTGCCGGGGGGGCCCGCCCGCGCCCGCCGCTCGGTCGGCGCGCGCGTCGGCGCCCTGATCGCGCTGCTGCTGCTCGCCGCGCTGATCATCGGCGTGCTGATGCTCTTTCAGCCGTTCGGCAGCGCCGAGGGTGCCGCCGTGCGCGTCACGATCCCGGAGGGATCGAGCGCGCGGCAGATCGGCGATCAGCTCTCGGCCGCCGGCGTCGTCGCCTCCGGCCTGCTGTTCTCCGTGCGCGCGTCGCTCGCGGGCAAGCGCGGCGACCTGCTCTCCGGGCGCCACACGCTCAACGAGGGCATGACGTACGGCACGGCGATCGACGAGCTCAGCAAGCAGCCCGTCGTCGCCAAGGGCGACACGATCGACGTCACGATCCCCGAGGGGCGGTCGCGCAAGGAGACCGCCAGGCTGATCCGCAAGAGCGGCCTGCGCGGCGGCTACCTGAAGGCGTCCGAGCGCTTCAGCGGCCGGCTGAACCCGTTTCGCTACGACGCGCCGAAGGGGACGCGCTCGCTCGAGGGCTTCCTCTTTCCGGCGACCTACGAGCTGAAGGCGCGCGCGCCGGCGCGCGACCTCGTCGATCGCCAGCTCGCCACCTTCCGCGACAGCTTCGACAGCGTCGACCTGCGCCGCGCGCGCCGCCGGAAGCTGACGGCCTACGACGTGCTGATCATCGCCTCGATGGTCGAGCGCGAGGCGCAGCTCGCCAGCGAGCGCGCGACGATCGCCGCGGTCATCTACAACCGGCTGAAGGACGGCACGCCGCTGGGCATCGACGCGACGATCCGCTACGCGACCGACAACTGGTCGCGGCCGCTGCGGGAGTCCGAGCTGCAGATCGACTCGCCGTACAACACGCGCAAGCGCACCGGCCTGCCGCCGACGCCGATCGGCAACCCGGGCCTGGCGTCGATCCGCGCCGCCGCGGCGCCGGCGAACGTCGACTTCCGCTACTACGTCGTCAAGCCGGGCCGCTGCGGCGAGCATGCGTTCTCGGCGAGCTTCGAGCAGTTTCAGCGTGACAGCCGGCGCTACGACCAGGCCCGCAACGCCGCGGGCGGCAAGTCGCCGACGACCTGCTGATGGCCGCCACCACCGTGGGTCTGCGAGACCGCTTCGGGGTCCTTGGCTGGCCCGTGGGCCACAGCCGCTCGCCGGCGATGATGCAGGCGGCCGGCCTCGAGCGCTACCAGCGTCTGCCGGTGGCGCCGGCGGCCTTCGACGACACCGTGCGCGCGCTCGGCGCCGCGGGCTTTCGCGGCGCAAACGTGACGATCCCACACAAGCAGGCGGCGCTGGCGCTCGCGACGAGCGCCTCGCAGGCCGCCCGCGCGATCGGCGCGGCGAACACGCTGAGCTTCGGCGACGACGGCTCGATCGCCGCCGAGAACACCGATGCGCCCGGTCTGATGGCGGCGCTGGGCAGGGTGCCTCAGTCCGCGCTCGTGCTCGGAGCGGGCGGCAGCGCGCGCGCGGCGATCTGGGCGCTGGCGCAGAGCGGCGCCGAGGTCTTCGTCTGGAACCGCACTCCCGGGCGCGCCGCCGGCCTCGGAGCGCGCGTCGTGCCGCGGCCGATCGCGGCCGAGGTGCTCGTCAACTGCACGAGCGTGGGGCTCGACCGAACGTCCAGCCCGTTCAAGGATCTTCCGCTCGATGCCGATGCGATCAGCGAGTACGCGACCGTGGTGGATCTGGTCTATCGGGAGGGCGGAACGGCGCTGATCGAAGAGGCCGAGCGGCGGGGCGCGAGCACCGTGGACGGACTCGAGATCCTGGTGCGCCAGGGCGCGCTGAGCTTCTCCCTGTGGACGGGCCTCGACGCGCCGCTGGACGTCATGCGCGCAGCGGCGCGCGATCCCCGACCCGAGGCCGAAGGTGCCTGACCCGATTCCGATCAAGCCGGTGGTTCCCGAGCAGAGCTCGGACGGCATCACGCCGCCCAGGAGGGCGGGGGGTCCCGCGCGCTTTCTCACCGACGTCATCGTCGACCTCGGGCTCGTCGATCGCGAGCGCGTCACCGCCTCGATCGAAGAGGCCCGCCGCATCGGCAAGACCCCGGAGGACGTGCTGCTGGAATCCGGCGCGCTGACCTCCGACGGCCATGCCCGGGCCGTCGCCGAGCGCCATGGCCTCGAGCATCTCGACCTGTCCAAGTTCCAGGCCGACATGCAGGCCGCCAACCTGATCTCGATCCCGGCCGCCAAGCGCTACGAGGCGGTGCCGGTCGGCATGATCGACGAGCGCACGCTGCTCGTCGCGATGGCCGATCCCGCGAACGTGCTGGCCGTCGACGACATCGCGCTGCTGACCGGCAAGGAGATCCGGCCCGCGGTGACCAGCCGGGAGGACATCCAGGGCCTGATCTCGCGCCTCACGCGCCTGGACGACGTCGTCGCAAGCGACTTTGACGACGAGCCCGACCACGCGCCGGCGGAGATCGTCGACCTGCGCGAGTCGGCCGACGACGCACCGGTCATCCGGCTCGTCAACCAGATCATCGCCCAGGCCGTCGAGCAGGGCGCGTCGGACATCCACCTCGAGCCGGTGCCGGCGGCGGCCGGCGCGGGCAACGAGCTGCGCGTGCGCTTTCGCATCGACGGCGTGCTCGTCGAGACCGCCATGGTGCAGCGGCGCATGGTGCTCGGCGTGGTCAGCCGCGTGAAGATCATGAGCGATCTGGACATCTCCGAGCGCCGCGTGCCCCAGGACGGCCGCGTCGGCCTGACGATCGACGGCCACCACATCGACCTGCGCGTCGTGACGCTGCCCACGGTGCACGGCGAGTCGGTCGTGATGCGGATCCTCGACAAGGACTCCGTCGTGCTGTCGCTGGAGAAGCTCGGCATGGCGCCGGCCGAGAAGGACCGCTTCGAGCGCGCCTTCCACCAGGCCTACGGCGCGGTGCTCGTGACGGGGCCGACCGGCTCGGGCAAGTCGACGACGCTGTACGCGGCGCTGTCGGAGCTCAACACGATCGAGAAGAACATCATCACGATCGAGGATCCCGTCGAGTACCAGCTCGACGGCATCACGCAGGTGCAGGTCAACACGAAGGCCGGGCTGCAGTTCTCGACCGGCCTGCGCTCGATGATGCGCGCCGACCCCGACATCATCATGGTCGGCGAGATCCGCGACCGCGAGACCGCGCAGATCGCGATCGAGTCCGCGCTGACCGGCCATCTCGTGCTGTCGACGCTGCACACCAACGACGCCGCCAGCGCCGTGACGCGGCTCGTCGAGATGGGCATCGAGCCGTTTCTCGTCGCCTCGGCGATCGACTGCGTGGTCGCCCAGCGCCTCGCACGCAAGCTCTGCCAGTACTGCAAGGAGCGCCAGATCATCAGCTCCGACGTGCTGCGCGCCAACGGCATCCGCAGCCAGTTCGACATGGAGGCCTACAACGCGCAGGGCTGCCCGCGCTGCGGGCACTCCGGCTACAAGGGCCGGATCGGGCTCTACGAGGTGCTGCAGGTGACCGACGAGATCCGCAAGCTCGCGCTGGCGCGCGCTCCCGCCCCGGAGCTCGCCGAGGTCGCCGTGCGCCAGGGCATGCGCCTGCTGCGCGACGACGGCCTGGAGAAGGTGCGCCTCGGGCTGACCTCGATCGCCGAGGTCACCCGTGTGACCGGCACGGGCGCCGCGGTCACCGAGTGAGACCTACGCCGCGGGCTTGTCCGCGGCGAGCCAGGTCTTGGCGGTCTCGACGAGTTGCGCGTCGGCGTGGCCGTCGGCGCACAGCTCGGGCAGACGGCGCAGGATCGTCGCGCCCGACGTGGCGAGCGTCTGCGCGCGCTGGACGTCGGGGCCGCCGCCGAAGTCCTCCATGATCCGCTCGATGACCTGCCACATGTCGTCGGCCCGTCCATAGGCCGCACGCAGCTCCATGTCCGAGAGCAACGCGGCGATCTCGCCGTATGCCGTCTGCAACTCGACGGCCGCCTTCGTGGTGGCGTCGTCGGTGTGCTCGGCGAGGTTGTCGCGCAGTGCGCCGGCGGCCGGCGCGACCGTCTCGGAGGAGCCCTCGGCGAGCTCATCGACGAGCGTCTGCCAGAGGCCGGAGAACTCGTCGTTGGAGGCGGCGGGATCGGTTGCCTCGCCCGCGGGTGCGCCGAACACGCGCGCGAACACCGCCTTGCGGCGACGCGCGGGCATGCGCTTGTAGCCCTTGTCCCAGAACTCGTGCAGGAGGTTGGATGCCTCGCCGGCTCCGATCGAGACCATCTTGTTCTGGTTGAGCTCGTTGAGGCGCTCGACGAGCTCGATCAGCGAAAGCTGCTCGAGCGCGGCGCCCGCATACAGCGCGCCCGCGGCGCGTACGTCGTCGCCGGCGGAGAGGTCGTCTTCGGTCCAGCCGCTGATCGTCGTCAGCGCGTCGTCACTGATGGTCACGCCCGCATCCTAGAGGCGTGTCCGCAAGCTTCTGGGCATGTGGCGGGTTGCCGCTTCTCAGGCTGGCGCGAGGACCGCGAGCCCGTGGTCTCGCGCACCGCCTGCCAGCCGCATGTCGTACGTCATGATCGCGTCGAGTCGCTGCACGCTGGACAACCGAAGCGCGGTCACGAGGTGTATCGCGTCGAGGGTCGCGACGGTCGGCGGCGCGACGGACTCGGCAGCTGCGAGCAGGCTGTCGTCGACGGGGAGCAGCGCGACGCCGGTCAACAGCCGATCGGCTTCGGCGAGAAGGCCCGTGCGCAATCCGAGGCGGCGCAGCTCGACGCGCATCAGCCGGCTGGCGACTCGCAGTTCGAAGGCGTCGAGACTGCGGAGGATGGCCCTCGTGTCGGGCTCGCCGAGCAGCACGCGTCCGAGCACGCTCGTGTCGACGTAGACGGTCGCCATCTTCAGCGGTCGCGTGGCGCTCGCGACTCGGCGAGGAACGCATCCGTGGTGCCGGCGGGAGCACCGCGGGGCGCAAGCCCAGCCACGATCGATTCCAGCGACTCAACCGGCAGGCTCGCGCCGAACCGCGCAGCAAGCTCCTTGTAGCCATCCATGCCGGCTGGCACGAGATGCGCGACCTCACGACCGTGCTCGGTGACGACGAGTCCCTCGCCGGCCTTGACGCGATCGAGGTACTTGCTCAGGTTCTGGCGCAGTTCGCGAACGCCGACATTCTCGGACATTGTGCGTCGCACTGTAGCACTTGCCGGCAATGCTCATCCGTCTGCCGGTGAACGCTCCTCGGCCTCGGGCGGCGGCTCGGAGGTCTGCGCGATCGCAGCCTGGGCCGGAGGCGTCTCCGCCGTCGCGGGCTTGACCTCGAAGCCGGCGGCGCGCAGCGCGTCGTCCTCGTCGAGCGTCTCGTGCTCGAGCAGCGCCGCGGTCAGCGAGTCCAGGCGCCCGCGGTTGGCAGCCAGCGTGCGGCGCGCGCGGTCATAGCAGCCCTCGACGATCCGCCGCACCTCGCGGTCGACGAGCTCGCGCGTGTCGTCGGAGACCTGAACCGCCCCGCCGGGCCCGTAGAACTGCTCCTCCCCCGGGGCCGGGATCACCGAGACGAGGCCGATGACGTCCGACATGCCCCAGCGCCCCACCATCTGGCGTGCGATGTGCGTGACC
>Ga0136623_10000229_pt1 | contig 15340 bp, 9 predicted proteins | sample AntDrymUQ4492106_2_FD_104656 | JGI IMG/M metagenome (GOLD analysis project Ga0136623, IMG submission 104656) | Polar desert sand microbial communities from Dry Valleys, Antarctica - metaG UQ449 (21.06) | ecosystem: Environmental > Terrestrial > Soil > Desert | place: Antarctica: Dry Valley...
ACTCGACTCATTAAACTCGCGCAGCAGAGTGCTGCTCAACGCTGCCTCGGTAATAGCGCGCGCGCCATTATCGCGCAGATAACCTTCACAACCCACCAGCAGATAGACGGGAGACAGCCGCCCCTCTCTCAGCGAACGTTCCAGCTCAGTGCGGGAAAAAGTGCTCATTTCTTTTGGTCGGTCTCGACGGCATTGATGAGGGTGGAGACGATACTCTCAGCGAAGCTCCGGGCCATACGTTGCACAGCTGGATCTTCTTCGCTGAAGAAGTTGCGCGGGTCATTAGCAAACTCATACTCGCCACGAAAGACAAAATTCTGATTGTCGTAGAGCACGCGATTCTCGGCCTGATCGCGTACGGTTACCGCTGCCTCAATAGTCACTTCGAAAATTCTGGCGCGGCCTTTGTCGTCCAGTAATACTCCGGCGAAGTTGAAGCCCTTGATGATACCTTCGATAACCGCATCTGCACCTTCGCGATGCCCTTGCACGCGCAAGCCGCGACCGCGGTGAATCAACTCGTCAATAACGGCCTTCGTGAATCGCGTCTCGATCTTGAAGCGCAGCGCGCTGTTTTGAAACGCCGGCACGGCGACCGTGCGGATGCGTGAGGGCAGCTGGTTTTTAGTGACGGGCTTGTAACACTCGGTAAAACCGAACACGCAAAGGAGCGTTACGACAAACGCCAAAAGCCGAAGAGTTGTGTGCATCAGAAGCTTCTCTCTCCCGTCTGGTCACTGCCAAAAATGAATTGCGATTCTCTCTCACGTGAGTCAGTTAGGCAAGGTGACATCGAATTCACACGATGTCCTTGATAGCATCGGCGATGCGCACGGTTTCCACCGCAGCTTTCACGTCGTGCACGCGGACGATGTGAGCACCCCGCAAAACCGCGGTGGTGATAGCAGCCATGGTGCCATGGAGGCGATCTGTAGCCGGCGCGTTGTCCAGTAAGCGTCCGATAAAAGACTTTCTCGAAGTGCCGATCAGGATAGGAAAGCCGGGAAATGCGTGGACGAGCCGATCCAGCCTGGCTATGAGTTCCAGGTTTTGTTCCTGAGTCTTCCCGAAGCCAATTCCCGGGTCGATGACTATTGATTCGCGTTTAACTAACCGCCGTTCGGCCATCGCTACGCTGCTGAGCAAGCTGTTGGTTACTTCCTCGAGAATATTAGCCACCGGCGGCATCCTTTGCATCGTTGCGGGGGTACCGCGCGAATGCATAAGTACCAGGCCCGCGGCCGACTTAGCAACTTCGTCGGCGATATGAAAATCGAATCGGAGCGCGGAGATATCGTTAACGATTGCTGCCCCGGCATCAAGCGCCGCCCGCGCTACCACGGCCTTGGTTGTATCGATGGAAATTGGAACCGCTGTGCGTTTAGTTAACATTTCAATGATGGGCAAAACGCGATGAAGTTCTTCTTCGGGGGAAATCAGGTCCGCACCTGGACGTGTCGATTCGCCACCTACGTCGATAATGTCTGCTCCCTCGGAGATCATTTGCGCGGCATGTGCCAGGGCTTTGTCAGGGGAGAGGAATTGTGCGCCGTCACTGAAGCTGTCGGGCGTGACATTCAATACGCCCATGACGAGTGTGCGTTCACCGATCGGGAGGGTATGACCGGCAATGTGCCATACACGCGCAGTTGAAGGTGATCCCGACATACGACGATCATAAGGGGAACCAGGGAAAAGGGGAACATGGGAAAAGAAACGTCTAAGACGACCCACTCAGACACACGAAGTAACACAAGAAGCCTGCGTGTCGTTTCGTGTGCTTTCGTAAATCGATTTTTGGATTGGCTTAGAGCGACTTAGCAAATAGAAAAGGGGAACGGGTATTTCCCATTCCCATTCCCCTTTCCCGGTTTACCTGTTCCCCGGTTACTTAGGCCGGCGCCGGATTCCCACCGGTAATCGGAGGCAGAATCGGCGTCAGCGGCTTTGCTGTTGGCTCTTTCAACTGCGGCCGGTCTTCACTGTCAGAGTCCGCTACCGGCTCCTGTTCATCGAGCGGCAAGCCAGCGACGACACGCCGGATCTCAACAGCATCGAGCGTTTCCCGTTCGAGGAGGCATTCAGACAGCCGGACCATGACGTCGCGGTTCTCTTCAATGATGTTTCGAGCGCGCTGATACTGTGCCGTGACGATTCGTTTCACCTGTTGATCGATCTTAATGGCCGTGTCTTCCGAGAAGTCGCGATGCTGAGCAATTTCGCGGCCCAGGAAGATCTGCTCTTCTTTTTTACCGAAGGTGAGCGGACCCATTTCAGACATTCCATACTCGCAGACCATCGCTCGCGCCAACTCCGTAGCGCGCTCGATGTCATTCGATGCGCCGGTGGTGATGCTGCCGAGGAAAGTTTCTTCGGCGAGGCGGCCACCCATCAGAATCGCAATCTGGCCCAGCAGGTACTCCTCGCTGTAATTGTGCCGGTCACCTTCAGGCAGTTGCTGCGTCAGACCAAGCGCCATACCCCGCGGGATGATTGTCACTTTGTGCACCGGGTCGGCATTGGGAACCTTTAACCCGACGAGGGTGTGGCCCGCTTCGTGATAAGCCGTAACGCGCTTCTCCTCATTCGAGATCACCATGCTCTTGCGCTCGGCGCCCATCAGGACTTTATCTTTCGCGAGCTCGAAATCGGCCATGGCCACCAATTTTTTGTTATAGCGCGCGGCATTTAATGCCGCTTCATTCACCAGGTTCGCCAGATCGGCACCCGTGAAGCCAGGCGTGCCGCGGGCAATCACGCTGATGTCAACGTCCTCACCGAGAGGGATTTTGCGAGTGTGAACTTTCAAAATACCCTCGCGACCGCGCACGTCGGGCCGGGATACGACGACACGCCGGTCAAATCGGCCGGGCCGGAGCAGAGCCGGGTCCAGCACGTCGGGGCGGTTGGTCGAGGCAATCAGGATCACACCATCGTTCGACTCGAATCCGTCCATCTCGACCAGCAACTGGTTCAACGTCTGCTCGCGCTCATCATGACCACCGCCTAGACCTGCGCCTCGGTGACGTCCGACTGCGTCAATCTCGTCTATGAAGATGATGCAGGGCGCATTCTTCTTGCCCTGCTCAAACAGGTCGCGCACGCGTGAGGCGCCCACGCCAACAAACATCTCCACGAAATCGGAACCGGAAATTGAGAAGAAGGGCACGTTCGCTTCGCCGGCAATCGCGCGGGCCAGGAGTGTCTTCCCGGTTCCCGGCGGGCCCATCATTAGTACGCCTTTGGGAATGCGTCCGCCCAGCTTTTGAAACTTTTGTGGCTCTTTAAGGAATTCGATGATTTCCTGAAGTTCTTCCTTGGCTTCTTCAACGCCGGCAACGTCCTTAAACGTGACACGTTTCTGCTGGTTGTTCAGCAGCTTGGCTCGCGACTTTCCGAAGCTGAGGGCCTTGTTCCCGCCCGACTGCATCTGCCGCAGCATAAATACCCAGATACCGATAATAAACAACAGCGGCGCCCAGGTGATCAGCATTGGCCAAAAATAATTGCTATTCCCTGACTCGTCTTCAAACTTGTCAACCCGGCGAATATTCCCATCGGTGAGTTCATTAGCCTTCTTGAATAACTCGCTCTTCATATGCTCGTTTGTGAGCTGAACGCGAAGTTCCTGACCGCGGTTGTCGATAGCTACCGTCTCGTTTTGTTTGACGGTCAACTGTTTTATTTCGCCCTTCTCGATTTTCCCGTAAAGAGCTGTCAAATCGATCGCCGTCGAGTTCTTACCCGTCGGGTTTACCAGTTTGTAGAGCAGCAGCGCACCGGCAACGATTAGCAACCAGAAGATTATTTGTCTAGCAGTCGAACTGAGTGTCATTAAAGCCTCCGACGCCGATCATAACCCAGATGGGCGTCCTTTGTCTTTCCCCCAACTTAAATCTCCCGCTTCGACCGAAAGATTTCGACTCTATCGGTAAAACAAGCGGGGCTTGGATGCAGTCTTGCAGGCTGCAGGTTGTGCAACCTGTTCCGCTGGATTGGGAGGCGAGATAAGTCGGGTTTATCAGGTCACCTCTCCGGTGCAGTACATCCAAACAAAGCGAAACCGCCGTCCCTTAAATCCGGCGGTGTCAGTTCCGATTCTAGAGATTGAGACCGGGTTTTTCAACCCTTTTTGCCGTTCACCCTGGCATCAAGTTCAAGCCATTGTCGCTTTCTCACAACCTTGCCGCCGTCTGGCAATTCTGCGATACGCCCGCCGCGGTTACCTTCAATCAAGCTATCGACGGCCACCAGGTGAACCATTTCCAGCCGGTGTAGGTCTCCTCGCCCGTGGGAAATCCATTGCCGCAGGGCCCGCCTTCGCACTGCCGCGGGAGCAGTCGCCAGGACATCTACGTTAAGCCGTGCCGAATTGTCCCGCTTTTTGCCCAATGTTTGGGGGCTCGCGAGTCTCAAAAGCTTGTTGGCTTCATCTGAGAGTGCTCTGGCATCTTCGCGCAATAAGGTTGCTGTCCGAGAAAGGGCCTCCACAATCTTGTTATTAAAAGAGTGCATTAGGGGTAGAAGCTGTTTGCGAACTCTCACGCGGGCGTATTTTTCGTCCTGATTCATCTCGTCGATGCGAAACTCAACCGTTCGCAGGCGGCAGTAGTTTTCGGCGTCAATGCGGCGCGCCCACGAAAGTAGAGGGCGAGCCAACTGTATGGAAGAATTCGAATCGATGAGGCGCACAGGCTCAATGCCGCTCAGCCCTTCTGCGGCACTGCCTCGCAAGAGGTGTAGCAGAATGGTCTCCGCCTGATCGTCTAGGGTATGAGCAGTGACTATTAGAAACGAGTGGGTTTCTTTCGCGGTTTTCTTGAAAAACTCGTACCGGACGCGGCGGGCAGCTTGTTCAAGATTATCGCCGCTCCTGGCCGCACGTTTCTTAACGTCAGTGCGCCGTTTTACAAACTCATGCCCTAATTCCCTGGTTGGATTCTCAACCCAGTTTGCATCCTCCCGGCTCACTTTTCGTAAACTGTGATCAAGGTGAGCGACCGTGAGGGTCAGCGTCAGTTTTCCCGCTTTCACCAATTCGTCCAGCGCCAACAGCAAGGCAGTCGAATCCGCTCCGCCCGAAACAGCCAGAATCACTTTAGTCTTGCTGGTGGGGAGTTTAAGGGAGTGCCACGAGCCGAAAAGGCGGCCGGCGAAATCAGAAATCCCCGGGATCCCGGCCTTAACTTTGGCGGGTCTTGTTTTCATTGGAAGTGATTGTCAAACGTAGGCGAAGGCCAGTCAACTCCCCGCGTACCACCAGCCCGTTAGTGAGTAGTGGCCCCCTTCTTAAGCCACCGGGTCGCCAATTCCGCCCCGGAAGAACACAGCAAGCGAAGGCAGGTTTTTTAAGAGGTAAGAGGTGTGAATCTGCTGCCATAAATTCCGGCATCGCGGTGTTTACTCTGTCGGAATCCCAAGAGTGTTGTTAAGGACCCGCCTGGTTTCGAGTCCCATCTCGCTCAACCAGACTTGAGTTTGTTCGTATCTTCCAACCGAAAGCTTCCGAGGAGACCGCAATGAATCACTTCGATGCCACCACCGTAAGCCGCAAAGTCAAGATTGCCTGCCGAGACAAGAGACTCCGGATCGTCACACTACTCGGGCTGCTATCGCTTGTGTGGGCCTGCTATCCCGTCTCCGATATCACTTACTCCAATATGCAGGACTCGGCCGCAAATCAGTGGCTGATCGAGTACAAGACCGGAGAGGAAAAGGTTCATCTGACGCTGCGTTACGTGCGGGCACGCAATGACCATAGTAGTTATAGCAACACCGGGTTCATGATTTCGCCCGATCAGCTAACCGGCCTCACTCGCGATCAGGCAATGTCTGCTGGAACTCACGTTCAGTTTCAACTCAAACGCGATGCAGGTACGTTCAATTTCGACGGCTGGTTCAAGGAGGGAAATGGTTCAGGGCATTTCACCTTCGCATCCAACGCATCGTTTGCCTCTGAATTGAACAAGCAGGGCTTCGGCACGCCCATTGCCGAGCAGCAATTCTCTATGGCACTCAATGACGTTGGCTTCGCTTTAATTAACGAACTCAAGGCTCAGGATTACGAACGACCCACATTGGATCAACTGGTGAAGATGGGGAATCACGGTGTGCGTCTGGACTACCTGCAGGGTCTGAAGCAACTTGGCTACAGCTTGAAATCCGTTGATCTCTTGATCAAGATGCGAGACCACGGCGTAAGCTTAAACTTCATTCGCGAGTTTGCCGCTCTCGGTTACTCTGGCCTGGCAGCTGAGGAGCTAATTCGTACTCGCGATCACGGCGTTACTGCGAAATTCATCAACGAGTTCATGGCGGCGGGTTACACGAACCTTTCCCTGGCCGACTGGATTACTCTTCGCGATCATGGCGTGAGTCCTAAGTTCGTGCAGGAACTCGAAGCACTTGGCTATTCGCGTCTGCCCATTGAGCAGTTACGGAGAATGAGAGATCACGGTGTCAACGCCAAGTTTATCGAAGAGCTCAAGCAGGTCGGTTATGACAAAGTTCCGGTCGAGCAACTGATTCGACTAAGAGACCACGGCGTCAGTGCGAAATTCATTCAAAAGATGAAAGAGCAGGGTCACAAAGACCTGACGCTGGATGAGTACATGTCCTTGCGTAACCGCGGCGAGCGAGAGTGAGTTCATCCAGGTCTGCAAAGTAGCTACCGAGAGCCTCTCGAAAACTTGTCGATCCCGAAAGGACAGCTCAGGCGCCGCCGGCCTGCAAAATTAAGTAGGCCTTTTGGTTTCTTCATCCAGTCTCTACTCACGCCGTCTTAGAGCCACCTTGGATAGAGTCTTACCGCGCTCTGCCGGTCGCTTGACATCCAACCTGCCCAACCTCTCTAATCTCAAGCATCCAATTAGACATCAAAAGCTCTAAGATCTCTCCCGCTAAGCAGTTTCACGAGGCAAATTATGAGACTTCGAAAATTATTGTGTGCGCTGATCATAGCGCTGTTTATGTTTCAGGCCATGGCTGTCTTCGCTGTTGATGAGGGCATGTGGCCCTTTACCAACGTGCCGCGCGCGGATATCAAGCGCAAGTACGGATTCGAAATTACGGACGAGTGGCTGCGGAGGGTGCAACTTGCCTCGGTGCGGTTCAATAACGGGGGTTCCGGTTCCTTTGTATCGCCGAATGGTTTGGTGCTGACCAATTATCACATCATTGAAGAGATTGTGGGTGAACTCAGCTCCGCCGCAAAAGACTACGCCAAGGAAGGTTTTGTCGCCCGTACTCAAGCTGACGAACTAAAGGCGCCAAGCCTCGAGTTAAACGTCTTGGAGAGTATTGAGGACGTCACCAGCCGGATTAATAACGCAGTCAATTCTGGCATGAAGTCCGTGGAAGCGAATACTGCCCGGCAGGCCCAAATCAGCGCCATTGAGTCAGAATCTGCTCAGGCCACCGGACTGCGCAGCGACCTGGTCACCCTTTACCAGGGCGGGCAGTACAACCTCTATCGATACAAGAAGTACACCGATGTGCGCCTGGTCTTTGTGCCGGAGTTCCAGGCCGCATTCTTTGGCGGCGATCCCGACAATTTCAATTTCCCTCGCTACAACCTCGACATGGCGTTGGTAAGAGTCTACGAGAACGACCACCCGGTAAAGGTGGCGAACTATTTCAAATGGTCCAAGACCGGAGCGAAGGCGGGAGAGTTGGTATTTGTAACCGGACATCCGGGGACAACTTCTCGACTCAATACCGTGGCGCACCTCCAATCGCTGCGTGACGTGAGCATTCCCCTGGTGCTGCGGACGCTCGAAACGCGCCGCGACGTGCTGAAGAAGTATATGGCCCAAGGAGAAGAGCAGACCCGTCTCGCGCAGAACGAACTGAATAGCATTGAAAACTCTATCAAAGTTTACAAGGGCCAGATAGCTGGACTTCAAGACAAGAGCCTAATGGCCAAAAAGCTCAAGGCGGAGGAGGCGCTGCGAGCTTCAATCAACACCGACGCCAGAAAGAAGCAAGAATATGGCGATGCCTGGGACGCTATAGCCAAGGCTCACAAAGACTATGCAAGTTATGCTCGCGATCGACGCTTTATTGATCTTGCTGCCGCTTTTAATAGTGTGCTATTCGGCTACGCGCGCACCCTGGTGCGCATGGCCGAGGAGAGTGAGAAATCTAACGCTCAGCGTCTGACGGAATTCACCGACGCGCGACGGGCGTCCCTGGAACTTGGTCTCTATTCGACCGCTCCCATTCATCAGGATTTCGAGAAACTTAAACTGGCCAACTCCCTGGAGTTCATGCAGAGCGTTTATGGCCCGAATCACCCTTTGGTCCAAAGAGTACTGGAGGGCAAAACTCCTGAAACGCGCGCCGCGGAATTGATTGAAGGCACCAAACTGAAGGACCCCGAGTATCGCAAACAACTCGGCGGCGGTGGTCGCAAGGCGATTGAAGACTCGCAGGATCCCATGATTGACCTGGCGCGCAGCGTCGATAAGGAAGCGCGGGAGGCGCGCAAGCGCTACGAAGATGAAGTAGTAAGCGTGGAGCGCACCAGTTATGGAACGATCGCGCGGGCGCTGTTTGAGACTGAGGGGACCAAACTCTACCCGGATGCAACCTTTACCCTGCGCCTTTCTTACGGGGCAGTGAAGGGCTACTGGGAAAACGGTAAATTTGTGCCACCGTTTACTACGCTAGGTGGACTCCATACCCGGGCGGCGAAGTTCAAGTACAAGTTTCCGTACGTCGTCCCACCTCTGTGGACAGAGCGGAAGCCGATGGTAAACCTGAAGACGCCATTCAACTTCGTGTCCACCAATGACATCGTCGGAGGAAACAGTGGCTCGCCTACGATCAACAAAAGAGGGGAACTGGTCGGTTTGATCTTTGACGGCAACATCCAATCCCTTGTTGGCAACTTCGACTATGATGAATCAGTGAATCGTTCGATCTCGGTCGACGTGCGTGGAATGTGGGAAGTCTTGCGTAAGATATTCGATGCCAACGAAATAGTGGAAGAGCTCACGAAGGCGTAAGGATGAACCATCTCTTCACGCTGAAGGCGTGCAAGTTAATAGCCGGGGGCAGCGCCCCCGGAAAAGTCACAACCGTTCCCGACCCCGTAGGGGTCAGAGTCTTAAGGCACTGTTGACCCTTTAACCTGGGTCGAGGAATCTTTTCTTCACTTCGTCGTGGGCGTCGCAAACGTTCGCGCCCACGGCTCTTGACTCACATCCCTTCGGGATTCGAAACCCGTCCTTAATCTCAAACTGACCCGGTGCCGTCCTATTGGCCCCTTGCCCATACAGTTCGCTAATTTGCTCCGCCGCTACGCGTCAGGACTGAGAAATGAGAAATGAGATACGGAAAATGAGGCCCTCACTCACTTCTGAAGTCGAGATTGTCTCGCGACCAGACGCGGATCAGGCCTTTTGCAAACCCGCGTACTTCTGCACTAGCTTCTTTTGACCATAACCGGGAAAGGTCACAGTTAGTTTCAGTGAATCGCCAACTCCTTCGCGATGGAGGACGAGGCCACGGCCGTACTTGGCATGACGGACGTAGGAGCCGGGAACGAACTCCGATGGAGTAGTTGATTGTGTATCGGCGGTTGCGGGTCGTGAACCGGAGGCCGGAGTTCGCATACCCGATGCCGGGTATCGGTTAACCCTCGGGGCGTGTCGAGTCTCGGGCGCCGGCCGACCCATTTGCTGGTTCCGTTGCTTGAAGAATTCGGCAATTGAGTCGACGCTGTCATAGGTCTTACCGCTAAACTTCTTCCGTTCTTTCCGATAGTCGCCTTGCTCATATTCGGTGGTGGAGGATCCGCGAGCGAATGAGAGCCAGGATTTGCCGAGTGATAAATCTTCCAGTAGCTCGAGCGGCATCTCATTCAGGAATTGAGACGGTTACGATGCCAACTCCTCGCCATAGACGCGGCGCTTCATGGCGTGTGTGACATAGAGATACCGCTCCGCGCGTGTCATTGCGACGTAGCATAGACGCCGTTCCTCTTCTAACTCTGCCGGGTCGGTCGCCGAACGCGAGTGCGGAAAGAGCCCATCCTCCAACCCCACGATAAAAACCAACGGAAACTCGAGTCCTTTCGCCGAGTGTGCGGTCATCAGCGTAACGGGCGCATCACGTTTGTACTGGTCCGCGTCAGAGACCAGCGCTGAATGGTCGATGAACTCGCGCAACCCCTCGATGCCTTGTTCGTCGTAGTCGACAGCTGCGTTGACGAGCTCCTGCAGGTTCTCCAGCCGCGCTTCCGCCTCGTCCGTGTTCTCAGACTTAAGCGCATTTTCATAGCCGGTATCCAGAATTGCGGTCTTGACGATATCTGAAACCGGCGAGGAGGACGAAAGAGAGAGCGAGGGGGCTGCGGGGCGGGAAGACGCGGCGACGGGGAGAAGCGGAGACGCGGAGACTCGTTCGACTTCTCCCGCGGTAACTGGCCCCTGTCTTGTCTCCGCTTCTCCGAGTCCCCTTGTCTCTGCTTCTTCAGTCGCACCATAGGTCTGACTTTGGACATTCGACGTTGGACTTTGGACAGAGCCGGCCAGTTCACCCAGGCAACGAATGATCTTCCGGAAGCTCTTGAGTGCTGAGACGGCGCGCGCGCTCAGGTTCTCCGGTTTTTCAATCACGAGGGAGATCGTCTCCCAATGTGAAAGGCCAGTGTCTCTTGCCCGACGGTCAATTTCTTCGAGGGTCTGTTTGCCGATACCGCGCGGCGGGCTATTGATCACCCGCGCTAGGGCAATTGAATCATGCGGATTCAGCGCCAGCTTGAGATAGGCAATGACGTCGCGCACCTCCATCCGCTCGTAGAATGAGAACCCCCCGACTATGTTGTAGGGGAGCCCCGCGCGGCGCATTGCTTCTTCAAACACACGGGACTGGGAGTTTGTTCTATAGAGCACTGCTGCTCTAAGGTCGTATTGCTCCCGGCGCTGCTCGAGGATCTTTGATGCGACGAAGCGGGCCTCGGCCTCAGCGTCGAAAGCTTGATAGTAGCGTACGCATTCACCGGGGGGATTTGATGTCCAAAGATTCTTTCCCTTGCGCTCGAGGTTATGTTTTACGACAGCGCCGGCGACGTCGAGAATGGTCTGGGTCGAGCGATAGTTCTGCTCCAGTCTGATGATCTTCGTGTTCGGGAAATGTTGTTCGAAGTTCAGAATGTTGGTGATGTCGGCCCCGCGCCATTTATAGATCGACTGATCTTCGTCGCCCACCACACAGATGTTTTGTTGCTTCTCGGTTAGAAAACGGATCAAAGCGAACTGCAACGAGTTTGTGTCCTGGTATTCATCGACCAGGATATAGCGAAACTTGTTGTTGTATTTCTCACGCACTTCCGCGTCTTTTCGCAGCAGCCGGACGGTTTTGATCAGCAGGTCGTCAAAATCGAGCGCGTTATTGGCGAGCAGTCGCTCCTCGTAAAGTTGATAGACGCGGGCTATCGAAGCGCGTCGTTCATCAACGTACTCGGCCCGTGCTGCATATGCGTCGACGTCTTCACCTCGATTCTTGGCTCCGCTGATGGCCCCTTGGACGGCGCGCTGCGCCAGCTTTTTGTCGTCGTAACCGAGTTCCTTAATGCAGTTTTTGATAAGACGGAGGGAGTCGTCCTGGTCGTAGATGGTGAAGGTCTTACTATAACCTTCATTTAGCTTCTCGATGTCCTGACGCAGGATGCGAACACAGAGGCTGTGGAAGGTCGAGACCCAGGGTACACTCGACAACTCCTGCCCACGCAGGAGTTGTTGCACACGCGAACGCATTTCCTCGGCAGCCTTGTTGGTAAAAGTGACGGCGAGAATGTTCCACGGCCGCACACTTTTCTCTGCGATAAGGTAAGCAATGCGATGAGCAATGACCCGCGTCTTGCCGGAGCCGGCCCCGGCAAGGATTAAGAGCGAACCGTCTGTTTGTTCAACCGCGAGGCGCTGTTCGGGATTGAGTGAAGATAGAAAATCAGTCATCAAAGTTAACGTTGAAGTGGAGTTCTCATTAAAGCATACGAATGTGATGCTCGCAAAAGTGGGCCATCGAACGATAGCGTGATAATTTCGCCTTCTTCACCGGCCTGTCCCATGAAGTAGGCACGGACATCAAAAACGATCCACGAAATACCACGAAAGATCACTAACAACATTTTCCGGTTCGTTCGTGTGGTTTCGTGGATCGTTGTCCACTAACCAAGCGCAAGCTTTTTGTTTTGAGCAAGGTTTGTGACGACCAACAGTCCCGTAGGGACGCAATGTTTACAGATATTGGTCCAAACTGTTCCGGCAGCTCCATTGGAGCGAATTGCTGTCTCCGACGAACCCCCCTGCAGGAACATTTCGCTCCTACGGAGGTGAGTCATCCGGTTGGTCGCGGTGGCAATAAACATTCTGCTCCTACGGAGCCCGACTTAGGACGCAAAGGTGAATCGAAGATCGGAGGTGTTTGTCAGTCTCGTTTTAAGGCGGTGGGGGCCACCATTGAGTCGCAGCAGGAACGAGGATTTGAACGCAAGAACCGGATAGATTCAACATCTAAAACCACTTATCATGGGCGCAGGTTGGAGTAGTTTTAACAATGGACAGTTCAGGAGGTGCTAGGATGAGCGCAATGGTGGATCAGCAAACGAATATGTGGAAAGACTCCCAGGATGAACTCTGGCAAGCCGTCATGGCCAAAGATTCAAGGTTTGACGGAGCCTTTGTGTTTGCGGTGAGCTCAACAAAGATCTACTGCCGACCCTCATGCCCTTCGCGGCGGCCGAGTCGCGAACGCGTTAGCTATTTTCGCTTGCCGGAAGCCGCCGAGCAGGCAGGTTTTCGCGCTTGCCGGCGCTGTCATCCCAAACGAACAACATCCACCGATCCTCAGATTGAGATGGTTCGGCGTGCTTGTCGATACATCGAGACGCAGGATGAAACATCAGTCACCCTCGCGGACCTTGGTGAGCACATCGGGATCAGTGCCTTTCATTTGCAGCGAGTTTTCAAAAGGATCATGGGAATTACTCCGCGGCAATACGCTGATGCGTGCCGGATTGGGAAATTTAAGACGCGTGTTCGCGAAAGTGGCTCGGTAACTGGAGCAATGTACGACGCTGGCTTCAGCTCGAGCAGCAGACTGTATGCCCGGGCTCCGGCGGAGCTGGGCATGACGCCCGCAACCTACGGTCGTGGCGGCCGTGGCGCTATTATCAACTACACAATCACCCCCTGCTCGCTTGGTCTCTTGCTAGTCGCCGCCACTGAGCGCGGTGTGTGCGCTGTCAAACTTGGCGATTCCGACGCCGCACTGGAAGCCGATTTAACCAGGGAATACCCGTCTGCGAAGATTCATCGCGCTGACTCGATGCTGAGTCAACCGGTTGATAAGCTTTTGAATTACCTCTCGGGCAAGCAGCCCGATCTTCAACTGCCTTTAGACATTCAAGCGACCGCCTTTCAATGGCAGGTGTGGGAAAACCTACGTGCGATACCTTATGGGGAAACCAGATCATATGCCGAGGTGGCCAAAGCGATGGGCCGACCGACCGCCGTGCGCGCGGTCGCCAGGGCCTGTGCTACCAACCCGGTCGCGCTGGTCATTCCCTGCCATCGGGTGATTCGTGAAGACCGAAGCCTGGGCGGTTATCGCTGGGGATTGGAACGGAAGGACGCCTTGCTGGAACAGGAGAAGGGGCGCAAGGGCGGCGAAATCCCTACAGACGCTTTGATCCAACCTTGCGCTACTTCCTCTTGAAGTATTGAACGGCGCGTTCATGCTTTTGCGCCAATTCGCGAGTGGCGAAAGTGCCGAGGTTCCTTCGCTTGCCGGTCTTCGGATCTTTCTTTCGGGAATACAGCCGATACTGGCCGGACTTTAGCTTGCGGATCATAAACACTCACTCCACGGTCACTGATTTGGCCAGGTTGCGAGGTTGGTCAACATCGCAGCCGCGACGAACAGCGATGTGATATGCCAGCAGTTGCAAAGGAATGATGGAGAGGATAGGCGAGAGCAGGTCACTCGAAGGCGGAATTTCGATCACATGATCCGACTCAGCTGCCGACATTGTGTCACCTTCAGTTAGCACCGAAATCACTATGCCTTCACGCGCTTTCACTTCAACGATGTTTGAATGCGTTTTTTCGTAGCGCAGTTCCGAGGGACGGTTGCCCTCTTCGCGAGTGTTGATGAAGAGCACCGGCAACCGCTCGTCAATCAGGGCGTTGGGGCCGTGCTTCATCTCGCCGGCAGGATAGCCTTCCGCGTGAATATAGGAGATTTCCTTTAACTTTAGGGCACCTTCAAGCGCGACCGGAAAATTGATTCCGCGCCCGAGGTAGAGGAAGTCTGTGCAGCGGAAAAATTCCTTCGAAAGTTCTTCCATCTGATCAGATTCGTTCAACAGGTGCTCGAGTTTCACCGGCAATTCCGCCAACTGTTGCGCGTGGTGTTGAGCCTGTTCCGGCGAGAGTGCGCCTCGCAGTTCTCCCAGATAAAGCCCAAGCAAGTACAGGGCAATCATCTGCGAGGTGAATGCTTTGGTAGAGGCTACGCCGATTTCCGGTCCGGCGTGAGTGAGGATCGTGCCATCTGCTTCTCGCACGATCATCGAACCTTGCACGTTACAAATCGCCAGCACCTTCGCGCCCAGTTCTTTCGCTTCCCGCAACGCCGCGATCGTGTCCGCAGTCTCTCCGGATTGAGAGATAACCAGCAATAAAGTGTCGTCATCCATCACCGGGTCGCGGTAACGAAACTCCGACGCATAGTCGACATCAACGGGAATGCGCGCCAGTTGTTCGATCATGTACCTGCCGGCCAGCCCGGCATGCCATGAAGTGCCGCACGCGGCGATCTTGATCGAGCTGAAACGGCGGAAGTCGGCTTCGGTAATGTTCTGCATTTCATTAAGAAAGACACGCCCGGAGTCCAGCGAGATACGGCCTTGAACTGTGTCTCGAACTGCGCGCGGCTGCTCATAAATCTCTTTGAGCATGAAGTGCTTGAAACCACCTTTTTCAGCCATGATGGGATCCCACGTGATCCTCTGAATGACCGGCTGAACGGAGTCGCCATCAAAGTCTATGACCCGGACAGCATCCTTTGTCAGAATGGCAATCTCACCATCACCGAGGAAGAAAACGTCGCGCGTGTGCTGCAAAATTGGCGGAATATCTGAAGCGACGAAGTACTCGCGGTCACCAAGGCCAATCACCACGGGGGGGCCCTGACGGACCGCAATGATCGTGTCAGGCGCCTCGGAATTGATGATTGAAAGAGCAAAGATCCCACGCAGTTCCAGCGTTGCCTCACGTACTGCCTTTTCAAAGCTATCACCACGTTTTAGGCATTCCTCAATCAGGTGGGC
>Ga0136623_10000230_pt1 | contig 15326 bp, 10 predicted proteins | sample AntDrymUQ4492106_2_FD_104656 | JGI IMG/M metagenome (GOLD analysis project Ga0136623, IMG submission 104656) | Polar desert sand microbial communities from Dry Valleys, Antarctica - metaG UQ449 (21.06) | ecosystem: Environmental > Terrestrial > Soil > Desert | place: Antarctica: Dry Valley...
CCTCTACGGCCTGAGATGGCATTGCCGGGGCGACGGGATAGGGTCGCCGGGATGGGAAGCCAGGGGATTTGCCTCGAATGTCAGCGCACCGTTCATCTTGCGGAGGGCGATGAACCCACCTGCCCGGTGTGCGGCTCTAGAGTTCTGGGCCCTCAAGTGGAGAAGGCGCGCATCCACCGCATCGTCAAGAACGAGATCGCCTTCAGGATCATCAACGAGGAGCAGGTCGACGCCGATCAAGACCAACCGCTGGGCGTGATTTGCGAGTGTGGTGATCCCGAGTGCACCGCCGAGATCAGGGTGCCGGCCTCCAAGTACAGGAGCGTTCGGCGGCATCCGCAACGGTTCGTGGTTCTGCCGGGTCACGAGATACCGGATGCCGAAAAGGTCACAGAGAAGACCTCCGACCTCTACGTAGTTGAGAAGTTGGTACCGGTAGACGAGGTTTGAGCCGCCGGCCCGGTCGCTGTGCTAGGCCTTGTCGGCCAGGTAGTCGATGTAGAGCGGTCTCAGTTGCTCGGCAACCTCGGGCTCGTCGGCGTAAAGGACGTCGGTGACGAGCGAAGAGAGGCTCACGACGTCGGCCTCCGCTTCGCCCTGGTGGCCTGCCGCAGCCTCAGCTACCGGCACGGCCTTGATCAGGCGCCACAGGAAACCGATGTCGACATGGTGGCGTGCGTGCGCCATGGCCCGATCGTGTAGTTCCTTGGTGTCGAGCCGCTCGAGCTCACTGCGATCGGTCATGGCGCAGAGATTACACGGCCAAACGTTCGGGGGGCCGGTTGATAGTGGGGCGGGATACGCGCTGGGCGCGCATGAACACCCACAATCAAGGGCTGGCAGGGTCAGGCCCGCAGCCACAACACCGCTAGGGGGGGGAGCGCCACGGTGGCCGAGTGGTCGAGCCCATGCCACGGGATGGGCTCCGCCTCGACGACGCCGAGGTTCCCGACGTTACTGCCCCCGTACGACTCTGAGTCGGTGTTGAGGGCCTCGACGTAGGCACCCTTGGCCGGAAGTCCGACGCGGAAGTTGTATCGGGGGATCGGCGAGAGATTGGCGATGCACACGAGGAATTCGTCGTGTGTCTTGTTGGCGCGAAAGAACGAGATGACGTTGTTGTCCGCGTCGTTGGCGTCGATCCACTGGAAACCCTCCGGCTCGTGGTCGACCTCCCAGAGCGCGGCCGTGTCCCTGTAGATGCGGTTGAGGTCCGCGACGAGGTGCTGGACTCCCGCATGACGATGATCCTGCAGCGCCGCCCAGTCGAGTTGCGCGTCGTGGTTCCACTCGCTGTATTGGGCCAGCTCACCGCCCATGAACAGGAGCTTTTTGCCCGGGTGAGCCCACATGTAGGCGAAGAGCGACCGGAGGTTGGCGAACTTCCGCCAGGGATCCCCCGACATCTTGTTGAGCAGCGAGCCCTTGCCGTGCACCACTTCGTCGTGGCTCAGGGGAAGGACGAAGTTCTCGGTGTAGGCGTACATCAGCGAGAAGGTCAGTTGGTTGTGGTGATAGCGACGGTGGATCGAATCGTGGGTGAAGTAATCGAGGGTGTCGTGCATCCAGCCCATGTTCCACTTGAATCCGAAGCCGAGTCCCCCAACGTAGAGAGGACGGCTCACGCCCGGCCACGCGGTCGACTCCTCGGCGATCATCAAGACCCCTGGATGCTCGCCGTGCACCACGGTGTTGAGCTCCTTGAGGAACTCGATCGCCTCGAGGTTCTCGCGCCCCCCGTACTGGTTTGGCACCCACTCGCCCTCCTCGCGCGAGTAGTCGAGGTAGAGCATCGAAGCGACCGCGTCGACGCGCAGGCCGTCGATGTGAAACTCCTCGATCCAGTAGAGGGCGTTGCTGATCAGGAAGTTTCGCACCTCGGTTCGCCCGTAGTTGAAGATCAGGGTGCCCCAGTCGGGATGTGCTCCCTGGCGCGGATCGAGGTGTTCGTACAGCGCGGTGCCGTCGAAACGGGCGAGGGCGAAGTCGTCGCGCGGGAAGTGTGCAGGAACCCAGTCGACAATCACGCCGATACCCGCGCGGTGGAGGGTGTCGATCATGTGCTTGAAGTCGTCGGGCGTCCCGAAGCGCGCGCTGGGAGCGAAGTAGTGACTCACCTGGTAGCCCCACGAGCCGCCGAAGGGATGTTCGGCCACGGGCAGGAACTCGACGTGCGTAAAGCCCATCTCGATGCAGTAGTCGGCGAGTTGCGACCCCATCTCCCTGTAGTTCAGGGGAGCGCCGTCGGGCCCATGACGCCAGGAGCCGGGGTGGACTTCGTAGGCCGACATGGGGCCGGCATAGGGATCGGCCGACGACCGGCGCGTCATCCAGTCGTCATCGGCGAACTTGTAGCTCGGTGTGTAGACCTTCGACGCGGTATCGGGGGGTACCTCAGTCGCGAAGGCGTAGGGGTCGGTCTTCAGGACGAGGTGACCAGCGATGTCGACGATCTCGAACTTGTAGTTGGCGCCGTCGGGAACATCCGGGACGAAGGTCTCCCAGACACCGGACTCGCCCAGCTTCTGCATCGGGTTGGCTCGTCCGTCCCACGAGTTGAAGTCGCCGACCACGCGCACCTCTCGGGCAGCCGGCGCCCACACCGCGAAGCTGATCCCATCCGCTCCGTTGTGGGTCATGCGGTGGGCGCCCAACTTCTCGAACAGGCGCCTGTGTTTGCCTTCGCCGAGCAGATAGAGGTCGATGTCTCCAAGCGCAGGGGGAGGGGCGCGCCGCTCGGTGGTCATCCGGCTTCACTTCGTTCGATTACATCCCTGATGCCTCGAAGTGGGATGCGGACCCAGTCGGGTCGATGCCCGAGGTCGTAGCCGACCTCGTAGAGCGCTTTGTCGACCTCGAAGAAGTCGAGCAAGATCCCCAGGTCGTCCCTGTCGTGGGACAGGAGATCGCCCTCGTGGCTGGTGCGCAGGTAGGCCTGCCAGAAGTAGTCGCGCGCCAGTTCCTCGAACGAGGTCGCCCATGGTTCGAGCTGCTTCCAACGTCCGGTGCCGGGCTCCGCCCGCTCGAACAGCACCGAATAAGCGGCGTAGGAGAACGATCTCAGCATCCCCGCGACGTCCCGCAGCGGGGACTGAAAGGCGCGACGCTCTTCGAGCGACCGGAGCGGCTCTCCCTCGAAGTCCAAGATGAGCCAGCCCCGGGGGCCGAGCAGGGTCTGGCCGAGGTGGTAGTCGCCGTGGATGCGTGTCTTTGCACCGGGATCGGTCACTCTCTCGAGGCCGCCGATAAGTCGGTCGATGGCGGACAACAGCTCGGGTGTGAGCTGGGGTACGCGGTCGATAGGAAGAGAGGCAAGCGCGTGGCGTGCGTGCATCCCCCAGTCCCTGAGGTCCTGTGACGTCGCCGTCTCGCGTCCAACGTCCGGATCGTATTCCTGGCCGCGCGCAAAAGCCACGTGCACGCCCGCCGTTACCTCGCCCAGTGCCGCGATCTCCTCGAGCAGGGTCGAACAGACCGCCTCGACCTGCTGGCGGCGACTCGACACCTCCTCCTCGCCGGAGATGCCGTCGTAGAGGGCGGCGATGTGCTTCAGTGCTTCGCTCCAACCGTCGGTAGCGTCACCGATGAACTGTTGCGCGATGCCGAGGTCGATGTTGGTGCCCTCGTCGTACAGTTGCGCTTGCAGTCCGACGGAGCCCTCCCGCTCCTTGGAAGCGACGTAGAAGACCTCGCCCACTTGCGCGGGGATGTACTCGAAGCCCTCATTGGTGAGGAAGCGATTGAGCTCGAGCTCCGGGTTGTCGCCCTCTTCCACCCGCCGGATCAACTTGAGGATCACGGCTTCGTCGAGCACGATCGAGCTGTTGGATTGCTCCGTCCCCAGTGCCCTGATCGAGCCCTCGCCCGGAGGCGATAGGGGATCCAGTCCCGGGCCCCCGAAGCGAAAGCTCCCGTGTTCGCCTCTAAGAGTCTCACCCCGGGCCAGCAGGCGGCCGAACACGGCGAGGCGGCCGACATCCTCGAGAGCGTCGCGCACGGTGCCGTCGTCCGCTACCAGCAGCGGCATCTGGTACAGCGCGTCCCGCCCGTCGACGAAGCGGACGTCGAGCAGCGCGAGTATCAGCGACTCTCTCCCGTCCACGCCCTCGTCGAGCACCGCATGGTCGCGTATCTCGACGGCCCGCAGAGCGCGGTCCTTGGACCCGAACCAACGCTGGTCTGGAAGAACATGGATGAGTGGCCCGACGTCGATGTTCATTCTAAGAATCCTCGTTCGTTAGCTGGAACCAGTAGAAGCCGTGTGCCGGGATGGTCAGCAGGTAGGGGAGCTCTCCGATGCGGGGAAAGCGTTCGCGCCCCATGAGCTCGACCGGGTACATACCCTCGTGGGCCGAAAGGTTCAACTCGACAGCCTGTGCCCTGCTCGAAAGATTATTGACGCACAGCACCACATCGTCTCCATGCTTTCTTATGAATGCCAGTATCGCGGCATTATCCGGATGGAGTACCTCGAACGATCCGAGCCCGAATACCGAGTGTTGCTTGCGGATGACGAGGAGCTGCCGAAACCAATGCAGGAACGAGTGTGGGCTTCGTAGCTCGGCTTCCACATTGCAAGCTTGATACCCGTAGATCGGGTCCATAAGCACCGGCAGATAGAGCTGGGCGAAGTCGGCGGACGAGAAGCCCGCGTTGCGATCGCTGCTCCACTGCATCGGTGTTCTCACGCCGTCCCTGTCACCAAGGTAGACGTTGTCGCCCATGCCCACCTCGTCGCCGTAGTACACGATCGGTGTTCCCGGCAGCGACAGGAGCATGGCGTGAAACAGCTCCGATTGGTCCCGCGAGTTCTCCAGTAGGGGAGCGAGCCGCCGGCGGATACCGAGGTTGAGCTTCATGCGCGGATCCTTTGCGTACTCGTTGTACATGTAGTCGCGCTCTTCGTCGGTCACCATCTCGAGGGTCAGCTCATCGTGGTTGCGCAGAAAGATGCCCCACTGGCAGTTCTCGGGAATCTCCGGCGTCTGGTCGAGGATCTCGACGATCGGATAGCGCACCTGTCTGCGGGCCGCCATAAACATGCGGGGCATAAGCGGGAAGTGAAAGCACATGTGGCACTCGTCGCCATCGTCGCCGAAGTACTGCACGACGTCCGACGGCCACTGGTTGGCCTCGGCGAGAAGCACGATGTCCTCGTACTCCGAATCAACCTCTTTGCGCAAACGCTTGAGGAAGTCATGCGTCTCCGGAAGGTTCTCGCAGTTCGTTCCCTGTCGTTCGAAGAGATACGGAACCGCGTCGAGTCGGAAGCCGTCGAGCCCGAGGTCGAGCCAGAACTTCAACGCGGCCGTCAGTTGTTCCTGGACCTCGAGGTTGTCGTAGTTGAGATCGGGCTGGTGGCTGAAGAAACGGTGCCAGTAATACGCACCCGCCTCGTCGTCCCAAGTCCAGTTTGATTTCTCAGTGTCGATGAAGATGACGCGGGCGTCCGAGTACTTCTCCGGGTCGTCCGACCAGACATACCAGTCCCGTTTCGGCGAGCCGGGCTGTCGGGCCTCTTGGAACCAGGGGTGCTCATCCGAGGTGTGGTTGACGACGAAGTCGACGACGACGCGCATGCCTCGCTTGTGAGCCTCTTCGACGAACTCCATGAAGTCGTTGAGGTTTCCGTACTCGGGGAGGATCGCGTAGAAGTCCGAGATGTCGTAACCACCGTCGCGCAGCGGGGACTGATAGAAGGGCAGCATCCAGACGCAGTCGATGCCGAGCCACTCGAGGTAGTCGAGCTTGTCGATCATGCCCCGGAAGTCGCCGAAGCCGTCGGCGTTGCTGTCGAAGAAGCTGCGCACGTAGACCTCGTAGAAGACAGCGGTCTTGTACCACTGCGGGTCGCGCTTGAGCTTCTTCACGGCTACTTGAGCACCCGGAAAACGTGGGCCGGCTCGTGGAACGGGTCGAGACGGACGTATGCTTGCGCGCCCTGCCACTCGTAGGTTTCGTCGCTGATGAGATCGTGCACCTTGAAGGTGTCCCAGGGATCCAGCCCCAGCGCCTCGAGATTCAGCGTGAGCGTGCCCTCCTCCCAGTGATACGGGTTGAGGTTGACAACGGCGAGGATCGGGGTCTCGCCGGGCAGCGACTTCGAGAAGGCCATCAGGTTCGGCGTGTCGACGTCGTGGAAGACGAGATTCGTGAGGTGCTCGAGCACCGGGTACGCCCTGCGGATCCTGTTAATGCGAGTGACGTAACGGTTGAGGTTGCCCTCGGCGTCATAGTCGCGCTGCACCACCTGGTATTTCTCGGAGTCGAGGTACTCCTCGCTCCCCGGCTTGATCGGTGTGCTCTCGCACAGCTCGTAGCCGGAGTAGATGCCGTAGCTCGGAGACAGAAGGGCGGCGAGCACGAGCCTGATCTTGAACGCCGGCCTCCCCCCCGTTTGGAGGTACTCGTGAAGGATGTCGGGAGTGTTTGCGAAGAAGTTGGGCTTGAAGTACTGCGCCATGTCGGTCGCGGCGAGCTCGGTGAGGTACTCGGTGAGTTCGGCCTTGGTGTTCCGCCACGTGAAGTACGTGTAGCTCTGGGTGAAACCGATCTTGGCGAGGCCCTTCATCACCTTGGGCCGGGTAAAGGCCTCCGACAGGAGAATGACCTCAGGGTGCTCCGCCTTGATGGTTGTGATGGCCCACTCCCAGAAGGGCAGAGCCTTGGTGTGAGGGTTGTCGACTCGAAAGATAGTGACGCCGTGTCCGATCCAGAAGTCGAGGATTCCCTTGAGCTCCCTCCACAGTCCCTCTCTGTCTTCGGTGTCGAAGTTGATCGGGTAGATGTCCTGGTACTTCTTCGGTGGGTTCTCGGCGAATTTGATCGATCCGTCAGATCTGTGCATGAACCATTCGGGATGCTCGGTGACCCAGGGGTGGTCCGGCGAGCACTGAATGGCGAAGTCGAGTGCAATCTCGAGACCTCGCTTGTCCGCTTCCTTGAGGAAGGTATCGAAGTCGTCGATCGTGCCGAGATCGGGATGGACCGCGGTGTGGCCGCCGTCCTCGCCGCCGATCGCCCAGGGGACGCCGACGTCGGCCGGGCCGGGATCGAGGCTGTTGTTGCGACCCTTGCGCCAGGTCGTCCCGATCGGGTGAATAGGAGGGAGGTAGACGATATCGAAGCCCATGCTCGCGATGCGGTCGAGCTCGTCGACCGCCGTGGTCAAGGTCCCATGCTCGCCCTCGTGCCCCGTCGAGCGAGGAAAGAACTCATACCAGGCGCCGAAGCGGGCCAGTGCGCGGTCGACCGTGAGCTGCAGGACCGGTTTCGTGACGGACGAGCCCGCGCGGGTGTGATGCTTCGATATGAGCTCGGCGATGTGCTCGTCGAGCGCTGCCGTGATGCGAGGGTCTTCGAAACTCGAGGCTGCGCCCTCTTGCTCGGCCGGTGCCCGGAGCGAGGCGATGGCCTGCTTGACGGTCTTGCGCTCGGACGACGGCAGCGCCCTGAGATGGTCCTCGAGGATCTGAGCGCCCTCCTGAAGCTCGAGGTCCATGACCTGGCCCGCCTGGACGCGCGCCTTGAGGTCTCGGCGCCAGGTGGCGAAGCGGTCGGTCCACGCCTCGATCCCGTACTCCCAGACGCCGATTCGATCGGGACGAAAGGCACCCGTCCAGCGGTCGTTGTCGACGTGAACCATGCGCGCCTCGGACCACCTCTTGTCGTCAGGCCCTCGAAAGCGGACGGTGGCGGCCAGCACCGCGGGCCCGTCGCGATAGATGTCCGCGCGGACGGTTACGAGGTCCCCGATGATCGCCTTTGCTCTGTAGCGGCCGCAGTCGATCTGCGGCTCCACGTCCTCGATGTTGACGTGACCTCTCCGAAGGGACGACTTCACGTCGGCGATGCTCCTTCCTGATGGTCTTGGTGGATTCATCTCGTCGGTCCCGCGGGCTCTCAAATGATGGTCCGCTTGTCCTGCGGTTCGGCCGAGCCCGTCCCGTACCCCGCAGAACTACGTAGCTAAGGAGGCTACTGCGCGCCGCCTCGCCTGCGCGACACTGTGCGGATGAAAGCACTCAGGAGTTTTGCGGTTCGAGCGTCCTTACCCGAGCCGTTGGACGCGTTACCCGTCATCGCGACGAACCTTAGATGGTCGTGGGACGGCCGGGCACTCGATCTCTTCCGCTGGGTCGATCCCGATGTGTGGGACGAAGCCGGACACGATCCCGTGCGCATGCTGGGACTCGTGTCCAAGGAACGGTTTGCAGAACTTGCCGAGGACGGTCCCTTTTTGACCTTTCTCGCTTCCGTTAGCGATGGGCTCGCCCGATATCTGAACGAGCCACGCTGGCATCAGGGCCGTCACGATGAGACGTCGATCAACACGGTTGCGTACTTCTCTCCGGAGTTCGGAGTAAGCGAGGCTCTGCCGACTTACTCGGGAGGTCTCGGCGTTCTTGCGGGCGATCACCTCAAGGCGGCCAGCGATCTCGGGATCCCACTCGTCGGCATCGGACTGCTCTATCGTCAGGGTTACTTCAGACAGCAGCTCAACGCCGACGGCTGGCAGCAGGAACGCTATCCGGCCCTCGACCCGCACGGGATGCCCCTGACACTGGTGCCGTCGGGGGACGACGGGCCCGTCAAGGTCGAGGTCGATCTCGAGGGCCGCTCCTGCGTCGCCCAGGTCTGGCGCGCGCAGGTCGGTCGCGTGCCCCTCTATCTTCTCGACTGTGATGTCGAGGACAACGCTCCCGAGGAGAGGACCGTCACGGACAGGCTCTACGCGGGCGGTAGCGAGCATCGCTTGCGTCAGGAGATCGTTTTGGGGATCGGTGGAGTACGGGCGCTGCGCGCTCTCGGCCACGATGCGGACGTCTTTCACTCCAACGAAGGACACGCGGGTTTCCTAGGCCTCGAACGGATTCGTGAGCTGGTGGCCACAGGGACACTCGATTTCGGCCAGGCCGTCGAGGCGGTACGGGTATCGACCGTCTTCACCACTCACACGCCGGTGCCGGCCGGAATCGATCGCTACGACCTCGACCTCATGCGCCGTTACTTCGAGTCCTACGCCAAGGAATCGGGGGCCTCGTTCGAGGAGCTCATCGATCTCGGACTCGAGCCCGCGAACGCCGGACCAAGCCCGGCCTTCAACATGGCCGTGATGGGCTTGCGTCTTGCGGGCCGCTCCAACGGGGTGAGCAAACTGCACGGCAAGGTGTCGCGTTCGATGTTCGTCGGTTTGTGGCCGGAGGTACCCGAGGACGAAGTCCCCATCACCTCGATCACCAACGGCGTGCACACGTCGACGTGGCTCGGTCCCGAGCTCGCCGAAATCTTCAACCGGCGGCTGTCGCCCGGATGGGCCGAGACCGGCGGCGCGCGCTGGGACCGCATCAAGGAGGTGCCGGACGCCGAACTCTGGCGCGCACGCGACCGGGCCAGGGAGCGACTCGTCTACTTCGTGCGCGAGCGGCTGCGCAAACAGCTTCTCGCGCGCGGTGCGTCCGAGTCCGAGGTCAATTGGACGGACGAGGTCTTCGACCCGGGAGTGTTGACGATCGGGTTTGCCCGTCGCTTCGCCCAGTACAAGCGGGGGACGCTGCTTCTCGCGGAGGTCGATCGCATCAAGGCGCTGCTGCTCAGCTCGGATAAGCCCATCCAGCTCGTGCTCGCGGGCAAGGCGCACCCACGCGACGACGGCGGCAAGGAGATGATTCGTCAGCTCGTGCACTTTGCGCGCGACCCCGAGATCCGTTTCCGCTTCGCCTTCATCGAGGACTACGACATGGAGGTGGGCCGCTATCTCACCCAGGGGGCCGATGTATGGCTCAACAATCCCCGTCGGCCGCTCGAGGCGTGTGGAACCTCGGGCATGAAGGCGGCGCTGAACGGCGCCCTCAACTGCTCGATCCTCGACGGCTGGTGGGACGAGTGCTACAACGGCGACAACGGGTGGGCCATCGGCACCGATGACGTCGCCTCGGACCTCGACTATCAGGACCGGGTTGATGCCAGCGCGCTCTACGACCTCCTCGAGCGCGAGATAACGGTGCGCTTCTACGACCGCTCGGAGGGACCGGTGCCTCGTCGCTGGACCCAAAGAGTTAAAGCTTCGATCCAGAGCACTGGCAGGTTCGTGACGGCGGACCGCATGGTGCGCGACTACGTGACCGAGCTCTACGAACCGGCCGCGGCTCAGGGAGCGTTACTGAAGGCCGGCGACTATGAACGGGCGCGCGCCCTCGCCGACTGGAAGGCTCGTATCCGCGCCGCGTGGGACGGGGTCAGGGTTCTCGATGTGGACGGCGACATCACCGCCGCAGACGTCGGGGACGAACGCACGGTCGGTGCGACAGTGAAGCTCGGCGAGCTCGGGACCTCGGACATCATGGTTCAGCTCGCGCACGGGCGGGTCGGACCCACCGGCGAGCTAGTGGACCCCACCGTCGTCGCCATGGAACCAGCCGGCACGGCCGACGGCATCTGCAACTACAGGGGTACGTTCGGAAGCGAGAGCGCCGGACTGTACGGCTTTGCGGTGCGTGTCATTCCCGCCCACGAGGACCTGCCCAACAGCATGGACGTAGGTCTGATCACCTGGGCTTGACCGCTTGACCGCTTGAGCGGGGGCTACCACCCGAGCTCGTCAAGGCGCTCGTCGCTGATCCCGAAGTGGTGGGCGATCTCGTGGATGACCGTGATGCGGACCTCGTCGCGAATGGTGTCGGGATCCCTGAAGGTGCGCGTGAGCGGTCCCCGGTAGATCGAGATGCGGTCGGGGATCGCGCCGAAGTAGGTGCTCGGCCCCCGCTGAGTCAGCGGCACTCCGTGGTAAAGGCCGAACAACGTCTCGCCCGCCGGCATCTCGGCGAGGACATCGGGGGCCGGCTCGTCCTCGATGACGACGTCGACGTTGTCCATCGCCGCGGCGATGTCGGGCGGCAACGAATCCAGTGCCTCCGCGACGAGATCCTCAAACGATAGATTGGCCATCGTCCAACGGTAAGCGAGCGGCGAACCTTTGAGGGCGCGCCGGAGTCTCAGGTGTGAGCCGAATCCAAGGAGGTCCCGATGCCACCGACACGCTTGCTCGCGCCCGTTACGGTCGTCTTCCTACTGTTGCTGTCGGCCCCGGCGTCGCCTCATGCTTCCAAGCGTGCGGGAGCGGCGACGCCTTCATTACCGTGACCGAGTACCTCTATCGGGGGCAGGCCGTTTGGGAGGCGCTCAGCTCTTCCACCTCGCCTCGAGCACCCACGACCTCGGTCGGCGGCATATAGGCGAGCCTCGTGTCGCAGGGCGAGTTGCAAACCTCGACTAGCTGCCGGCCGAGCGCCGCGTCGGCGGGGACCGTGAACGACAACGCAACATCGAGAATGTTGCGGCGCGCGCTCGGCGTCGCAACGACCTCGCCCAGCAGCACGCGCCGGAGCGCGAGAGGACGGTCGAGTCGGGGTTCCTGCTGGTCGTGCTGGTGGGCCTCGCCGGGACGGTGGCGTGGAGTCGATGCAGAGCTTTCATCGAACGCCTGCTCGATCACCGCGCCGAGTAGATCGTCACGCTCTCGGCGGGCAGGCGGACGACTCCGTCCTCGGCCCCCGGTTCGTGCGCCGAGGTCAGGAGAAGCGTGGCCCGGCGCTCGCGCGCAAGGGGCAGCTCAACCGGTTTCGCGCCGATGTTGCATGCGATCGTGATCGATCCCCGCTCCACGACCATCCATCGCTTGTCCTCGTCGAAGCGCACGGTGGTTGCAGCGAGGTCGTCATCGAGCAGCGCGAGGGTCGAGCGGCGCAGCGCGATGAGCTCGCGGTGCCACTCGAAAAGAGCGGCGTGTGGTTCCCCACTTGCCTCGGACCAGTCGAGCTTGCTACGTGCGAAAGTTTGTTCGTCTTGCGGGTCGGGCACGTCGTCGGGGGCCCATCTGAATGCCTCGAACTCGCGGCGCCGGCCCTCGCTCACGGCTCGGCCCAGCTCGGCGTCGTCGTGATCGGTGAAGTATTGCCACGGCGTCGTCGCGCCCCATTCCTCGCCCATGAACAGCAGAGGCACGAACGTCGCCGTGAACACCAGGGCCGCGCCGACCTTCAGGAGTCCCGTGCTCATGAGAGTGCTCGAGCGGTCACCCACCGCCCGGTTGCCGATCTGGTCGTGGTTCTGGAGATAGCCGAGGAAGCGAGAGCCGGGCAGTCCGGTCGTGGGTCGCCCGTGGTTGCGGGCGCGAAAGTCCGAATAGTCGCCGGAGAAGACGTATGCGTGCCGCAGAGCCCGCGCGACCTGCGAGAGCGACCCGAAATCTGCGTAGTATCCGTCGCGCTCGCCGCTCAGCAGCGAATGCAACGCATGGTGCCAGTCGTCGCTCCACTGAGCGTCCATACCGAAGCCTCCGATCGCGGGCGAACGAACGAGGCGAGGGTCATTGAGATCGCTTTCGGCGATGAGCCACGAGGGGCGGTTCGCCTCGGCCTCGTACCTTCTCACCCGCTGTGTCAGCTCCTCGAGAAAGTGGAGCGCGCTCCGGTCGAGCAGTGCGTGCACCGCGTCGACGCGCAGGCCGTCGCAGTGATAGTCGCGCAGCCACATGAGCGCGTTGTCGATAAAGAAGTTCCGCACCTCCGAGCTACCCGCCTGGTCGAGATTGACCGCGTCGCCCCACGGGGTCTTGTAGGTGTCCGTGAAGTAGGGGCCGAACTCACCGAGATAGTTGCCGGCGGGACCGAGATGGTTGTACACGACGTCCATGATCACGGCGAGGCCCGCGCCGTGGCACGCGCCGACGAGTTTCTTGAGCCCCTCCGGCCCCCCGTAGGCATGGTGGGGGGCGTACAGATTCACCCCGTCGTAGCCCCAGCCTTGTTCGCCGGGGAACTCGTTGGCCGGCAGTAGTTCGATCGCCGTGACGCCGAGCGAGGCAAGGTAGTCGATGCGCTCGATGACCGCCTCGAAGGTTCCCTCGGGAGTGAAGGTGCCGACGTGAAGCTCGTAGATGACGGCGCTTCGAAGCGGGGGCGGACACCAGTGCGCGTCGGTCCACATGAAGCGGTCGTGGTCGACGTAGCGCGACGGTCCGTGCACGCCCTTGGGCTGCCATGCGGATCTGGGATCGGGGCGCCCCTCACCGCCGTCGAGCGAGAACGTGTAGTCGTCGCCGTGGTCAATAGAGACGTCCGCGCGCCACCACCCGCGCGCCGCGGGACGCAGAGCCGCGGTGCGGTCGCACACCGTCACGTCGACGCGCTCTGCCGAGGGGGCCCAGACGGAGATGGCGGTCATGCATCATCCTTGGTGAGCAGGCATACGGGAAAGTCGCGCCACAGTCGCTCGAGCCCGACCTCGCCCGAGTGGATGTGCCCACTGAGACGGTCGCTCCACGATCCGGGCGGAAGCGTCAGCGTCGTGGCCCGCATATCCGGCGGCTCGAGAGTCAAGCGAGGAGCAACGGTCACGACGCGTCCTCCTCTGACGAAGGCGACGACGCGTGCGGCGCCCTCGCCCGACGCCGCCAGCGGCTCGTAAGTCGAGACGGCGCCGAACGCGCCGGGCAGCTCGGCGCGCACCGCAAGCGCTCTCTGCACCACGAAGAGCTTGGTCACGCCGCTGTCGTCGTGCGCACTCGGAAGCCGGTCCGCGGGCTCTGCCTCCATGACGCCTTCGAGCAGCCGGCGTCGTTGGTCGTAGTCGACCGGGCGCCGGTTGTCGGGATCGACGAGGCTCCCATCCCAGAGCTCGCATCCTTGGTAGATATCGGGTACGCCCGGGGCGGTCAACTTGATGAGCGTCTGTGCCAACGTCGCGATCCGACCCGGCTCGACGAGGGGAGCGACGAAGTCGATCACCTCCGCCACGAAGGCGTCGTCGGCCAGGGCCGCTTCGATGAAGGAGCGCAGGGCCTCGTCGTAGGCCTCGTCGGCGTCGATCCACGAGGTGTGAAGCTTCGCCTCCTTGGCCGCCTTGGTCATGTACTCGCAGGCTCGGCGGGCATCGATCGGCCACGCCCCCACGAGCGTCTGATAGAGCAGGTACTCGTCACCCCGGCTCGGCATGTTCCCGTTGCGATGGCGCATGTTCAACTCGGACCAGCGCCCGAGCGCGGCCGCCCACCGCTCGGAGTCCTGGCTCAGCAGGCTGATGCGGACGCGCACGTCCTCCGAACGCTTGGTGTCGTGGGTCGAGGTCGACAACATGGTGCCGGGCCAGTCGCGCTGCATCGTCTCGTTGTGCCGGTGGAAGTCGTCGAGCGACACGCCGAAACGACCCGGGTCTCCGCCGACTTCGTTGAGCGAGACGAGGCGGTCGTAGGTATAGAAGAGCGTGTCCTCGATGCCCTTGGCCATGATCGCTCCGGTCACCTGCTGGAAGCGCATGGCGAGGTTGTTCTCGCCGGCGCCGTCCATGCGGAGGCAGAGCACGGCCTCGAGCAGCTCGAAGAGCTCCGGCTCGAGGTCGCCTCGGCGCCGTCCGGCGTTTGAAATCGCCTCTCCGATGATGCCCTTATCGACTGCAGTGACGATCCTGCTCGAGGGGTCGACGTAGGTTCTGTAGACGGGAAAGGCGGCCATCGTCTCGGCCAGCGCGTCGCGCAGTTCCTTGCGGGTGTAGTCGCGGTAGGCGCGCCGCCTTTCACAGATCTCGGCCAACTGATCGGTGAGCCTCTCGAGGTCGCTTGCAAGTTCCGAGTGTGCGATCTGGAGCTTCTTGGCGCGCCGCTGATCGTCGAGCTCGGTCACGTCGCCGGTGAAGGTCTCGTAGATGCTTGTGAGCGCGCCGAGACCCGAGGGGTCTACGAAGAGACCGCCAACCAAGTTGAGCCAGTCGTAGCCGGTCGTGCCCTGCACCGGCCATTCGGGTAGGGACTCGTCCACCTCGATGATCTTCTCGACGACGATGTAGGTATCAGGCGCCGCCGCTCGCAGCTTGGCGAGATAATCCGCGGGCCGCCTCAACCCGTCGATGTGGTCGATGCGCAACCCTTCGAGATCCCCGCTCTCGATGAGATCGAGCACGAGCGCATGGGTTCGACGAAAGACCTCGGGGTTCTCCGCTCGCAGCCCGGCGAGATCGTTGATTGCGAAGAAGCGCCGGTAGTTGAGCTCCTCGGACGCTACCCGCCAGCGGGCGAGCCGGTAGTGCTGTTGCTCGAGGATCTCGGGGGGGCCGAGGCGCACAAACGTCTGCTCGCAGCCCTCGCAGAGCACGGGATGAGCCACATTCTCGACATCGTGCCCAACCACATGGCCATCAACGACCGTGCCACGCGTGGTGGTGGGACATCCTCAAGCACGGCCCCCACAGTCCCTACGCCGCGTTCTTCGACATCGACTGGGATCCGCCGGAGGACAAGCTGCGCCGCCACATCCTCGTTCCCATCCTCGGCG
>Ga0136623_10000234_pt1 | contig 15292 bp, 11 predicted proteins | sample AntDrymUQ4492106_2_FD_104656 | JGI IMG/M metagenome (GOLD analysis project Ga0136623, IMG submission 104656) | Polar desert sand microbial communities from Dry Valleys, Antarctica - metaG UQ449 (21.06) | ecosystem: Environmental > Terrestrial > Soil > Desert | place: Antarctica: Dry Valley...
AGAGAGGATAACTCCTCCCGTAACTTCCGGTGGGCGACCTCAGCGTGTTCCCCAGGCTGCCTCAGGCCGAACCCCTAGCTAAGAGCACTAAATTGGGGCGAAGATACAGGGGCACTAATCGACTTCCTTGCCCGCAGTAGAAGCAGGTCAGTAACATAGTGTAAGAAAAGTAACTCAAAGACCGCCCAGCTGGGCGGTCTTTTTTCAAGGGTTACCGGCAGTAAGCTGGTGCGCCAAGGGTACACAACTTCACTGGTACAGGTTTGGGCTTTTCTGCTGATCCCATTCAATGCTTTCGACGCTTTCGGAGTCCCGAGCCAAAATCTGCTCACTAAGTTCGTCCGTGCTAACGGCCGGACTGATGTCAACTGAGTACTCCAGACTGCCAAGCTGATCCTCCCCTTTTGGGCGGTTGATTGCTCGAAGCTCCGCGTCAAAACCGTGCCCTTCTATTACTTCCCTAAGAACCTCTTGTGTGCGATCCACATTGCGGGTTCCCATTTTCAAATTCATCGGACGAAAAACCTGTTCTGGCTCACGATACTCCAAGACCCAAAGCAAGAGAAGAGCGAAGATCGCAAGCACGACAGAAAGGTCCCATCGGCCCACGCCGGTCCCAAGCCCGATTGCAAGACTGATCAACAGGACGGTTACCTCTTTAGGATCGCGAATATTCGTTCGGAAGCGAACAACAGAGACTGCCGCGAAGATACCAAATGCACGGGCTGTATTATCCCCTACGATGATCATTAACGCAGAGGCCACAACTGCGAGCAGTATCTGTGTCTGTGCCACGTAGGGGTTGCGTTTAATCGCACTCCTGCGCGGACGGAATGCCAACGCAGTACCCAGGAGTGCTGCAAGCAGAAGGCGAAGCACGAGCGTAGCCAGCACCTGACCCCAACTCTCACCCTCCAATCTATCCTCAGTTTGCGGTGAAGCGTCTGACACACCCCCTAAAAAGGGGTTATCAGATCGGCTCGGCTCCGGAGATCGGCGCTCGCCAGGCTGTGTTTCAGCCCCAGGTCTTCCGTCGCTTTGTTGCGCCACTTGACGCGGCGCTGTCTTGCCGGCCAGAAAATAAACCGCGAACGCGCTCGCCAGGAGAACGACGACAAAAACTGCTACCAGCGTTAATGTTTCTTTCTTTCGTTTCGGATTCAGGTTGAGCATTTAGCGCCTTCGACGTCCAATTTCAAAAGTCTACAGGGAGTCAACCGCGTGGGTGCATAAGAACCGCGCGTACGCGGCCGTACTATGGCCGTTATCGGGGGATCAAAACGACACCAGGCACGCGAGGGGCACGCGACCGTTGTTAACTCCAGTTGTCGGCGCTTTGGTCCATGAAAAAGGTCTGACTGTTGAATTTTTCATCCTGCCGAGCAGGGGTAACGTGCACGTAGCTGCCATCGGGTCGCAGTTTGCGCGCTTTAACGTTGTCGCGCAGGTAGGCATTAAGTACAACGTCTTTCAGGTAACTCTTCAAAGCTGGCTCGCGAACCGGTGCGACAACTTCCAGGCGATGCTTCAAATTCCGCGACATCCAATCAGCGCTCCCTATGAACACCTCTTCATCGCCACCGTTGGTGAAACTTAAGATTCGACTGTGCTCCAGGAAACGACCCACTATAGTTCTGACCTTGATCGTTTCAGAAAGCCCCGAAACGCCGGGACGTAACATGCAAATGCCCCGAACTATAAGCTCGATTGGGACACCCGCCTGAGAAGCTTCGTACAGTTTCAGGATCATCTCTCTATCAGCCAGACGATTGATCTTCGCCACAATTCCCGCTGGACGTCCGGACTTCTTATGATCAATTTCGCGATCGATAAGGGCCATCATTTTGTCGCGCAGGTTAACCGGCGCCACCAAAAGCTTGCGATAACCGGCTTGTCTGGAACATCCAGTTAGGTAGTTAAACAGTTCGGTTGCATCAGCACCAATCTGTTCATCCGCCGTAAAGAGTCCGACGTCGGTGTAGGTGCACGAAGTTGTCGGATTATAGTTGCCCGAAGCGATGTGCATGTAACGCCGCAGCGAATCATCTTCACGCCGAACTATCAAGGTGAGCTTCCCGTGCGTTTTTAAACCAAGAATGCCATAGACAACGTGGACACCCGCCTGATCCAGTTTTTTGGCCCACTCAATATTATGCTCCTCATCGAACCGAGCCTTAAGTTCGATTAGCGCGGTAACCTGTTTCCCCTGTTCGCTAGCGCGGATCAGCGCTGGCGGAATAGGCGACTCTGGACCAGTCCGGTAGAGACACATCTTGATGGCTAATACTTGCGGGTCGTCCACCGCTTCGTTAATGAAATTTGTCACGCAGGCATAGGAGTCGTAGGGATGGTGCACTACCAGGTCCCGCTCCTTGATTACATCAAACATCGACCTCCCACAACTCAGTCTCTCCGAGATCATCGGTTGGAAAGTCGGATCTTTGAGGTCCGGGCGATCGAGATCGTAGAGCGACATAAGATCTTGGATTCCCAGGGGGCCCTGCACCGGGTAAACATCACTTGGGAACAGCCCGAGCGACTGAGTAAGATAATGAACTAGACCTTCGGGCATTTCTGAGGAAACTTCCAGTCGGACTGGAGCGCCGAATCTACGCTGGCTGAGTTCGCGCTGTATCGCGCCCAACAGATCCACTGCTTCTTCTTCGCGAATTTCGATGTCGGCATCCCGTGTTACTCGGAACCGATGACACTCTCCGGTCTCCATGCCAGGAAACAGAAACTTAATGTTGGCGGAGATCAAGTCCTCAACGAGCACAAATTTCGAGTCCTGATCGCCAACAGAAATCAAGCGAGGTATCACAGAAGGAACCTTAATGCGAACAAAGCGGGGTTCGTTCTTGAATTTTGGAGGATCGGCTGGCGAAGGCACATTCGGAGCTTGAACCACTAACCCGAGGTTTAAACTAAGAGGTGAAATATAGGGAAACGGATGAGTCGGATCAACGGCCAGAGGAGTCAGGACCGGGAAGACCTTCTCCATGAAGTAGGTATCAAGTTTCTGCTTCTCGAAGGGGGACAGCGACATGTAGGAAGCAATGTTGACCCCGGTAGTTTTGAGTTGGGGCAGTATCTCTTCCATCAGGCAGCTCATTTGATCATTGATCATCGGCAGCAACCGGTTTCTGATCGCTGCTAACTGCTCGGCTGGTCTCAACCCATCCGGGGACAATTCGGTGACGTTTTCCTCCAACTCTTCCTTGAGCGCGGACACCCGAATCATGAAAAACTCGTCGATGTTAGAACTGAAAATCGAGAGAAACTTAAGCCGCTCCAGGAGCGGATTGGTTTGATCAAGAGCCTCTGCGAGTACGTGACCGTGAAACTCAAGGAGACTCAACTCGCGGTTAATGAAAAAGTGTTGGCCCGATGCTGTTTCGGCGCCTGATGCCAACAATCCGAGGTCCGACGATCCCAGTTGTGATTCTTCTTTTCTAATGGCTGTGGACATAGTTGTTGACCTGCTGGCCTGAGCCTCTCCCCTCGTCTAACGCCTTAAAGTACAGCACCTGTTGAAGTCAGGAGCAATGGAAGCTGACGCAATTGGTCCTTCAATAATCGGAGAGCGCAGGGGGGACCTTAGGAATCCGCAATAACTGTTCCAAACAGGCATGAGAGGCAAGGCCCTCGCGCAGAGTTGCTACAAATTGGCAGTTTCAATGCCATTAGCACAAAAAAGCAATATTCGCTGTACGGATTTAATTCTTTAAAGATCTAAAATCGACTGTTATCGAGCCTGGAACTTCGGCAGGTCGTAAGCTCGATAGGCCGGAACACTCATAAATGCGTCGCTTTCAATGATATAAGCCGTGAGATGATTTCCGTAAACGCATCCCGTATCCAAACCAATAGCATGACAGGCCCGACGTGGCTCAGCGGCCGGCCAGTGTCCAAACAGTACCACTTGGTCTGAGTCGTAGACCTCATACCACGGGATACCTTCGCGACTTGTACGGTCCTCTCCAAGAGTGCGAAGCTCTGTCAGGTCGTCCGGCGATTGTTCTGCCAGCGCAATGCCGGGCCTGACTCCAGCATGCACCACCAGATGGGTACCGAGGTCAATCATAAATGGCAAGGAACCGAGATAATCGCAGTACTGTTTTTCATCGGCTCTGAGTTCGTTATAGACCTGCTGTTGAGAGCTTTTCAGTGTTGTTCGCTCACCGCGCCAGAATTGAAGCAGCGCCAGGTCATGATTTCCAAGCACCGAGGACAGCCTCGAGTCTGTCATAAATAGGTCAAGAACCTCCTTATTCTTGGGACCTTTTGTGATTAGATCACCTACTGCGACAACCCGGTCGGTGGGTTGTAGGGCCAACGCTTGGAAAAGCAAGTTGAGCTCGTCGAAACAGCCGTGAATATCCCCGATGACGATCGTTCGCGCCATATTTTTGCTTTCAGTTCTTTGCTTCCAGACCCAAAATGCCAGACATTCTCGAAACCGGAGACAGTACTGCGGTTTGCAAAAAACCGCTACTATTTGAAGCATTTAGACTTTCTTGCCTTTTCAACCCCTCATTGGGGAACTTTGAAGGCAGCCTGGCCGTTCGTTGTGACGGTGCCTGGCGTATTTAATTGATGCGTGGCCCGTTTATAACATTTTAGGTGCGTCGGCGCACAACGTACGACCACGTGGAAGCATCTCTATTATGGCCGCATCGAGTGAGGCAAAATGCGCAATTTGGCTTGATTTTACAGCAGCAACCGTTTGACACCCCTGAAAACCGTGTGATAACCTTCGGTGTGATTTGGCTCCGGTTCTGAAAGAGTTTCAGGCATGGATCTCTCAGGCATGGATCTCTTAGAGGAGCCCTTAGAAAACCTCGCAAGTAAAACATGATGATCCCAACTAGGACTATCCCTCTCGACTCGCTCGGAATTTGGTGGTGAAGGAGCAAGACTTTTGACCTTAACAAGCTTCCCCAGTTTGATCGCACGGCTGGCTTTGTTAACAGCGCTCGTCCCCGCGACGATTTGTGCACAAATACCAGCGGGTTCGTCTGCTCGCAACATTCAATCAGAGGTTGAGAAATCGGCTCCGCGTGTCTCGCAGATAATTGCCCGAGCGGAGGACCATTTTCGCCTGGGCAAGTTAAACCTCGAAGACAATAAGCGCGAGCAGGCGCGTGATGAATTCAACAATTCAGTAGACGTTATCCTTAATTCGGGTATGGACGTTCGGGCCAGTCAGCGGCTACAGACCTTCTATCTCGAGTTGGTTGAGCGTATATATCGCGAAGAGGTTCCACTCGGGCATGGCTCATCGCAAGCGAGTGAACTTGTTGCGCAGAACGTGCAGTCGCCTGGTGAGACGTCGCAAAAAAGTCAGGTACCGCAGATCGGATTTCTCGACCAACGGTTCGAACCATCTCCCCTGGATGAGCTAAGCAAGCTCGTACTCACACCGGATGAACAGAATGTCTCCGATGCCGACGTTGTAGCCCTGGAGCAAGCGAAGCACAACGTTAATTTCGCGTTTACTATTAATCCATTAATTCAGCAATATATTAATTTTTACCAGGGCCGTGGGCGAAGCACTATGGAGTCCGGTTTGCGCCGATCTGGTCAGTACATGAAACTGGCTCGCCAGACATTTAGCAAGGAAGGCGTGCCTGTTGACATCACCTGGTTGGGCCAAGTCGAGAGCGCTTGGAAGCCCAAGGCAATGTCATGGGCGGCTGCTTCCGGCTTGTGGCAATTCATCCCCAGCACAGGGCGGGAGTACGGATTGCGACAAACAGCTTGGATCGATGAACGCAACAGTTTTGAGCAGGCGACCAGGGCCTCGGCTCGATATCTGAAGAGTCTTGCCGCTCGTTATAATGGTGATTGGGAATTGGCTATGGCAGCCTATAACACGGGTGCTGGGAATATTGATCGGGCAATCTCACGCGCTGGTAGTAGGAGCTTTTGGGCCATCTATCCTTACATAGCCCAGGAGACTCGTAACTACGTTCCTAACATCCTGGCAACAATCTTGATCGCAAAAAACCCCGAGAAGTATGGCTTTAGAGGCATACGTCCGGAGCACGCAATCTCGTACGACACTGTGCAAGTGACAACCGCCACCAGCCTGCAATTGGTAGCTGCGGCTACGGATACCAGCGTTGAACACATACGCAGCATCAATCCAGAACTGAAGCGTGATGTGACGCCTAGAGCCGAGGCTTACAATGTTCGCGTTCCGGCAGGAAAGGCCAAGCAGTTCCTTGCCGTGTTGCAAAGGATTCCTGGAGACAGACGTGACAGCGCCAAGGTTATCTCAATTGCTCCGGGAGAAGACTTACAAAACGTAGCGAGTCGCACAGGCGTCAGCGTGGCCCAGTTGCAGGCGATGAACAGTGGAGTGGATCTTAAGTCGACCACTAAGTTGGTGGTACCCAATAGCACGGTTCGTTTGACGAGCTGGCGTCGGGCGAAACCGGGAACAATCGAGGCGGCTGGTTCGAATCTAACTAAGATTCGCGCGCGCAAAGGCGATACCATCGCCAGGATCGCGGCTGCGCGTGATCTTGACGCTACGGAAATCGCTAGATTGAACGGTGTGGCGCCGGATGCCGAGTTGCGTACTGGACAGGAAATAAGACTCCCGGCAGCAGCTGGTGCAGCACCCTCACGGCGCAGATAGTTTGAGACTGTTTAGACGCGTCTTCCTTATCCGTCTTGGCGTGCAAGAAATTTTGTTGAGCGCGCTTTCGATAAGCTTCGTAAAGCGCGCTCGATGGTTTTTAAAGTAAGTCCTCATCCTCATATAGTAAACTTCACTACCGGAGCCCTCACATGCTCTTTCGCACGCTCTCGGCTGCCGTTTACGGCATTGACGCGGACCTCGTAGACATTGAAGTCGATCTGACACCCGCACGCGGCGAGTCTGACTCGGCTTCGTCGGTGACGATTGTAGGTCTGCCTGACGCAGCAGTCCGCGAGTCGCGTGAGCGAATTCGTGCCGCCATTTCCAACTGTGCTTTTTTCTTTCCCTTTCAGAAGATCACCATCAACCTCGCCCCTGCGGATGTGCGCAAGGAGGGTGCTAGTTTCGATCTACCGATAGCTCTGGGGATACTTGGCGCTAATGGTGATCTTGCGGAAGAAAACAGTTTGGTTCATGTGCTTTGCGTTGGCGAGTTGTCACTCGATGGTCGCGTGCGGGCAATCAAAGGTGCGTTGCCAATCACGATTCTCGCGCGGGAGGCTCTCATCCAGCACGTTATACTTCCCGATGAAAATGCCAAAGAAGCTGCAGTTGTCTCAGGCGTTAACGTTTATCCGGTAGCAGATCTGCGCAGTGCTGTTGAACTAATTGCCGCGCTAAGTAGCACAAACCCGCCACAACCATTGAAAATTGATCCGGCGGAAGTTTTGGTTCAATCCGATCACTACAGTGTCGACTTCCGTGAAGTGCGCGGCCAGCTATCTGCCAAGCGCGCCCTTGAGGTTGCCAGCGCCGGCTCACACAACATTCTACTCATTGGCCCGCCCGGTTCGGGCAAGACTATGCTTGCGAAGCGGTTGCCTACGATACTGCCACCATTGGAGTTTGAAGCTGCCCTCGAGCTAACAAAGATTCATTCTGTGACTGGACTGACTGGGCGGTCCGGTCTTGTGACTGAGCGGCCTTTTCGTTCGCCGCATCACACTATTAGTGACGCAGGGTTGGTCGGTGGTGGTGCAGTGCCGCGTCCCGGCGAAGTTTCGCTGGCGCATCAGGGTGTGCTATTTCTCGACGAGCTCCCTGAGTTTGATCGCAGTGTGCTTGAGGTACTACGGCAACCGCTGGAAGATCAGAAGGTGACGATCAGCCGCGCCGCCATGTCTCTAACCTTTCCGGCCTCGTTCATGTTGGCGGCGGCGATGAATCCATGCCCTTGCGGCTTTTGGAATGATCCTACAAGAGAATGTCGCTGCTCGCCTTTGCAGATTCAGCGCTACGTGGGCCGGATCTCGGGGCCCTTACTCGATCGGATTGATATTCACGTTGATGTCCCGGCAGTGAAGTTTCGTGAGTTGACCGGCGACCTGGCCCCTGAGGCAGAATGCTCTGCGGACATTCGCCAGCGGGTCATCCAGGCACGAGCTCGTCAGCGAAAACGATTGTGCGGCGAGAAGATATTCTCCAACTCAGCAATGACGCCGAGGATGATCCGGCTTTATGGCCGTATTGATTCCGATAGCGAACTAATGCTTGAGCGAGCGATGACACGGCTAGGCTTGTCAGCGCGTGCTTATGACCGTATTCTGAAAGTTAGCCGCACCATCGCAGATTTGGAAGGTTCTGAGGAGATTTGCTCGCCGCATGTGGCCGAAGCGGTGGGTTATCGCTCACTCGACCGCACATATTGGACTTAGGCCGTATTTGGTGGCCAACGTGTTGATGCGGCAGAAGAAAACCGTTAACTTTTAGCCAGGTAAAGGCAACGACGCGCTCTTAGCGCCGCATCACACCCGCGTTGAGGGTACCTAAAACCTCTCCACTCTTCCCATATTGGGAATCCTGAGGAAGGGTGCCGCTCTCTTGGAACCCGGCGGACGCGTGATAGTCGTGGCGAACAAGCAGCAGGAAATGAGTTCTTTTGTCGTTTGCCCAATCAGACGAACACGTGACCGCAGCCGAAACCGAGACACCTCCCGTAACCGATTACGGCCTGACACAGAGAGCCGCTCAGGGCGATATGGATGCCTTCGAGCAGCTATATCAGCGCCACAATCGGCGGGTTTACTCCCTTTGCTTGAGGATGACGGGAAACGTCTCGGAGGCTGAAGACCTGGCACAAGAGGTCTTCATTCAGCTCTTTAGAAAAATTGGAAGCTTTCGTGGTGAGTCGGCCTTTACGACCTGGTTGCACCGGCTAACTGTCAATCAGGTGTTGATGCACTTTCGCAAACGCGGGGTCAAGATGGAACAGACCACCGAGGACGGCGAAACACCGGTGCAGATAGTCAAAGGCACGGAAAACCCGAATGCGATGCCCGTGGTCGATCGCATAGCGCTCGACAAAGCGATAGTGCAACTGCCCCCGGGATACCGTACGGTTTTTACGCTTCACGACATTGAAGGTCACGAACACGAAGAAATTGCCCGGATGCTGGGCTGCTCGGTTGGGACGTCAAAATCCCAACTGCACAAAGCCCGAATGAAGTTGCGGGGCCTGCTCAGGCAACAGAAGACGAAGGAGTAGCCTCCAAACAACGCTCGTCGGTTTCGAAGAAGCCGAACGGCACAACCGGAGTAGGTTTTCTGCGGGCACCACCCGCAAGAACAAACTCGAATGCAGTCTCCCCTTGATTGCCCGAACCAAAAATGTCACGTAACACGTTAAACCAGGCTTTATTGAGAGCGTGGCAGATCCGAGGTTTAAGACAATGAAATGCGAAAAGTGCGAAGAGTTGGTCGGCGAGTTGCTTGATGGAACTCTGAGCGGTGAAGACACATCAACGCTGAACATGCATCTGGAACAATGCCTGGATTGCTCGGACGTGCGTAACGACCTGCAGTCTATTGTGAGCTTTTGCCAGACGCAGCGCGGCCAATACAGCGCGCCACCAAATGAGAAAGCCTTATGGCTGCGTATTCGCAATATCATTGAGTCAGAAAGCCAAGCTCTAGTTGGTTCAGTAGGCCAAACTCGCCCGCGAAGCAAGAGCCTTTGGGCCGACTGGATGAGTCGGAGCTGGGAACTGTCGATTCCACAGCTCGCCGCCTCAGTTGCCGCCATCGTTCTGATAGCCTCGTTAGCGACCACTGTTGGTTTGCGTAGATGGGAGGGCTCGGTAGGAAGCGTAAGCAGTTCATCGGCTTCGCCAGCTCCTGGTGTGACTGGAGCAAAACATCGCGATCGCATGTGGCGGCAGCAACAGTCAATCAGCTATTGGAATCAACGTGTGGAGACGAACAAGGCACGTTGGAACCAGGAGATGCGCGATACCTTTGATCGGAATCTGCAAGTTATCGATCAGGCGGTCACAGATTCACTCAATGAACTAAACCAGCATCCCGAGGATGAGGTTTCAGAAGAAATGCTCAATGCCGCACTCAATGAAAAGCTGGCATTGCTCAGGGAGTTTTCAGATCTGTGAGGTCTGCAGCGGAGATTTCCCGATTAGTTTTTGCAGAGTTTTCGTTTTGAAGAGCCCCGTACAAATGCATACTCGATCCTTGCTCGCGCGCCTTACATTTTCTCGCGCCCACCTGTTATCAGTTCTCGCGGTCTTTGCTTTGCTCGCTCCATTTAGCGGTCTGACCTACGCCCAGAAGCACCTCTCTAAACGTTATCCGGCTGGAAAGAGGGTTAGGGTCGAACTCAAAAATATTTCTGGCACAATCATTGTTGAATCGTGGAACCGTGATGAAGTCAAAGTCTCAGCTACCATGGAATCACCGACCGCCAACTTCTCACCAAGGCTGGTTGACGATGGACTGGTAATAGATGTGATGGGTGACAATCGCGGCCGAGGCGACGTCGGCGATGTAAACTTCAAGATTCAGGTCCCCGTCAATTCTTCCGTAGATCTGGAAACAAAGCGTGGGGATATCAGGGTCGCCAATATTCGCGGTGGACTTGTTCGCGCCCACGTTAGTTCGGAAGGGGACATCGAGTTGACAGGAATCAGCGCTTCGCAGGTTTTTGCTCAAAACACTATCGGAAATATTTTCTTCGATGGCGAGTTCTCACGCGGCGGCACATACCAGTTTCAGTCGACCAAGGGAGACATTAGCATTCGGATACCTTCGGATTCGGCCTTTCGTCTGGTGGCTGCGGCGCCTACTAAGAGAATTGAGCTGGGCCAGTTCTGGAACAGCAACTTTAAGACAGTTGGCGAGGGTCAGAAGTACGGTAAATTCGTGGGTGATGTTGGTGACGGTCGTTCATCAGTAATGGTCACAAATTTTCAAGGCAGTATTACTTTCATCCGCCGATAAGCAACCGGGCTACGCGGGACTTTTGATGCGGACGATTCTTGATCTTCGATTGAGAATCGTCCGCATCAGTTTTTGTAACTAGGGCGGCTTGATGCTCGATGATATTCTGTCAATCAGCACGATCGCGTGCTGGGAACTTCATTCTGCTTCCGACCGCGCAGTTCCATTCTTACGATGTAGAATTGAATCATGCCTTCAGACACATCCGATTCCAGACCAATAGTTGCACGGCTGTGGGTTTCGGCCTGCAAGCTCCTCGCTTTGGCCCTGTTTGTTTCTCCCTCGTTTGCCCAGCAGAAGAGTAGGAATATCGTCACACGTGTGGTGCCTTTGATCACGCGGTCGGTTACCAGAGAGGAAGTTCTTCGTCTTGGGTATGGAGGAACAGTGACGTTGATCGGTGCCCCGGAAGGTTCGATCACTATCGAGGGTTGGCCTCGCAGCGAAGTTGAGCTAAGAGCGGTCATTGAACTCCGGGCGGAAACGGAAGAGGACCTCAATCGCCTGGCGATCGTCAATGGCGTTGTAGTGGACCAGGATCCAAATCATGTGCGCATCCTGAGCACAGGGACTCACGACAAGGTCTTTATGAAACGCGCTGCCAAGGGCTTTCCCAAGAAGCTTCTGGGACTTCCCTGGAAGATTGACTACCGCATCCGCGTACCGGTTGCGACAGACTTGGAGATCAACGCTGGGCGAGGCGCTATCAGCCTCACAGGAGTTGAGGGGGCAATAAGTCTCTCGGCCACGGAGAGCGAGACAAAGATGACTCTGAGCGGCGGGTCTGTGATGGCCACCTTAGCGTCTGGAAAGGTACAGGTAAGAATTTTGGCACGTAGCTGGCGGGGAAGCGGGGCGGAGATCCGCATCGCGGCAGGAGACTTAACGATTGAACTCCCGGTTGGCTTTAATGCCGACATCGATGCCGACGTTCTGCGCTTGGGTCGAATCGTCGACAGTTATGGGGCCTTGTTGTCGCGCGAACGCCCGGGCATTACTGACCGGATCGTCAGAGCCCGCGCGGGAGTCGGCGGAGCTTTCTTCAAGTTGGTAGTGGGAGACGGAACGATTCGCATCGTGAAAGAAGGCATCGAAAAATGATTGCCGATCGCCATTTGCCCGCTGCGAAAAGCTCACCACGTTTGAAAAGACGAAATCGGCAATCGAACCCACCACCTCGCTTGTCACCTGATCACTTGTCCCTGTATTCTCTTTTCCCATCATGACAGTAAAATCAGACCGCTGGATTCGCCGCATGGCGGAGGAGCAACAGCTCATCGCTCCATTCGAACCCAAGTTGATCCGTCAAATCGATGGCCGCCGGATCATTTCTGCGGGAGCCTCGAGCTACGGATATGATATGCGCCTTGCTGATGATGGCTTTCGCATCTTCTCGCCAATTCATGGACGTGAAATCGATCCCAAAGCATTCGATGAAGAATCTTTGGTCGAGCCGCCCTTGCGCACCACAGAAGACGGATCAAAGTACTATCTCCTTTCGCCCCACTCCTACGCACTAGGCGTGACGGTGGAAACGTTTCGCATGCCGCGGCGGGTAACGGGTATCGCGATGGGCAAGTCCACTTACGCGCGAGCCGGTCTGCTCGTGAACACTACGCCTCTCGAGGCGGGCTGGGTGGGTCGGCTGGTTGTTGAGCTGGCAAACCTTGCGGATCTTCCTTTGCGCATTTATGTGAACGAAGGCATTGGCCAGGTTGTCTTTCTCGAATCAGACGAAGAGTGTGACGTTTCCTATGAGGATCGCGGTGGCAAGTATCAGGGGCAGACAGGTCTCACCTACTCAAAACTCTAGTCGGCCGGCCAATTAATAACTGCAAGGCTTTTGTAACAAAATTGTTACTTGGCTGAATCCTTTAAGTCTGATAATGAGTTGGGCTATTCAACCGGTCAGTTTGATTAAGCCCTGGTGCAACCGTGACCAAGGTTGCAACATCCTTGGGATTGAGCTCAAAGTGAAGTAGAACTTCACAAGCTGTTTCTCTCTCTCCTTATCCAAACCCCTTTATTTTGGGTCCCCTGAAACCCCTTGTTCGAAGAGTCGTTCACGGGGTGTAGAATTTTGAATTAGATCCTTTGGAGGAAATGGGAGATGAAAATTATGTATAGCAGAATAGGAACGGCAACACTGCTGATGCTGATTAACCTTGGCGTAATGAGTACGGTGTCGGCCCAGCGCCCGTATCGTGATAGCCAAGCCACTATTCGGAATCTGATCAGCCGTATCGAAACGCGTTCTGACACATTCAGCAGAACCCTTGAAAATGCAATTGCCAACCGGCGAAACAATAGCGCTCGTGAAGATGTCAACCGACTGGTTACTGACTTTAGATATTCGACGGATCAGTTGAAGACGCGTTTTGAGAACAGACAATCCACTGCCGCGGATGTTCGCGCAGTGCTTGATCGGGCGGCAGTTATCAACGGTTTTCTATTGAACAACCGGCTCGAAGCCAGAGTGGCCCAAGACTGGCGTTTGTTGCGGGCCGATCTTGATCAACTTGCGCGCTCCTATTACATCAACGACTGGCGATGGAATGCTGGTAGCGTGGACACCGGAAGTGGAACCGGCGTTGGTACTGGCGTTGGTACTCGTTTGAGCGATCTCCAAATGCGCCAATTGACCCGGCGAATCGATAATCGCACTGCAAGCTTCAGCCGAAGTTTTCGGTTGGCACTCAACCGGAGCAACATTAACGGAACAGCACAAGAAGACGAAGCAAGCCGGCATTTGATTGCTCTAGAGGAAGCGACAAGCCAACTTAATAATCGCGTTAGCGGTCGACAATTGACGCAAACCGAGGCGCGGAACGTCCTCGAGCATGCCGGTTACTTAGACTCACTGTTAACCAACCATCAGTTTGACGCCAACGCCGAGCGCGATTGGACCTTGTTAAAAGAGGACCTGAATCAACTGGCGAGTGCCTACGACATCGCTTGGAACTGGGACACGACGCCTGTGCAGGGCGGTACAGCGTATGGACAGGACGCTCAACTGACCGGAACCTATCGGCTCGATACTTCGCGCAGCACTGATCCGAGAGTGGCTGCGGAGAATGCGACGCGTAACCTGCCGGCAACTCAACGTCAACGAGTCTATGACAATTTGATTGCGCGCCTCGAAGCACCTGACACTTTGGCCCTGGAGCGACGGGGCAGCAGTGTCACGATAGCTTCGTCCCGTGCACCACAAATTAATTTCGTGGCGGATGGACGCGAGCACGTTGAAACTAATCCGAATGGCCGCGAGGTGCGAGTTCGTGCGAACTTTGCGGGCGACCAGTTGGTCGTGTCAAGAACGGGTGATAGGGAGCAGGACTTCACTGTAACCTTCGACCCCATAGATAACGGTCGTCGCCTGATTGTGACCCGACGTCTCTATTCGCCTCAGCTCAATCAGCCGATTTCTGTGGACTCTTACTATGATAGGACGGCGGATATGGCGAGGTTAGACCTCTATTCCAGCAGTCCGGACTATTCGACCGTTCCGAGCGGTTCGACAGCGAGCGGCGATTTCGTGATTCCTAATGGAACGCAGCTCGTTGCCGTCCTAAACTCTAATTTATCGACGGAGACGGGGCGCGATAATGAGCGCTTTACAATGACCGTTCGTTCACCGGGCCAGTATGATGGCGCAACAATCGAAGGCTACGTGACAAACGTCAGTCGCAGCGGCCGCGTCACCGGCCGTTCCCAGATGACGCTCAACTTCGACACAATTCGTTTGCGTGATGGCCGAAGTTATCGTTTTGCGGGAATTGTCGAAGCCGTTCGGACGCCCGGGAATGAAACTGTTCGGGTTGATAACGAGGGCGCTGTGCGAGAAGGTGATCAGACCAATAAAACGGTGCAGCGTGCCGCCATCGGCACTGCCCTGGGAGCTCTCATTGGCGCAATCGCCAGCGGCGGCAAAGGCGCAGCAATTGGCGCGGTATTAGGCGCGGGCGCAGGAGCTGGTTCAGTCTATGTGCAGGGTCGTGAAGACCTCAATCTGACAACTGGGACCGAGGTTACCATCAGAGCCAGCGGTCCTCAGTAAATTGCCTTAACGGGCTCGACCTGAACATGGTCGAACATAACAGTTACGGACGGTGAGTGATTTGCCGTCCGTAATTGTTTATACCCCTTTCAGTTTAAGGCGATCTGAACAGGCTGGGGCAATCGTTCGGCCAGCAACGTCAATCCGCGCGGGCCCGCGACGGCGTTTTTGTCTGGTGTTTGGAAAAAAAGAAAACCCTGGCGACGGCGGTCGGAAGGTGACAAAGGGGTTTTCAGGTCAAGAGCATAAGCAGCAAGCTCAGCCTCAAACTGCTTACGCGAATTTGGATTGTAGACATA
>Ga0136623_10000235_pt1 | contig 15249 bp, 22 predicted proteins | sample AntDrymUQ4492106_2_FD_104656 | JGI IMG/M metagenome (GOLD analysis project Ga0136623, IMG submission 104656) | Polar desert sand microbial communities from Dry Valleys, Antarctica - metaG UQ449 (21.06) | ecosystem: Environmental > Terrestrial > Soil > Desert | place: Antarctica: Dry Valley...
ACATTCTCGATCGCTTGCGCCGCCTTCTCTTCGATCGTTCCGTTCGCGTTCAGCGCGACGTCTTGATTGATGTTCTCTTCGCCGGTCTGGTAGAGAAGCGCGCAGCCGATATCCATCACGTTTCCGAGCGGAAGCAACGTGAAGACGGACCCGCTAGGCGACATCAGTTTCGGGTTCACAATGAAGTAACCCGGCTTCCCCTTGCGACGACGCGCCGACGTGAAGCGCGCCGTGTCGAGAGCGGGAGCGAAGTAGTCGTCGTGGTAATTGAACCCGTCGTTCGGGTCGTTCGTCGGGTCAACGATGATCTGCGAAAGCGAACCATCGCTCACGCGGCCCGCGTGAGTCTGCGGAGCGGAGTCGACTTGGCGACACGCGAGAGCGAACGCCAGGTTCCGGCGCATCCGCGGAGTTCCCGCGCCCGCAACCGGGAACAGGGAGTTCATATTGTAGTTGCCCCCGGACACGTTGACCCGCTTCGCGCTCACGGCGGAGAAGTCGAGAGCGAGCGCGGCGGACCACGTCGGGTCATCTTCGCCCGCGCCTCCGTAGGCGGCGGGAAGCGCGTTGTCGCGCGCCTCGAGCATGGCGCGTGTGAACGTCTTCGTCGCCACCATCGTGTCGAGGTAGCCCTGAATCGACGCAGCCTCCGCGCCCGTCCGCGGACCGACGACGCGAAGCACGCCCCATCCCGTGATCGCGTAGGGCGACGCCTCGAGCGCGACGAGACACGCCTGAACGGACGCGGTAGAGGCGAGGGGTTCCGTGCAACCGAACGCCCACGTCGACCCGAGTAGAAGGGTTCCCGCGGCGAAGTTCAGAACGAGACCCGTTCCCGTGATCGCGTAGGTCGTCGCGGTCCCAAGGGCGATTTCAGGTCCCCACGTGCGACCTGCGTCGAGAGAGATCTGAATGCGAGCGCCCGTGGTCCCGATGGTTCCCGCGGCGGTCACGCGGACCTTCACTAGGTATGCGTCATGCGGCGCGCCGGTGACGGTCAAGACCGACGACCCCGCGCCCGTCGGAACGACGACGGAGGCAACGCCGGGAGTCGTCGTCGCCGCCTTCATGAAGAGCACGGTCCCGCCCGCGGCGATGATCATCGCCGCCTGATCGACGGCGGGTCCAATGCCCGCGACGCTCGCGAGAACGTTCGCGTTACGCGTCGCTACGATCTGCGCGGGAACGCCCGCCGACGAGACGCCGATCACGACCGCGACGCTCGAGGCGGGAACGACGACGACTCCCGCGCCACCGTCGAGAACCGTCAATTCAACATCGCCCGTGGTCACGATGCACTTCCTTTAGCAGCCATGATCCTGACCTCGTTTGTTTGCCACGACTTGATCGCGTGACAGTTGGCACAAAGCAACTGATACCTACCGTCAACGTCTTTCAGTGCACGCTGAAGAATCGTGACGCGACCGACCGGGGATGTGCCCGGTCCGTTGGGTCGACGCTCGCGAGCGCCGTCGTTATGAACATGATCGATCTGCAATGCGCGCTCATCCAAGAACCCGCATTCGCTACACTCACGACCGAACCTGAGAAGCACGCGAGCGCGTAGCGCCTTCGCGTAGCGCTGGCGCATGGCGTTTGCGGCCGTCCGATGCCCCGCCTCCCACCGCTTGACGTGCGCCCGATTGCATTTTACGCAACGCGAAGCGCGACCATCCCTCGCTCGCCTGTGCGGATGAAACGCAGTCAACACAAGCTCTCGCTTGCAGTCGATACACGATTTCTTGGCAAGGTTGATTAGGATCATGGGCTCTACTCGCAACCGGGTTCAGTGGATCCGCTTCCGTCGGGAAGCACCATTCGATCGAGACCGACCGCTTCGACATCAGCGGGCGCGTAGCTAGCTTCGACGACCGTTGCTATCTGCGCCGCGGTCCGGTTCGCAAGAGCGTACGGAACGAGCGCGTCGAGTATCGGAGTGAAGAACATTACACTGAAAACGAACTCACGTCCGCTTCGATTGATGTTCGCGGATCGCGTGAACTTGCCCTTCGCATCAAACGCGTGCGCGCCTGGCATGAGTCGCTGAAGCGACGCGCGGACCTGATGATAGAGCGCGCGCGTCACGTCGTAATCGTCGACCTCGAGACCCGTTCCCGCGGCGCCCCAACATCGAACAAGGAACTCGATATCTTCAGACGCGATGGTTCGGACCGCGCCTTGATTGCGACGCTCGAGGGTCGAGAGGGACGCAGAGGCAGAGGCGTACTCTGCGCCCCCGAACTTCGACCCCATCGGTTCGAAGATGATCCGCGGCGGCGCGGTCGTCTCATAGTTCGAAGCGGACCCGACGAAGATCTGTCCAGGGTTGCCGCTCGCATCGGGCGTGAGCGGCGGATAGTTCGCCGCCGCAAGCGCGGCGACGACGTCTTCAGAGATCGCGGCGATGATGGTCGCAAGCGCGCCCATTACTTCACGACCTTCGCAAACTCTTGATCGAGCGCGGACTGAATCGCTTCCGCCCACGGACGCGGAAGCGTTCCGCCATCGGGAAGGATCTTGCGCGCGACCATGTGCTTCGTTCCGGTCTGATGAAAGTTCCCGTGGTCGAGCGACACGATCTCTACGCCCGCGCCGCCCATCGGTCGCGCGATCGTAGCGGCGGAGAGAGCATCGGTCCGACGAAGGATCCGCGCGTCGCCCTTCTTGCGCCGGACGGTTTGCGGGAGAAGCGGTTTCCACGGCGTGCCGTAGGAGTTCATTCCGCTATCGAACTCGTCCGCGAGCGATTCCGTAATCTCTTCCGCGACCTTCGCGGCAATGCGTGAAGGGATCTCCGCGAGTTGTGCAAGTCGATCCGCAAGATCGCGCGCGCCCGCCATGGCGCTACGACTGTCCCGATCCCGGATACCATCCCTGAAGCGGACGTGAGTAGACGTATGGCGCGGCGTAGCCTGGCGTGGGCGACGACAACTCGACCACGGCGGGATGCGCCCGCTGGCGTTCGACATCATCGAACCACTTCAGGGCCATCTCTCCGCGCGTTGCGATGTTTACATCTGCGGCGGCGGACGGGTTGTAGCCGCGGATCATGAGAAGGTCCCATGCCGCGAGCATGCACACGTTCAGTTTCAGCGAATCGGGATAGGGCGCGAGAAGGGGAAGCTTGTAGCGCGCGCGAAACTTGTCGTCCGCGTAGTCGTTCCTCGCGTCAAGGACACGTTGCTGCGTCGCAACCGATACCGATCCCATCGCGCTAGCCGGTAGGCCGAACGCGTAGAGATCGATAAGGGTTGCGTACGCTGCCACGATTACCTATCAGCCGACCGACTTCAGCGCCTTGAACCAGAGAGTCACATCGTAGGCCGATCGAGAGTCGACCCCAAAGATGAACTCCTTTTTCCAGAACACGTTGCTGTCCGTCGGGTTGTTCAGATAGACGAAGTTCGCCGCCTGGCGCTCTTGAATGATGAACGGCTTGATCACCCCGGAGTTATCCAAGAGGTACCAGGTCGTCGGCTCATTCTCGAGTTCGTCGATCACGAGAGGTTCCGCGCTGCCCTTCAGCACGTTCCTGTTGTCGTTCGATCCGACCTGCGTCTGTCCACCGAAGAGAGCGGGCGCGATGAAGTCGGAGTGAAGGATGTTCAGCGCGGCTTCCTCGAGCGACGGCGGAACGACGAGAAGCGACGGACGAGACCCGAACGGCTTCCCGTCGCGACCGTTCCAAGAACGCATCTTCGCGCGCGCCTTCGAATAGTTCGAAGGCGTAAGCGGGAGAGCGAGGAGGTTCGACTGCGCCGCGCTCGCGGGGTTGTCGATGTCCGTGAGATGGGTCGCGCTGAAGAAGTTCACGTTGTCGAACCCGAGGGTCGACGACCCCGCTTGCATCATGCTTGTGATCTGCTGATCGTGAAGCTTGCGTGCAGACCATCCCATCTGTTCCGCGATATGGGAGTAGAGACCGATCTTGTCGTCGAGAAACTTGTTCCTCGGGATCGCCTCCGTCATTTCCCAGTCAAGGTTCGTCACGCTGCGCGAACGCAGCGGCGCATTGTTGATCGTGCGCGGCCCGATCCACTGGCGCATCGCCGGGATGCGATCCATCCACGCGTATGTTTCGAGTTCGGTATCCGAGTTCACGGTCATCGCCAGCTTGGGAGACCACGGTTCGGGCGTCTGATAGCCCTTGTCGTAGGACGTATGAAGTCCCGTGAAGAAAACCTGAAGCGACTGCGGAGTGAGATCCATTTTTCTTTACCCTTCAGCCTTCAGATCAGGAGCCTACCGTGTGGAACGACGCGCCGAAGACCGGCCCGATGCCTACGCGAACTTCGCCGTTCGTGAGACCGAAGATCACTCCCGCGTAGGGGCGACCCGCGCCCGCCGTCTTCACGACGGTCTGATCGTCAATCGCGTAGCAAGGCTTGCCCGCGTCCGCCGCGGTGATTGCATCGCCGTTGACGAACGGGAAGACGCCCGGCTGCGCCTCGACCGTGAGCGCGCCCGCGGTTCCGAACCCCGCGGCGACCGTGTTCACGACCTGCTTTTCGCATCGACCCCACGCGCGAAGCGCGGTCGTGATGTTTCCGGGAACCGCGTTACCCGCGGCATCCGTGAAGACCATTGTTCCGGCGAAGATGGTCGTCGCGGCGGCGACGGGAAGAGCGATCGGCGCGACCTCCTGAAGCAGACCGATCTCTTTGGTGTCGCGGTTTGCGATTGCGGCGGTCATGTTCAGCTAGCTCCGTTCGTCTGCGTTGCGGTTCCGTTCATCCGCGCGAGAAGCGCGGGGAAGTCTTTCTCTGCGTAGCCCAGCTTGCGCCAGATCTTTGCCATCTCCGCGGACACGGCACCGGGCGTAGCACCGCCCTCAACCCTCGCTTCCGTGTGCTCGTCGTCGCCCGTATGAGCGAGACGCGGAGCGGCATCGAGAAACGCTTTCAGCGCGGCGGGCGTCTGCGTCTTCGCCCACGCTCGCATGGTCGGAGCGATCTTGCCCGCCTTCATGCCCGACGTGATCAGCGCGGAGACCTTCGCTCGCTCCGCGTCCGCCTTCAGCGTCGCGACTTCCTTCGCGAGCGACGACGTTCGCTTCGAAGACTGCCACGTCGCATGAAGCGCGCCCATGACCTCATCGATCGACTGCTTGCCCGTGATCTTTCGTGCGAGAGCAAGAAGACCTTTCGTCGTCGGCGCGCCGACGGAGGCGGACGCAGCCGCCGCCTTGTCGTCGTCGTCGTCCTCGTCCTCGTCCTCGTCTTCCTTGTCGTCGTCGTCGTCGTCCTTCGACGGGGGAATCGGCGGGTCCTTCGCCTCCTCCTCGCCGTCGTCGATCTCTTCCTCATGCGTGTCGGTCGTGACGGTCTTCGTCTTCTTGACCTTCGCGGCGACATCTTCCGCGGCGACGATACGCGCGGCGGCTAGCGCCCGCTCCGCGTTCGTCTTCGCGGCGGTCATCGCTGCGTTCGCGGCGACGAGTGCTTTGTTCGCGTCACTCTGCGCCTTCGCGGCGGCGATCTTTCCGGACATGTTTGCGTGATCCTTTTCTGCTGAACGATCGGGCGGGCTACTGAATGAGCTAAACTCATTGCGTGTAAACGTCAAGCAATCCTGAAGCGACATGACCCCATCCGCGAGACCCGCGGATACAGCGTCTGCGCCCGTGAACGTTCCCGCTTCGAACCCTTGGATCGTTGCGACGGGAAGACCTCGACCCGCGGAGACGAGTTCGAAGAACGAGTTCGCAAGCTTGTCGACCGTGCGACGCGTCCGTTTGATCGCGCCCTCCGTGAGCGGAACGGACGGATGACCGTCGGTCTTCTTGCTCCCGCTTGCGATCACTTCGACGCGTAGACCCTGCCTCTCGTTCAGCTTGGTCACGTCGCACATTGCGGTAATGACGCCGATCGATCCGACCCCGCCCGACTCCGGAAGATAGATCTCATCCGCGACCATCGCGAGAGCGTACGCGGCGGAGTAGCAAGCCTCGTCCACGTAAGCGACGACCGGCTTCCCGCTGGCGACCTTCATCTTTTGCATGAGGGCGACCGACTCGTTTAGCCCCGCGCATTCGCCGCCTGGCGAATCGAACTTCATGATCACGGCGGACACGTTGTCGTCGTTCAAGATCAGTTGAAAGTCGCGCGCTAGGTCTTCGTAGTTTTGCCAGAACGAGAACCACGAATCGCCGCCCTTGTGCTCTAGCGGTCCGTCGATCGAGAGCACGGCGACCCCGTCCGCGATCTCCGCGACGTCACTCGCGGTCATCTCGCGAACTTCATACGTCGCGCGATCGCGAACGTGACGCGTCGGATAGGACACGCCGATCGCCTCCGGATGAATTGCGAGAGGCGCGGACCGCTTCGACGAACCGTCCGCGAAGATCGCGACCTCGGGACGTAGCTTGCTCATGTGTGCAACATACCCGCAATCATGCCGCGCGTCGATTCCGTAGGCGCGCAACGTAGGCTTCTCGTTCCGCGTTGCGTCCGCCGCGTTCGCCGTTCCGCCATTCCGTTCGCCATGGGGCGCGGCGATCGTGGGCGAGCATGACGAACGATCCGATCTCCGCGCGCGCGGTCGCGCCTCCCGTTGCGACGCCTTCAATCGGGGCGACCGACGTCGTCGGGAGTTCGCCCGACGCGTGACCCGCGACGCGAACGATCGGGGCGACGACGACCGCTGTCGCCTTCCTCGAGCGCTTCGCCTTCGCGACCTTCCCTTCCGCGCTTCCCTCGATCGGTTCGATCGTGATCGTTCCGATCGGTCCCGATGCTTCGCCGCGAGCGCGCCGCGAGATCTCTTTCTCGAGTATGATGCTAGGCAAGGTCGAACCCGTCGCCATCGCGCGCGCCGTCGTCATCAGTTCTGCAACGTCAGAGGCGTGGAGAGGGTCACGGTGAATGTGTCGGCGCGGTCGCTTGCACGGTCGCGAAAGATACCGCGGCGGACAAGGTCACTTGTACGTTTGCCGCCGCGGCATGGGCAGCGTCAACGATCACGGCTCGCCTTCGACCTCCACGGGCGGAGGCGGACCCGTTAGCTTCTCTCCGCCTTCGATCGCCTCGAGACCAAGCGACTTTCGAACTTCGTTGATCGTCACGATCCCGCCCTCGATATGGTAGGCGAAGATCTTTCCCGCCTTCGTCGCCGCCTCAACCACGCCGATCGGGATCTTGAACTTACGAGCGTACGACTCGACGTCGACAGGAACCCCGTTCGCCTTCAGCGCGGTTAGCGCGGAGGCGGCATCGAGAATGGTCTTCGCTTCCGCCGCCCGGTCTTCGACGGGTTCGACATCCCATGAAGAGAACGGGGCGCGTTCAGGATCGCCGAAGTTGAAAAGCGCGAAGGGGCGCGCGACCTGATCGTAGAAGTCTTGCGAGAACGTTTCATCATCGAACTCGAGAGTTACTTGCTCCGTCCCGCCATGCTGGCGCGCCGCCGCATACGATCCGCCCTCGACCTCCGTGGTCAAGTTCTGACTCTTGATCGTGAGAATGATCGAACGGTCCGCGTCTTCGATCGTCTCGCGGAAAGTCGCGCTTGAACGGTCGCGCGCCTCGAGCAATTCGAGATCGTAGCCCGTCTCGTCTACGTTCTGCGGAAGACCGACGACCGCCTCTTGACCAAGCGTCGACATCGACTGAATGAAGAGCGCCTTCTGAACCGCGTCGCCCGCGGCGGGAACGTAGGCTTTGATGATCGGTAGGCCGTGACGTTCGTTATAACGAGCGCGATCGCGCCAGGCCAGTTGCTTGATCATCCACTTCTCAGCGACTGCCCGGATCGCTCCGTGAAGCCATCCGCGATACATCCCGAACGGAGCGTGAACGAACCACTTCCCGCCGCCCGGCTCGATCACGATCGGACCGTCGGTCGTGTTCGCGACAAGCTTACGGATGTCCCATCGATAATAGATGTACTGCGGATGCCACGGCTTCAGCGTCACGCGCCATGGCGTGACCGACGTGTCCCATAGGAGTTCGCTTACGCTGAACCCCATCATGATCGCCCATCGCTTCGCCTCGCTCATGACGGACTGATGCGCCCATCGCCGCCCGTTCTCTTCCGGGCGTAGCGCCGTGAAGCCTTCCCATTGTTCGATCCATGCTTTGCGGCATTCGCCGTCCGTGTCCGCCTTCGCTTGGACGTGCTTCACGTCTTGACCGAAGAGCGCGCCCGTTCGCGATCCGAGTGTCGCCTGAACGCGGTCGTCGCCTAGCGCATCATCCACAAGCATCGCGGAGAGGGCGAACATTCCGGTCTTGTGCGCCGCGAGCGCGGCGCGGATCCCGCTGATCGTCCAGTCGCCGGTAAGCGCAGTGATCGGAATGTCGCGATGGATCACGGCGGGATTGTCCGCGCGCGTGAGCGGATCGCGCGGAGGCGCGAACGCGTCCGCGTAGAGTCGACCTTGCGCGTCGACAATGGTTCCCGCGGTCGGGCGCGACAAGGTCGATCCCGACGTGAGACGCGTCATGCTGGACCCGCGGAGACTCCCGTTCGCGCTCTTGTCTGCCACGCTTCTATATACGCCGCGACCCGTGCATGTTGCAACGTTCACTCCGGAAGCGACCGCCCGATCCGCGTCGGGGTCACGTGATCCCGACCATGAGGGTCGCCGTCGTTCCCGTCGCGTTGATCCGCGTGAACCCTACCTTCAGTTGCGTTCCCGCGGGAACCGCGCTGAAGACGACCGCGACTCCGTCGAGACCGACGAGAGAGACCGCGCCCGTCCCTCCGATGTAGAGGGTCCGGAACGTCCCTTGCGAAACCGTGTCGTGCGGAACGATTGCGACTCCGCCGTTCCCGTCGATAGGCTGCAACATGATCAGCGATCTCCTTTCAGGGGCGAACACTTCGGACAGTGAGACGAGTTCCCGAGGAAGTCCCCACACGATCCACATGAAGTGAACGAACCTTGCCAACCAGGCGGGGGCGCCTTGCGATCGGGTTCGATACGAACGGCGCGATCGGCGGTCCGCGGAAGCTTGCCCGCGGCGACCATCTCGACCCCGTCGGGAAGTCGTGACACGATCACTTCCGGGATCGTCTCGTCCTCTACCGTCGTCGTCTCTTCGTAGACGGGGGCGAGCACGGGCGCGATGATCGTCGGTTCGGTCGCGGGCGTAGTCTTCTCGACCGTGGTCGTCGTCGTCGTCTTAGGCATAGTCGGACCCTATCTCGAGAGAAGCGAGCGCGCTAGCGCCATGCGATCCCGCGAGATCCTTCGCGCCTCTTCCGTTGCGTAGCGCGGACCGCGCGCATAGAACGCGACGGGATTCGCGCGATCTACACGGATACTCGTCTTCAGCATTCGATGACCCGCACGAATGCACGCGACAGGGTCTTCATTCAACGCCTTCGCTCCGCCGTGAATTTGCATCGCGCAGACAGACCGTCCGCCATCGCCAAGAATGCTAGCCGTGAGCGACGACTCGCGGAAGGCGACCGCGACGAGTAGCGCGGCGGTCCGCTCGAGGTCGAGATCGTCCGCGAACAATGCCCCGTCTTCTATTGCGACGGTCGTGATCGCGGTCGCTAGCGCGCCATGCCTGGCGACGGGTTGCTCCGTCGGAGAGAGACGGAGCATCATCGCAAGGACGACTCCGTAAAGGGCTACCAACGATCGACCCGAACGCTCGAGGTAGAGAGCGCGATCATGAAGGCGAGGAACGCGCAAAAGAAAACGATCCGCGCGATCTCGAGCAACTTCGGATGCGAGGCGAACGCGTAGGCGAACGCAGCGACGAGAGCGACGACGGCGGGAACGAGAGCGATGATGGTCATTCGCGAACCCTACATGACAGCGGACCCGAACGTAAACCCTCCGTCCCATCCGGGCGGGGCGGACAATTCGACTAGGTCAAACGCCGCGACCAGCGCGTCCACTTGGTCATCCTTCCCCCGCTCCGCGCCCGTGAAGTATTCGACCTCTCGCGCGAACTTCTCGGACCACGGTTGACCGCTTCGAACGAGCACGCGCCCGACCCTCCAAGCCTTCGCGGTCCGCTGCGCGCGCGTGTACTTGTTATGCTTCGCGGGCATTCGTTCGATCGCGACGTCTTCGACGAAGAGAAGGTTCAGGATCCCTTTCTCGTTCCCGCCCATGTAGCAGCCATACCGAACCGGGTAAGGATGCTTGCCCATGATGATCTTGAACGCCGCCGCCATCTCGTGAAGCGTGGTCCGCACGCGAAGCACGTCGACCACGTAGTAGATCCCCTTTCCGTCGACCGCGAGAACGACGGCGACGGAGAAGTCTGAAGTTCCCTCCGGTCCGTAGCCGAAGTCAAACCCGATCGCGACGACCTTGGCCCCCTCCGGAAGTTCGTCGAACCATCGCGGCGCGCCGAAGATCGACCCCTCGGGAGGAACAGGCTTCCCTTGATACTGCGTCGCCCACGCGTACGCGCCGACGAACTCTTTCGAAGACGGAAGCCGCTTCGTATCGAGCCACGCAAGCGGCTTCACTTCGGGCCATAGCGCGACCTCGACTCCGTCGATCTCACGGACCGCGGGAAGGTTTATTTCATCGTAACCTCGAGAGAGCAGGTAGCCGATCGGATCTTCCGGATGCCAGCGGGTTCCGATCGCGATGATCGACCCACCGACCCATAGGCGTTGCAGCGCGCGATCGATGTCGCGATGAATCGAAGCGCGCTTATCTTCCGTGTCCAGGTCGACCTCGTTTTCTACGAAGTCGTCGAAGACGATATGGTGCATCTGGTAGCCCGCGATTCCCGAACCCGGACTGAACGCCAAGCATCCGCCGCCGCCCGCGGTCCGCCAGTCGTCTTTCCGCGCGTGGTCCTTCTGAAGTTCGCCGCCCGCGTGAACGTAGATCTTCATGATCTCTTCGGTCCGGTTGGAGGAGAAGAGTTTCGCGTAAGAGCCATAGCCGAAAAGCAAGTGAGGGAAGCGGAAGAGAAGCCACGCGATCGTGTATGCGATCAGCGTCGTCTTTCCGTGCTGAGGAGGCATGCTTACGCAAATATGAAGCGCGCGCGCGATGACCTCTTCACGCGTGAGATGGTCCGTCGTTTCGCCTAGCGAGCAACACAGGTCGAGGTATTCGCCTAGATGCCACGGCGGAAGGATCGTTCCCGCGCTTGCGTATTCGATGAACTCCGGAAGGGTCATGATCGCGCAATCGCGCGCGGGAAGTTGTTCGGGTCTTTTGTCGCGCGCCATGTCCGGGCAGTCTACCACGCAAAACGCCCGCCCCTCGAGAGGGGCGGGCGTATACACAATGCACGCGTCGCGGTTCGGTTCTTACTGCTGAGAGGGTCCGCCCTGAACGATCTCCGTTCCGGGAACATGACGAACGCCCGGCCCCGTGTGAACGACGGGTTGATCGCTCGTTCGAATGGGCGCGCCGTCGGGACCGACCATCGGAGTCGGAGCGGGCGACACAACCGTTCCGTCCGGGTTCAGGGCGGGAGTCGGGTTCGTGGTCTGATTCGCGCTGTCACGCTGGCGCGTGAGATCGTTTTCCGTCGTCGGAGCCGTGGGGGGCGGCGCGATCGGAGGAGGGCTCTTGTGCTCGAAGGGGGCGGTAGACGGATGCTTGCTCATGCGTTCGACCATGTCACTTCCCCGCTCTCGGATCAACGTCGCAAGGTGCCACGCGTCAAAATGCGCATAGCAGCCGTCGCCAAGATATTGCTTCACGTGTCCTCGGCCTGCGAAGGGTTGCTTGCATCCTTCCGTCGCTCGATGCTCATAACGCAGAGGTCCTCGGGGAGACCCCATGCGCCGCCGTAGCTCACGTAGCTGACACGCACGGTGCGCTCGCGACCGGTGTATTTCTCGGTCGACGGGTCCCACTCCCTGAGCCGCAACATGTCGCCCTGAATGAAGCGCCGGTCGTTCTTTCGGACCTCGTGGTGCTTCGTCCCGGCCTCGACGGCATCGAACGCGTTGGGCCACGTCTTTAGCTCGTGAAGGGTCGTCTCGCCGGGCGTCCGGGCGGGCGCCGCCGCCAGCCGCTCTCGCTCTTCGTCGGTCATGGCTTCGCGCTTGCTCATCTCGGAACCTCGACCGCGATCGTCGAACCGCACGGACAGTTACGAAGTTCGATCGACTCTACTTCGTCGACCATCGTTCCGAGGAATTGCAAGAGCGACCATTCGTGATCGGTGAACGTGCGACCGCACGCGCAGCGCTTCACGATGACCGACGCCCTCCCGCGGATCATGCGGTACGTGGTAGACGGCGTCTTCGCTGGCGCGCCGCGGATCGATCGCTTCCGTCGTTCGCTCGAGGGCGGCGGATCGTTCTTCGTCACGGGCGACCGCCGATCTTGATCATGGCGGCGACCATCGCTTCCGCGAAGCGCGCGACCTCGAAAGAGCATCCGCGCGCCTCCGCTGCGTCGCCCACGTAGCGCGCAGCCTCCGCGAGCGGGGTCCCGTCGGGAACACTCTTCAGCGCTTCCGTAAGCGCGACGATCTCCGCCCGCGTTACGTTCGCCTCGAGCGGAAGCGGGATTTGCGACTTCACTTCGACGCCGCCCGCGCGCGCGCCCTGCGGAGAAGCCACGCCTCGATCACGGCGGACATGGTCGACCCCTTCGCAAGAGCGTCGAGTTCCTTCCGCGCTTCGGGAGATAGAGTCACTTCGACGCCCTTCCGCTTCCGCTTGTCGCGCGGGGTTGAGTACCACTCTGATTCAATCGGGTTGCTCACGGCTTCACCGCGTCCCGCTTCGCAACGTACGTCGATGGCGCGAGACCCATGCACCGGATGATCCGGATCTCCTCCGCGCTCATCCGAGCGAGCGCGACGATGTCCTCCGCCGTCGCTCGCGGCGGCGCGGGGTCTGGCGCGTAGTACCGTTCGGCCTCGATGCGTGCGACCCGCGCATCAAGGGCGAGGATCTCGGCGGCGGTGTCGAGTCGGACGGGTCGTGTGCGGGGTCGTTGCGCCATGGTAGATCCCTAGCACTGTCCGGGCGGCGGTCGACACGAAAAGAAAAGGTCGCGCTCGTCCGTCTTACCTTCACGGACCGGAACCGGGGAACGGCGGACCTGCCCGACGATCTCCCGTGACGCATCGCGCAACTGGCACGAAAAAGAAAGCTGTCCGGGCAGTGAAGAACTGTCCGGGCAGTCCGTCTTACTACCATGCTGATTCACAATACAGAGACTGCCCGCGAGTTCGTGACCGCCTGGCTTGGATCATCGCCGCGCCGCCGCGCCTTTTACTGCAAACTTGCGAGCGATGGTATCGGTTGCACGCTCCGCGACGCGAAGGCGGACCGCGCCCGCCAAGCGGCGCGGCGCGTGCTTCATCTCGCGGAGCGCTACGCCCTTTGCGAGGTCTTAGGATGGTCGACCGAATGCGTCGCGACCGTGTCGGAATTGTGGGAGGAAGTGAACAAGGTCGCCTGAAAGAAAACGTCCGGACAGTGAATCACTGTCCGGGCAGTCCGTCTTACTACCATGACCGACAACGCCGCTATGAACCTCCCGACGATCGCTCCCTTCAAGAGCGAGCGCGCCGCCAAGATCGCCATGACAAAGGCGGAGAAAGCCTACTCCGCCGCCATGCAAGCGGTATCGATCCTCCGATGCCAGCCCGTCAACGTCGATTCGAGTCAAGAATGGGATGCGGCGCGCGCGACTGAAAACGCCGCCTTCGACCTTGGATCCGCAGTCTACGCGCAAGCCAAGCGCCAGGGGTTCTACGTCCGATCCTGGTACTTCAGCGATTGCAACCCGACGCGCGACCTCATTCACGCGAACCGCGACTGACCGAGCGGTCGAGAAAAAAAATGCCCGGACAGTGAATCACTGTCCGGGCAGTCCGTCTTACTACCATGACCAGCAAGAAGACCTCCGCCGCGGTGTTCGCCTCTCTTTGGACCGATGCAAAGTACCTCCGCCTACAGGCGCGCAAAGATGCCGCCATCCGCGCCGCCCGACTGGCGGAGTTCTACCGCGCATCCGATCCGGACCGCGCGAAGCTGGACGCTCTCCGCCGCCTGAAAGAAAAACGCCCGGACAGTGAATTACTGTCCGGGCAGTTCGTCTTACTACCATGACAATCGTATGGCTCTCGACCTCGACCATGCTTCTCGCATGTCACTCTCTCACGAACGCGTGCTTCCGCGGCGCGCCTGGCGACCTCATCTATCAGCACGACCGCGAAGCGAACCGCGTGGCGAGCAAGCCTTCACACAAGATCGTCGCGACCCGCAAGGGCGGGAAGCGAGCGGTCCGCCTCCCGTAGACTCGATCGCGATAGAGTGAAGCGCGGCGGCATCTTCGTCCGATGGGGCGGAGATAGCCGCCGCTCCGTTACCCCTATCCCGACGCCCCCTCCCGCCGTCCGAACCGCCAGCGCGACGCCCAACGTCTCGACCACGGCCACGGCGACGCGGACCGCGGCGGGCGCGGGGAGTGAGTCACGTGCGCCGATAGCCGCCGCCCTGAACGCCTCGAGTTCTTCCGCCGTGAACTCCTGAAGACCCTCGACCGCCGCCGAACACTCGACGTGGTCGGGTTGGGAGGCGCGGATCAGAAGCCACGATAGCCGCCCGGCAAGGGGTCCTCCGCGCGCCTTGCGGAGGCGATTGAACAAGGACGACTGAACCGCGAGAACCGCCGCCCGCGCCGCTTCAGAAGGGGTCACGATGCGAGGCTGTCTGCACTGGGCCGCTAACTCGGAATACTTCGACATAGGACATGTCATGCCACGCTACGTCATGCGAGGTCAAGGGACATGGTTTAGTACGGAGCGGGGGACATGGTTTAGTACGGAACGGAGATATGGTTTAGTACGGAGTAGGCGAGGTCAAGGGACATGGTTTAGTACGGAGTAGGCGAGTCAGGGGACATGGTTTAGTACGGAGCGGGGTATGTTACGCTACGCCACGTCATGCGAGGTCAAGGGACATGGTTTAGTACGGAGCATGCCAGGTCAGGGGACATGGTTTAGTACGGAGCGGGGTATGTTACGTACCCCTGTTCGGTTCGGCGTACACACGCCTAAACCAGTACCAGTGGCACCACAAGTTTTTTTATTCGACCCCGATAATTCCGAAATCGAATGGGAGGGTCAACCACGACCCGCTCGAGGCGCGGCGCGCTCGAGGGCGACCGCTCGAGGGGCGACCGCTCGAGGCGCGGCGCGTCAATGGTCGAGGCACAACGCGTCACGCTCGAGGGCGAGGGCTCGAGGTCGAGGGCGACCGCTCGAGGGCGACCGCTCGAGGTCGAGGGCGACCGCTCGAGGGCGACCCCTCGCATGCGCACATGAGGGGCGCCTATCCGCTCGAGGG
>Ga0136623_10000236_pt1 | contig 15205 bp, 20 predicted proteins | sample AntDrymUQ4492106_2_FD_104656 | JGI IMG/M metagenome (GOLD analysis project Ga0136623, IMG submission 104656) | Polar desert sand microbial communities from Dry Valleys, Antarctica - metaG UQ449 (21.06) | ecosystem: Environmental > Terrestrial > Soil > Desert | place: Antarctica: Dry Valley...
CCAAACTCACTACCAGAAAGGCCTACGGTTTTCGGACCTATCATGGGCTGGAAGTCGCTTTGTATCATGCACTTGGCGCCCTACCGGAGCCAAAGTTCACCCACAGATTTTCCTGAGGAGGCATCTTTTTTTTAACCATCTGGTCGAGCATTCGCTCACCGGGGAGCCTCTTCATCCACACGCCGTAATCGACGACGTGCCCTGCGTCAGAGAGCCGGAATTGTCCCTCCACCTCCGCAACGGGCTGTACGCGGAGGTAGATCTCCGGGCACAGCCGGCGGTTCAAATTGATTTCCGCTTGGCAAGCACGGCGGCGTTTTCCAAGTGTCGTGTAGTCCAGAAAACCGAAGTTAACCGGCTTCTTTAGCTTGAGCACGTGCCGCCGCCCGAGTAACACCATGGAGATGTGGGTCTGTATCATTTCAGCCGGCAGCTCATCCGGTGCCCAGCCCGACGTTTCGCGGCAGAGCCTCTCAACCATTTTGAGCCAAAGATCATATTCTGTTCTTGCGTCGCCTTTTTGGACTCCCCCGCCCATCATTTCATCCTCCCCAACTACCGCTCATGTTTGAAATATAACTCAGACCACGAAAGAATGACATAGGGTTAACACGATTGACAGGATCAAGAAACACCATCAAGCCTGTTGACCGGCTTCACCTTGTTAGTCCTGTCCATTAGGGCGCGAGCAGGGCTTTGACGGGCGTCGGGTCGTATAAGCTCGTCCAATGAATGGGCCCACGTTACATTGAAGCCGTAAATCAGCGGCAACCGCTGGGCAAAGCCTGAAGTCAACGGGCTTCGTCGGGTGGTAATCGAAGCCGGCTTCCTTCGAGCGGCGGCGCGTATCGTCTTGGCGTGCGCACGCACCGAGCGGCGCAAACCCGTATCCAGTAGAGTCATCATTGTAAGCGTCGCTCGAGTAGACGATGGTGCTCAGGAATGCAAGCTCCGCCTGGCGCGAACGCCGCGTATGTTGGACCACGATGGGCCGATCCGCCTCGATCACGCTCGCGTAGTCGGTGTCGAGAGGGATATACTCGGGATCTTCAAACGTCTTCGAACTCATTGAAACGCAGGTGCCGAGCAGCGCGCGGAAATCGCGCAGATAGTTGCCCAGCCAGTCGGGCAGCGGTGCTCCTCCCATCGTTCCCAGGTTCAGCATCGCGGTGGACGTATCGGCCTAGCAGAAGCCGATGCCGCCAATCCTCGGATCGGCGCTTCGCACGCGCTCATGACACCGCCGTTCGCATCAGGCGAACAGCTCCTTCAACGATGCTCGGATAATGCCCGCGGCGTCCGGATCGCCTTGCCAGAGCGCCGAGGCGTAAGCCTTTGCCTGCTTGAAGGTGATGTGCGGCGGCAGCGGCGGCACGTCCGGATCCGTGAACGCTTCCAAGACCGCGGGACGATCGGCGGAGAGCACGGCTTCCCAGGCGGGGGCGAGATCGCTCGGATCATCGACAAACACGCCTTTCAGTCCCAGCATCTCGGCGTAGGCGGCATAGCGGAAGTCTGGAATGTCCTGCGAGGCGCTATACTTTGGATCGCCCGCCATGACGCGCTGCTCCCAGGTCACCTGATTCAAGTCCCGGTTATTGAGCACCAAGACCACCAGCCGCGGATCCCTCCAGCGGCGCCAGTACTTGGCGACGGTAAGCAACTCGTTCATGCCGTTCATCTGCATCGCGCCATCGCCCGCCATGGCAATCACCGGCCGATCCGGATAGGCGAATTTTGCGGCGATGGCATACGGGACGGCCGGTCCCATGGTCGCAAGCCCCCCGGACAGCGAGGCCATCATGCCACGGCGGATGCGGATATCGCGCGCATACCAGTTGGCGGCCGAGCCCGAGTCGCAGGTGAGGATTGCGCCTGCCGGCAAGCGCGGTGAGAGCTCCCAAAACACCCGCTGGGGGTTGATGGGGTTGGCGTCGTTCATGGCGCGGCTCTCGAGCGTCTGCCACCAGTTGGCGACATCGCGCTCGATTTTCTCCCGCCAGCCTCGATCCGTTTTCGGCGTGAGCAGCGGCGCGAGCAGGCGCAGGGTCTCGGCGCTATCGCCGACGAGATTGACCTCCATGGGATAACGGATCCCGAGCATGCGCCCATCGATGTCGATCTGAACGCCGCGCGCTTGGCCTTCTTCGGGTAAGAATTCGGAATAGGGGAAGCTCGAGCCGACCATGAGCAGCGTATCACATCCCATCATCATGTCATAGCTCGGTTTGGTGCCGAGCAACCCGATCGCGCCCGTGACAAAGGGGAGCTCGTCGGGCACGGCCGCCTTGCCAAGGAGCGCTTTGGCGATGCCGGCGCCGAGCAAGTCGGCGATCGCGAGCACTTCATCGGTGGCATGCAGCGCCCCAGCTCCGACCAGCATGGCGACCCGATCGCCGGTGTTCAAGACCGCGGCCGCGCGCTGCAAATCGATCGCTGTGGGCAGCACGCGCGGCGTGCTATAGCCGGCCCCCGAGTGTACGGTCCCGTGCTCGCGTGCAGGCGCTTTCGCCTCCATCTCCTGGACATCGTTCGGGAGCACGATGCAGGTCGGCGTGCGTTCCGAGATGGCGATACGCATCGCCCGATCGACCACATGACGCGCCTGGGCCGGTACTATAATCATCTGTACGTATTCGTGGGCGACGTCGCCGAACAGCGAGACCAGCTTGACCTCTTGCTGATAATGTCCGCCTAGTGCGGCTCGCGCCTGTTGGCCTACGATCGCGACCACCGACTGATGGTCGAGCTTGGCGTCATACAAGCCATTCAAGAGATGGATGGCGCCAGGACCGGAAGTCGCGAGGCACACACCCACTTCGCCGGTGAACTTGGCGTGCCCGCAGGCCATGAACGCCGCCATCTCCTCATGCCGTACCTGAATAAAATCGAATTGATTCCCTGCTCGATTCAGAGCACCCATGATACCGTTGATACCATCGCCGGGGTAGCCGAAGATACGCTTTACGCCCCATTCGCTCAGGCGGCGCAGTAGAAAATCACTGACAGTCTCATTCATCGTTCTGATCCCCCATTCGCTGCCGAATTTCGCTCGTATTGTAATACGCACAGCGTATGCCAGTACACGAGGCCTCATACTTAACTACTTACGTAGTTTCGTTAAACTGGGTCCATCCGGCGGCCCGCCATTCGGCAGCACGCTCGTCGATGTCCATCGAATGGTGGCGCTGCATGATCGCCATGGCCTCATCGACCTGTTCCTCCGGGACTCGCGCCGAGACCAGGATGCCACCCCGCCGCACCGCTTCGGCATAGTAGCCGGTCTGGTCCTTGGGCACGCCTAACTCGTTGATCGCCGCGATTAGAACACCGGCCGCGGCGCCCACACCGGCGCCGAGGAGGGTCGTAGCGAGGGCACCGGCGGCGGCCACCGGGCCGATCCCGGGGATCGCGAACATCCCGAGGCCGGCGAATAGCCCGCCCAAACCACCCACAACTGTGCCCGTGCCCACCCCGCTGCCGATCTCTTCGGGAGTCAGCTCAGCGCCCTCAACAGTAGAGGCTTTGTATCGAGACCATTCACCCGCGGCGTCACTGGCGAGCAAGCTGAGATCGTCGCGGGAAAATCCGGCCGAAATGAGGTCGCGCGCCGCACTCTCTGCTTCACTGAACCTATCAAACAAACCAATCACTGTTTTCATAATCGTACCTCTCAATAATCGCGGCGAACGCCGGTGCCCTTTCGGGCCTTCAGCCGGCGTCCACCGGCGCAGGGCTGTAGACGTCGGGGAAGGACCTCCTGTGTCGCTCTATCCCGAAATATTCAGGAGTGGCATCAAACGCGGCGTAAGGTCGTCGACGTGCGGCTACCGCCTGTCTCAGAGGATACGCCGATTTCGCAATGGATAGACATTACGCAACAATGCCGGTGCTTTCGACGGTGGGCTAGGCTCGAGCCCTTCTACCGCTTGGAGGAGCTTGTTAAGGTGGGGCGCCAATGCGTTAACCTCGTGGCTAATATCGCAATACCGCTGCCGAAAGGGCTCCACCTGGCACTTCCTCAGGATTGACAACATATACGGTTCCGCCGTTGAGGTAGGTTTGCACTGCCGCGAGATCGAGCAGGTCCTCATTGTTCGGGTGCGCGCCGTCGTGCAGATCGACCACACGTTTCTCTGCATCGACGGTGCCCCATTGGCGCACGCCATTGGCGAGAAACAAGGTCTCGATCCGACCATCGACGGCGGCAAGTAAGACCTCGGTGAGTCGGTTGGAGCTCTTTTCCTGGCTCGCCATGGCATAGAACCGCTCTCGCGCTTCGCTGCGTCTGGCATTAAAGCGAGGGGCGACGAGCTGCCACGCTTGCTCGTGCAGCGCTTCAGCACCTCGGGTCTCAGGATTTCCGGTGATCCCCTCCTCTAGCACCTCTGGATAGCCGCTCACGGCGCGGTAGATCGGCAACAAATAGTCCACACCCGCGAGAACCAGCGGCGCCCCGGTATGACCGAGATACTTCTTCAGCCCCTCATCGAGCAACGACAAAAACTTGCGGAGCTCCGGCTTGACATCGTCTTTCCCGGCGCCTTGGGCATGATAGATAGGCGAGCTAACATCGCCACCACCGGTGTGAAACTGCAGGTGTTCTTCCGTGAGGTCATGGCCGAGCGCATCGGCAAGCGAGCGGGGAACCTCATCGCCCAGGATGACTTCACTGACGTGATAGCGGCTGCCCTGAAATAACCGCACCTGGTTTTGGCTAAGGGCGAGCACGTAGAAAGCCCCATCTCCGCTGATCAGAGGAAACAGCGGCTTCAAGTGAAAGCGGTGCTCGACCACGGCCAATCCTTCGAACCTCTCCGCCAGGCAAAATGATTGCGCGAACTCCCGGGCAAGGAAAAAGGCGAGTCCGTCGGATTGGTGCTGCCAAAAGTCGTCATTCTGGAGACGCTCTTGCGCGGGATTCAACAGAGCTTCGATCTCCGGTTTTCTCATCTCTTGTTCCTTGAGTTGAGATTCAACCTCGCCTATCAGGTTCTTGAAGCGAATCGGGCCCTGTTGGATCTCGGCACCCGCGCGCGCGGTCGGCATGAATAGCGACACATGCGGTCCCTGTTCCCGATGCCCTGCCAGGGCGCGCAGCTCGTCGTTCGAAATCATCATTGCTCGGCCTTATGGTCGGAGTTAAAACGACACGGTACGTATAGAGTGGCTCACGCCGCGGTACCCGGAAACAACGAGGCCACATGCCCATCGGTCCCTAAACCCGAGAGCGCGCCGCACGCGTAACCCATGAAGAGCGCTGGCGGGTATGCCAATGAGGGGTAAATGACGCAGCTACCGGTAGGGCGCATCAGCGGCACGGTCGGCAGCGATCTGGGGCTCCATCCGATCGCCGATCGCGAGCAAACCATCTTTAGTGATGATCTGATCGCCCCGCTTTTCGTAATGGAACTCGAAGATCCGCGTCAGTACAATCGCATCTACCGGGCATGCCTCCTCGCAAATCCGCAATAGATGCACTTGAACAAATCGATATCGTAACGTGTGGGGCGCCGCGTTCCATCCATACGCGCTTCGGATTCGATCGTGATACATACGGCGGGGCACACAGCCTCGCAAAGCTTGCAGGCGATACACCGCTCCTCGCCGTTTGGGTATCGGCGCAGCGCGTGCAGGCCCTTGAAGCGTGGCGATTGCGGCGTCTTCTCTTCCGGATAGTAAACCGTGACCTTGGATCGAAACAGATGTCGCCCCGTTACCGCGAGGCCCTTGAGGAGATCTAACAACAGCAAGCTCTTCAAATAATATTGGATCCTTTGTAGAAACCTAGCCATGGAGATACGTCGGCAACCTACATGCCAAGCAGGTTATAGCAGGTAACTTTACGAGCGACAGGTACGCGGATACCTTGTGCCGTGGGGGTGGGTCCCTTAATTAGGACGGTCCACGTTAGCTCTTGCGGGGGCTGTAGTGGCATCTCCGGTGGGGGCTCAGGCGGAATTTCCAGGGGTGCTGGCGGTGGCGGCTCCTCGGGAGGATGCTCCGGGGGGTATACAGGCGGCTCAAGGGGTGGCGGTTCTTCAGGCGGACGCTCGAACGGTTCCTCCACTGGAGGATTAGGCGGTTGCTGCTGCGTCTCGACCATCTTCATCTGACCGTCTCGGCTAGTGAGGCGGCGATCTCCATTTCTTGGATCTCGATCACTTTGTGATCTCAGGCGCCGATAGGACGGGCTCCTGCAAGCGCTTCTCGACCGCGTCCCAGTCGATGTTGGAAAAAAAGGCCTCGATGTACTTGGACCGCTCCGACGGCTTATAGTCGAGCAAGAAAGCGTGTTCCCAGACGTCCATCACCAGGATTGGGATAAAGCCAGCGACATTGCCGACCTCGTGAAGGGTAATCCAGTGATTGGACAAGCGCTTTCTGACTGGGTCCTGGTAACAGATCGCCCAGCCCACCCCTCGCATCTTGCCAACGCCGGTGAAGTCCGCACGCCAGACATCGTAGCTGCCAAAACTCGCCTCCGCTGCTTGATAGAAGGCCGAGTCACGGTCAGGCTTACCGGAGCCACCGCGCTTGAGGTTACCGAAGTAATACTCATGCAACACCATGCCGTTGTACTCAAAGCCCAACCGGCGTGTAAGCTCCGAGTAGGCCGGCATCTCCTCTTGATCGACCTTGCAGTCGGCCCAGGAACCTTGCAATCTGCTCCCTCAGGTTGTTGGTCTCCTTGACGTAGCCCTCGTAGAGCTTGACGTGCATCTCGAGCGTGCGATCGGAGACGCCGTTGAGCCCATTGAGGGCGAACTGTTTGGGGGTATAGGGCAGTTGGTTACTCATCGCGCTTCTCCTCTAAAACGACGGCTTGCCTTGAACTCTCATGCTCAGCGCAACAGGTGGGTGCGTCTGTTACAAGGTGGCGGGGTGCGAGCGGTGCCGATCCGCCTCGGCGAAGGACTATCGTCCCTCTATCGCGAAGGAAATCTTGACGTTGACCCGGTAGTAGGTGATCCGATCGTTCTCGACCGTTGCTTCCATCTCCTTGACATAGATCGATTTGATGTTGCGCACCGTCTTGGCAGCCTCCTGAACCGCGAGCTGCGCGGCGTCCGCCCAGCTCTTCTCGGACTGCGCCAATATTTCGACAACCTTTAGCATAGTCATGGTCGCTCCTCCTTAATGGACAAGAGCCAAAAATAAGTATCTTGACGTAGATTAGTACATCGAAACTCCAGAGTAGTGACTTGAGGAAGACGCAGCAGGCGGATTGGGGTGACCGCGGTCGCATTCGGGGGGCCCAGAGCGCGAACTGCGCTGCCCCGCTCCCCCGTCGGCCCGGCGACCACGTGTGCGCCTAGTTTGTCATTAGTTTGTCATAGAGTCGAAAGTGCGTGCCTTCCTTGAAGAACGGCCGAGGCGATCCCCGGTCTGAGTGCGGCGTGATATAGCCATCCTCATCCTCGTCCGCCCCGGTAAACTCGGGTGGTAGTTTCAGCACCTCTTCTGGTGTCGAGGGCAGAGGCGCCCCCGCCGCTAAGGCCCCCGCCACCAAAGCCGTTGTTCCTAAGGCTATCGCCCATCTCGCTAACGTTTTCATGGTGATCTCTTACGCTATGTCTAATATTGTAAGCTCCTTCATTGCAGTTGCTGATGCGGTTTTCGTGCCGGTCTCGCCGGGAGCGCGGAGTCCAGGACCGAGGCCGGGTCGGCTCCCACCGTTGAACCGCCAGGCCTACAGAGAGCAGATGAATGCCTTGACGAACGACTGGTGGCTCAGGGCGTAGTCTCCTCGCTTCCACGCCGTCGAAGCACAGGAAGATGACACCCATGTTCTCGCTGAATTGGCCGCCATTTGGCGGGCCGCCGCTGTTACTTCAGACGGATATCGTTTGTGACCGCCACCACTCCGGGTACCTTGCTAGCCAGAGCCGCAGCCCGTTGCCGTTCCGCTTCGGTATTGGCGAACCCGCTGAGCTGGACCTCCCCCTTGAACGTCTCCACATTGATCGCAAGCCCACTGACCTGCGGGTCCTGGAGCAGGGTGGTCTTCACCTTCGTGCTCAGCGTCGTATCATCGATGTACTCTCCGGTGCTTTCCTGTGTGGGAGTCCCCGCACACCCACCGAGTAAGACGACGGCCAGCGCGGCAGCCACTAAACGTTTGCGTTCTATTCGATTGTTCATTTCCAAATCCCCTCTCGGACTCTCGGTATCAAACTCACTCCCCCAATGTGCCTGAATGATGGGAGGCCTGTAGCCATGGCGGCAACTTCGCAAACCGATTTCACGAGTTGCTGCTCAATACACACTGGCCACACCCAGGCTCGGGCAATCCATATGCCGGGCCCCCTCATCCGGGGATTAAGGGACATGACTTCAGAGGGTTAGGACTAAATGTACCGGCAGGAGCGGATGACAACGCGGATAGGCGGTCGGTAAGAAATACCAATCAGAGGGAAAGAGTTACAGAATGGCACGGCTCGAGACGCAGAAATTTTATCAGCTTTGGCCAGTCTTGCCGGCGCGTGCCGGTCCTCACGCGCATCGCCCGGACCCCTGTCCATACCGATCGCGAGGGAGTTTTTAGCTCGGCGCCGGCGTCACTGAACGGCTATGCCGGCAGCTTCACGTCCTCGTTCACGAGGCTCGCGATGACCCGTATCAGCTCCCCAGGGTCGACGGGCTTCGCCAGGTGCGTCTGGAAGCCCGCGCGTAGCGCGCGTACCCGGTCCTTGGGCTGCGCATAGGCCGTGAGCGCGATCGCCGGGATCTGCGCGGACAGCGGTATCCGGTGCTCCTTCTCCAAGTTCCGGAGTTGGCCGATCACCGCATAGCCGTCCAGCTCGGGCATGGCGATGTCGCAGACGAGCACCTGCGGCGGCGTGCTTTCGAGGCCCTCGGCGAGCAATGCGAGCGCCTCGTACCCCGAGCCCGCGGCGCTCACCTCGGCCCCGTGGCGCGCCAACAGCGTGGCCAGGGCCTCGCGCGCATCCTCCTGATCGTCCACCACCAGCAGCCGCACACCGACGAGCGAGGGTGTCTGCGCGCCGCCGGGCGCGGCCTCTTCTACCTCGCCTCCTCCTAGCCCCGCCGCCGCCGGTGGGACGGAGGGAGCCGGGAGGCGCACGGCGCGCACCGGCAGCTCCACGATAAACGTGGCGCCCCGGCCCTCGCCGGGGCTCTCGGCCCGGACGCTACCCCCGTGCAACTGAACTAGGTAGTGCACCAACGCTAGTCCGAGACCCAGTCCGCCGTGCCGGCGCTTACTCGAGCTGTCCGACTGGCGAAAGCGGTCGAACACGAAGGGGAGGAGCTCGGGGTCGATCCCCGCACCCGTGTCGCTCACGACGATCCGCACGTGGGGGTCCACGCGCTCTATGCGCAAATGGACGCGGCCCCCGCGGGGCGTGAACTTGATGGCATTGGAGAGCAGATTCCAGAGGACTTGCTGTAGGCGGCCGGCGTCACCCGTGATGGGTCCCGCCTTCGGGTCGATGAGGGTGTAGATCTCGACCCCACGGGCCTCTGCGGCCGAGCGCACCACCTCCAGCGCCGCCTCGGCCACGGCCGCGGGCTCGAGGGCTCGGACCTCGAGCTGCAATTTGCCGCTGGTAATCCGAGCGGTGTCCAGGAGATCGGCGATCAGCCGCCGTTGCTGATCGACGCTGCGCTTGAGGAATGCGGTGGCCTTGGCGAGGGTCGCGGCATCCGGCTCGGGTGTGGTCTCCAGGATGTGCAGCCAGGCGACTATCGCGTTCAAGGGCGTGCGCAGCTCGTGGGAGACCAGGGCCAGGAAGTCGTCTTTCGCGCGATCAGCGGCCTCGGCCCCCTCGCGCAATCGACGCTCCTCGGCATACAAGGCCTCACGCTCCATCTCGGCCTCCCTGCGCGCCGTGACGTCCCACGCCAGACCCAGCGCGTAGAGACGCTCCCCGTGCTCATCCCGATAAACCCTGCCTCGGTCCGCAAGCCACCGCACAGTTCCATCCGGCCGGATAATGCGATACTCGTGTACATAGTCCGTGTCTTCCCGGGTCGCGCGGGCCACGGTCTCCGCCACGCGCTCGCGATCGTGGGGATGGACGGCGTTCAAGAACTGTTCATAGTTGGCGAATGAGGATCCGGAGGGCAGACCGCACAGCCCTCCGAGCTGATCGCTGTAGATCGCCATCCCGGTTTCGAAGTCGCGGTAGTGATAGCCCATCTGCGCGGTGGTCATGGCCAGGCGGAGCCGTTCCTGGCTCTCCTTGAGCCCTTCCTCGGCCTGGCGGGAACGGTCCATCGCGGCCCGGAGCGCCGCATTCGCTTGCTCCAGCTCGGTGGTCCGTTCCTGCACCCGGTGCTCGAGAAGCTGGTTGAAATTCGCCAGTGCCTCGCGGTCCCGCTTGCGCTCGAGGGTGTAGCGGATCGCGCGCTCGAGGGCCGCGGCGTCGATCCGATCCTTCTGGAGGTAGTCGGCCGCGCCCGCCCGCATCGCCTCGCGGTCGACCTCAAAAGCGCCTTGCCCGGTAAGCAAGATGAAAGGGGTTTGGTTACCCTCGGCCGCCGCCCAGTGCAGGAGGTCGAGCCCGGTGTTCTTCCCGAGCCGATAGTCGAGCAGGCAGACGTCGTGCGCACGGCGCGCCAGCGCGCTAAGACCGGCCTCATAGCTCGTCGCCCACTCTAGCTCGATCCGATACCCCGGCACCTCGGCGAGCAGCTCGCGGGTGAGACGGTAGTCGTCCTCGTCGTCCTCGACGAGCAGCACCCGGAGCGGGGCCGCCTGCGCCTCAGCCTGCATCCGGATCTCCCGGCAGCTCAACGATATCGAGCCAGTACCTCCCCAGGGTCTTGATGATCTTGACCAGGGCCTCGAAGGTCACGGGCTTCTGAATATACGAAGCGGCGCCGAGGTCATAGCTGCGGTAGATGTCCTCCTCCTCCTTCGAAGTGGTGAGGACGACGATACGGATGTGCTTGAGATTCGGGTCCGCCTTGATCTCCTGGAGCGCCTCCCGCCCGTCCTTCTTGGGCATGTTGAGATCGAGGAGGATCAAGCCCGGCCGTGGCGCCGCCGCGGGATCGCTGTATCGACCCTGGTGACGGAGATAATCCATCAACTCGACCCCGTCTTCGACGAAGCGCAGGTCGTTGCGCAGGTGGGCGTCGCCGAAGGCCTCCCGGGTCATCAGACGGTCGTCCCCATCGTCGTCGGCCATGAGTATCGTGACGGATTTCCCCTGTGGTCTCATGCCGGGTTCTCCTCCTGTGTGAGCGCTAAGGTGACGATGAAGGTGGCCCCGTGCCCGGGGGCACTGTGCGCGCTGATGGTGCCGCCGTGGCGCGCGGCGATCTTGCGGCAGATCGCGAGCCCCATCCCCGTGCCCTCATAGTCATCGCGGCCGTGCAGGCGCTGGAACAGCTCGAAGATGCGCTCGCGATAGATCTGCTCGAAGCCGATGCCGTTGTCCTGCACCCGGATCTCGCAGCGGCGAGGGCCGGGTGCGGGGCCCTCGGCGGGCGGGTCGCTGGTGTCGAGCAGCCGGCCCTCGATCCGCACCACGGGCGGCTCACCCTCGCGATGGAACTTGAGCCCGTTGCCGATGAGGTTCTGCAGCAACTGGCGCATCTGGAGCGGTTCGGCCTCGATGGTGGGAAGCGCTCCGACTTCCACGCGGCCGCCGGTCTCGTACAAACGCCCCTCCAGATCGGACACCACCTCTTGCGCAACCTCGGCGAGGTCGACCGTCACGAAGGCACGGGCCTTGGTCGTCACCCGCGAGAAGCTCAAGAGGTCGTTGATGAGTCGGCGCATGCGCACCGTGGCGGCGAGCATGCGCGCGAGGTAATCGCGTCCCGGTTCGTCCAGCACCCGATCATACTTGGTCGTCAGCCGGCTGCCAAAGGCCTCGATCTTGCGGAGCGGCTCCTGGAGATCGTGGGAGGCGACCGCGGCGAAGTCCTGCAGCTCGCGGTTCGAGGCGTTCAGATCCGCCGTGCGGCGCCTGAGGGTGGTGGCCATGGTGTGAAAAGCCTGGTCCACCCGACCGATCTCGTCCTCGCCGCCGAGCACCGGGAGCAGCACCTCACCCTCGGCCAGGCGCTGGGCGTTTTGCACCATGGCGTTAAGACGCCGGCTGATCCCCCGGGTGAAGGCATAGGCCAGTCCCACGCCGAGGAGGAGGGTCGCCACACCCCCCGTGCCCAGCCACCAGTCCTCGATCAGCCACCGCTCTTCCACCGCTAGGTCGCGCGCCCCCTCCAGCTCATGCTGCTGCCGCAAAAAAGCATCCATGTCCTGGCGCAGGTCGTTCATGCGTTCCTGGCCGGTGAGGGCCTTGATCGCGGCGACCGCCTGCGCCGGCTTTCCGGCCTGCATGAAACCGTTCACCTCGCCGAGGAAGCCGAGCAGCGTGCTCGCGTCATCGGCTATCCGGGCGATGCGCAACCGTTGTCCCGGGTCGCGGACCCGGCGTCGTAACGCCGCGATCTTCCGGGGCAGGACCTGGACGGCCTCCTCATAGGCCTGGGCGAAGGCAGGATCGCCGGTGATCACGAACCCGCGCATATCGCTATGGGCCTCGAGCAGGAGGCGCTGGAGGCGCCCGGCCTCGGCAATGACCTCTTTGGTACGGGAGAGCCACCGGTGGTCCTCCTGGCCTTCCTCGCGGAAGTGGAGGAAGAGGCCGATGAACGCCCATTGCAACAGTAAGGGGATCGCGATGAGGACCACCCCCTTCTTGAACATGGGCAGGTTGGCGTCCATCAGTCGCCGACTCGCCAATCGACGTAAATAGAAGATCCGGCGGATGGTCTCTGGTGCGCTCCCGGCGGCGGGCCGGAGAGTGGTGCATAGCCGTCTATTGGGGTCATCGCACGAGATCGGATCACGATCCTCATAGCGCTCCCGCTCTGCAACATTTTCATGGGACCGGTAATTCTTGCTGATAGCTGCAACCCGAAGATAGGGTAATCGCTCGTGCGATCGGACAATATCCTTAACGTTATGAAGGATAATCAACCCGGTCCAACTGGATCCGGCACGTGCCTTGAACCCGATCGTGATACCGGGCTCGGCCCGGCGTGTTCCATGTTTCTCAACACGACGCTATGGAGGTCATTATGACCGGCAAAACAATCTCCATCCGTGCGGTGCTATTGATGGCCGCTTCAGGCTGGATGGTCCCGCCGGCGCAAGCCCTGGACGACCAAACGCCCCTGCCACCCCCGACCTTCGGGGAGGTCGACGTCGACAGCAATGGATTCATCTCCACCGGTGAATCCGTGGCGGTGCCGGGTCTGTCCGAAGAGATGACCCGTCTGGACCAAGACAAAGACGGTAAGATCAACATCTCCGAGTATGCGGCCTTCCAGCCGGCACCCGATGCAAGCGGCTCGTAAACCCGACTCTCTTAGAATTAGAGGAAGATCCCGATGAACCAGAAATCGTACCAGCGACTCATCCCTCTGCTCCTGCCACTCTTGCTGGCAGCGTGCGAGGAGCGGGAAGAAGTACCTGCGCCTCAGGCGCCAAGCACCATTCCGGATCCAGCGGCGCCGGCCACGCCTACGCCCCCAGCAACCCCCCCGCCGGGTCAGTAGCACCGGTTATCCGTCTATAAGGGAAGGAGCGCCCGCCCTGCTTGCTTCAGACAAAAGGGCGGGCGCCTGCTCGCTCCGTGCGGGGCCATAAACGCGCCGCCTCAGATCCGGGATCTGAGGCGTTGGCCCGTCCTCTCTCCATCCCAGTGCTGCTTTCACTAGCGCCGCGGGCAAAGGGACGATGCGGTGGCTTCCGGGACCGGCTGGGAGACGCCTCGGTTGACCAGGGGGCATCGTCCGGTTTTCACTTTTCCGTCGGAGCCATTTGTACGGGTGGACGCAACGGCACCGAAGCGTAGCATGGCTCCAGGATCTGGCCGGGAAACGGACCAGGATGGGCATGCTTCTACCGCTACCTCCTTGTAAGACTTACAAAGGTACGGGTGATTATTACCCACATCATCCTACCGGGCCGTCCTCAGTCCCTCGTGGCATCGTGCAACTTACTGAATATAAAGCAATCGACCTAGGACCCGGCATGGCATGGATGTTGACGAACCTACCATGACGGAGAACCGATACCTCGCGTTTTGAACCCTGGGGCAGGCGTTGGTGCATGTTAGCCAATCTTGAATGTTAGCCGACCGTTACGGATCGCTCAATTGGATACCGATATGAATTGGCACGACATCACTGATAAGCTCTTGAAAAGGGAATACTCAGCAGTAGAAACGTATCAACAGGTGTTGCACAAAGCACGGGAAGAATTGGCGCGGAACGCGGAGTTTCACGAACTAGCGACCATCCTTAGAGACCATCAGCAGGCCGCCTCGCAGCTCGAGGCCCGGATGCAGCAGCGGGAACGCAGGGCCGATGGCTGCTTCGGCGGGTGGGGGACCTGGTCCAAGGTGGTCATGGGAGCGGCAAGCATCTTTGGCGATAGGGTGGTGCTCAGGGCCTTGAAGGCAGGTGAGGAGTCCGGCTTTAAGCGTTATCAAGAGGTGCTGGGGGCTACTACCATGCCGGCGGAGCTGAAGCCGCTATTCCTCGACCAGCTCGCGAAGCAGGAAGCGCATATGAGGACATTGGACGGGCTAATGTCCAAAAGGTTAGGGCTCCCGGTCTAACCAGGCGGGTAGATGTGTGCCGAGCGCGTCTCGCAGGACCGCCTCACTGTTCAGCATACGTACTGAGACGGTTGTAGAGCGTTTTTACGCTGACCCCGAGTAGCTCAGCGGTCTGCCCCTTATTGCCGGCGCAGTGCTCGAGAGTGGCGAGGATCAAACGTCGCTCTGCGTCCGCTATCTTCATTCCGACCCGTAGGGTCAAGGCGTCTCCGGCAGCGACTGGCGTGGCACCGAGTTCCGGCGTCCAGCAGTGCATATCGATGACCTCCTCGGCCATGATGAAGGCGCGGTGGAGCATGTTCTTGAGCTCGCGGACGTTGCCCGGCCAATGGTAGCGGCGCAGTTGCTCCATGACCTCCACGGCAAGGGTCTTGGTGCTCGCCTCGCTCTGGTTCATCTCGGCGAGAAAATGGTGCGCGAGCAACTCAATGTCTTCCGTGCGCTCACGCAAGGCGGGTAGACGCAGCGGGAAGACCTGTAACCGATAGAGCAGGTCTTCACGAAGCTTACCCTCCGTGACCGCCTCCTCGGGAGGGCGGTTGGCGGCGGCGATCACGCGCACGTCGGTCTCTAAGGGCTCATCCCCGCCAACCCGC
>Ga0136623_10000237_pt1 | contig 15202 bp, 16 predicted proteins | sample AntDrymUQ4492106_2_FD_104656 | JGI IMG/M metagenome (GOLD analysis project Ga0136623, IMG submission 104656) | Polar desert sand microbial communities from Dry Valleys, Antarctica - metaG UQ449 (21.06) | ecosystem: Environmental > Terrestrial > Soil > Desert | place: Antarctica: Dry Valley...
AGGCGCGACGTCTCCAAGCTCTCATGCTGCGCGGCATGAGCTTGACCACCCGGATCCTCGCGCGCCTCGCCAGGCGCGGCGGGCTGTGATGTCGGGGCGGCGTCCGAAGGACGGGACGGGCTCGGCGGATCGGCTTGCCGGGGTTGGCCTCGCCATGCTTGCGGTCGTCTGCTGCGCCGGCGGGCCCCTGTTGATCGCCGCGCTGGGAAGCATCGGCGTCGGCGCGGTGCTCGGGGTCGGTGCCGGCGTGCTGGCGGCGCTGGCGCTGATCACGGGCATCACCATCGCCGCCCGCCGGCGGAAGATCCACCGTGACGCAGCGAGCGACGAAGGCGGGACGAGGCGCCGGAGCGTGGTCCGGTGAGTTTGGTGTGTGGAAACGCGCTCGCCCCGGCGGGCGCGACGTGGCGGCCCAGTACCGTTTCGTGAGTCTCGTGCGCAACAAGCCGGATACCGCAGCTGACGCCGAGCCGGGCCCGTTCCGCCTGCCGGAGCACCCGACGGCGCCGGACCTGGTCGCAAAGTACTTCCGCGGGCTCGGAGATCCCACGAGGCTGCGGATCCTGCAGCTGCTGCGCGGCAGCGAGCGCTCGGTGGGCGAGCTCGTCGATCTGCTCGGGGTCGCGCAGTCGAAGGTATCGAACCACCTGGCCTGCCTGCGCTGGTGCGGGTTCGTCGACAGCCGCCGCGAGCACCGCGTCGTGTTCTACCGCATCAGCGACGAGCGGGTGGAGGAGCTGATCGACCTGGGCGAGGCGCTGCTCGCGGACAACGAGGAGCACGTGCGCGCCTGCGGGCGCATCGACGGCGAACGCTGCTGACGTCAGCTCGGCGGCGCCGGCGCGCTTTCGACGTTCGATCGCGTTTTGACGTCCCGGCCGCTGGTTAGTTAGGAGAGGGTCGTATCCACGATTTCTGTTGTGAGATTGAGCGATGACTTCCATCAGGAGGCTGGAGGGCCGGCGTGCGCTGGTGACGGGCGGCGCGAGCGGCATCGGACGCGCGACGGTGCAGCGTCTGGCCACTGACGGCGCAGCCGTCGTCGTGAACTTCCTCGGCGGCCGCGAGCCGGCCGACGACCTCGTCGGCCAGATCCGCGAGGTGGGCGGCAGCGCGGTGGCGATCGAGGCCGACGTGGCCGACGAGCAACAGGTCATCGCGATGTTCCGCCAAGCCCGCGAACGACTCGGCGGCCCGGTCGACGTGCTCGTCAACAACGCCGGCGTCGAGCAGCCGTTCAGGCTCGTCGACATGCCGCTCGACGAGTGGAACAAGGTGCTGGCGATCAACCTCACCGGAGCGTTCTTGTGCGCGCGCGAAGCTGCCCGCGGGCTCATCGAGAGGGGCAGCGGCGGGGTGATCGTCAACGTCTCGAGCGTCCACGAGCTCATCCCCTGGCCGGAGTTCTCGCACTACTGCGCCAGCAAGGGCGGCATGAAGCTCTTCGGCCAGACGATCTCCCGCGAGCTCGCCCCGCATGGCATCCGCGTGGTACAGGTCGCCCCCGGCGCGATCCTCACGCCGATCAACCACGAGTTGATCGAGAACCCTGACAAGCGTCGCGAGGTGGAAGCGCAGATCCCCAGCGGACGGATGGGGACTCCCGAGGAGGTCGCCGGGGCGATCGCCTGGTTGGCCGGCGAGGAGGCCGAGTACATCACCGGTTCGACTGTCTTCGTCGATGGCGGCATGACCCTCTATCCCAGGTTCGTATGAGGATGCAGCGCAATTGGCGCATCAGCGGCTACGGGCTGATCGAGACTGTCGCACGGCGGCGCTCGTCGCTCCGACCGGTCGATCGAGTGGTTCTGCTGGGGCTTGGACCGGCCGGCGCCCTACCGCTCCCGCGTCAGGGAAGACGGGCTCCCGCAGCGCCTGCGTGCCAGCGCCTCCGACCGCTCTGCGAGCGCCAACGACCCGTCCCACGTCAGCGAAGAAGGGAAGTGAGCCATGCCCAGCCGGACAGATCTGGACAGAAGCTCCGAGCACAGCCCGGACGCCGAGGCCATTCTCGACGACGGTCTGCGACGCGAGCCTCTCCGCCATGAACGGCCTCTTGGAGGACGACAGGCGCGACCGGCACCGTCGCCCACGATCAGTCGGAGGGCGGGCTCATGAGCGAGCGCTACGACGCCATCGTGATCGGGACCGGGCCGGCCGGCGAGGTCGCCGTCTCGCGCCTCGCCGGCCAGGGCCTGCGCGTGGCGCTCGTCGAGCGCGAGCTGATCGGCGGCGAGTGCGCCTACTGGGCGTGCATCCCGTCCAAGACGCTGCTGCGCCCGCCCGAGACGCGAGCCGAGGCGCGGCGCGCCGCCGGCGTGGACGAGCCTGAGCAGCACTGGCCGGAGGTCGCGAGGTACCGCGACTACATGATCCGCGACCTCGACGACAGCGGACAGGTCAAGGGCTACGAGGATCAGGGCGTCACGGTCGTCAAGGGAGCGGCGCGGATCGCCGCTCCCGGGCGCGTCGAGGTCGACGGACGTACGCTCGAGACCGAGCGGATCGTGATCGCGACCGGCAGCGACGCGATGATCCCGCCGATCGACGGCCTGGAAGAGGTCGGGTACTGGACCAACCGGGAGGCGACGACCCTCCAGGAGATCCCCGGCAGCGTGCTCATCCTGGGCGGTGGGCCGGTCGGTGTCGAGCTCGGCCAGTTCTTCCGGCGCTTCGGCGCGCAGGTCACCATCGTCCAATCCGCCGAGCGTCCGATCGACCGCGAGGATCCCGCCGTCGGCGACCTGATCGCCGGCTATCTGCGCGAGGAGGGCATCGACCTCCGTGTGGGCGCCAGGGCCGAGGCGGCGCACCGGGCGAACGGCCGGCGCGTGCTCGTGCTCGAGGGCGGCGAGGAGATCGCCGCCGAGGAGCTGCTGATCGCCACCGGCCGACGCCCGCGCGTCGACGGCATCGGGCTGGAGTCGCTCGGAATCGAGCCCGACCCGAAGGGCATCGAGATCGACGAGCGCTGCCGCGCCGCCGACGGCGTGTGGGCGATCGGCGACGTCACCGGTGTGATGCCGTTCACGCACGTCGGGATGTACCAGGGCCGCATCGCGTGCGCGGACATCGCCGGCCGACCGGCCAAGGCCGACTACACGGCCATCCCGCGCGTCGTGTTCTCCGATCCGGAGATCGCCGCGGTCGGCCTGACCGAGCAGCAGGCCCGCGACCGCGGCACCGACATCGCCACGAGCCGGGTCAGCCTGCCCGACGTCCTCGCGCGGCCCTGGACGTACGAGCAGGACCCGCGCGGCGACCTCGGGCTGATCGCCGACCGCGAACGCCGCGTCCTCGTCGGCGCGTGGGCGGTCGCGCCATTGGCGGGGGAGTGGATCCATCAGGCCGCGCTCGCCATCAAGACCCAGACGCCGATCGAGGTCCTGCGCGACACGGTCGCGCAGTTCCCGACCTTCAGCGAGGCCTACCTCAAGGGCGTCGAGGCCCTCGACGTTTAGCCGTCACGGAGCACGAGGCGGGAGACCGGCCGGCTCGAGGAGCGTGCGCGTCGAGGGAGCACATACGGCGGGGAGCGGAGTCCGAGGCTGGGTTCATTGCCTTGGATTTCACCGGCCGAGGGCTCGCGCTGAACGCGGGCCCTCGGCAGGTCGAGTGACCCTACGCGGCCGCGGCGGTGAGGTCGTCGAGGCCGAGCGTGCGCTCGAGCGCGTGCTTGGGCTGCGCGCCGACCGCGTGGGCGACGGGTCGCCCGTCGCGGTACAGCACGACAAATGGGGGCGAGGTCGGCGAGGTGAGGCTCCTCGTCGACGTTGACCTTCGCGACCTTGAGCGCACCGGCACGCTCGGCCGCGATCTGCTCGACCACGGGGCCGAGCACCCGGCACGGTCCGCACCAAGGTGCCCAGTAGTCGACGAGCACAGGGACGTCGGAGTGCCTGACCTCGCGGTGGAAGGTGGTGTTGGTTAGCGTGATCACGTGGCTCATGGAGGCAGTTCCTTCTGGTGGGTTGTTTCGCAGTTCGCCGGTGAGACCGCCCAGCGCCTGCCGAGGATTCGTGAATCCTTCGAGCCGCGAGGCCGGTCGGATGGAACGAGATGGCCGTATCGACGCTCCAGCGACCCCCAGCCATGGCGCACCGCACGCTCGATGACGACCGGCTGGTTGTGCTCGCCCAGGCCGGCGACCGCTCCGCGTTCGATCAGCTCGCCGAGCGCCACTCGATTCGCCTGCGACGCGTGCTGTTCCGCATCACCCGCGACTGCGACGCTGCCTACGACGCCGTCCAGGAGGCGCTGATGCGTGCGTGGAGGAACATTGGGCGCTTCGAGGGCCGGTCGCAGTTCTCGACCTGGCTGACGCGGATCGGGATCAACGAGGCCTACCGCGTGCTTCCCCGTGCGTCTGAGCAGCCGCTCGAGCTGTCCGACCAGGTGGGGGAGCGGATCCCCTCGTGGGGCGCCCGCCCGGACGAGATCTTCGAATCGCGCGAGTTTCTTCAGGCGGTCGACCGCGCGCTCGGCCAGCTGCCGCTCGACTACCGCACCGCCGTGACGCTGCGCGACGTCGAAGGGCTCAGCACCGCCGAGGCGGCCGAGGTGATCGGAATCGGCGAGCGCGCGCTCAAGAGCCGCGTGCACCGCGGCCGGATGGTGCTGCGCGCCACGCTCGACGACTACTTCCAGGAGGGATACGCATGACGCCGTCGCTGAGGCCGATCAAGCGACACCGGCAGCGCTGCCGCGAGGTCCGTGCCGATATGTCGGACTACCTCGACGGCGAGCTCGACCCGTCCGCGGCCGCTGCGGTCGAGCGCCACGCGCGCTGGTGTCCGAACTGCCGGCGGATGCTTTCCAATCTCAGCCGCACGCTCGGCGGCCTGCGCGCGCTGCGCGACCAGCCGACACCGGCCGACAGTCCATCGTCGGAAACCTGATCAGCGGGGAGCGAGGCGAGCGGCGGCGGTGAATCCTTTGCGCCGCTTCGTGATTCAGATCAGTGACCGCGCCTGATCGGGCGCGGTGCCGAGTTGAGAACCACGGACTGGAGCGAAGGCGATGGAACGGGAATTCGATGTTGTTGTGATCGGTGCGGGCCCCGCCGGCGAGGTGCTGGCCGGCCGGTTGTCCGAGCGGGGCGGCAAGCGCGTGGTGATCGTGGAGCGGGGCCTCGTCGGTGGCGAGTGCTCGTTCTACGCGTGCATGCCGTCCAAGGCGCTGCTGCGCCCGGCCGAGGTACTGCGCGAGGTCGCGCGCGTGCCCGGCGCCGCGCAGGCCGTGACCGGTGAGCTCGACGTCGCCGCGGTGCTCGCGCGCCGCGACTCGATCGTCAATCACCTCGACGACGACAACCAGGTGCCGTGGCTGCAGGCACGCGACATCGAGCTGGTGCGCGGCCACGGGCGCCTGGACGGTGAGCGCCGCGTGCGCGTCGGCGACGACGTGCTCGTCGCGCGCGACGCCGTCGTGATCGCCGTCGGCACCGGTGCCTTGATGCCGCCGATCTCAGGGCTCGCCGCCGCAGGCGCGTGGTCGAACCGCGAGATCACGACCGCGCGCGAAGTGCCCGGGCGCCTGCTCGTGCTTGGCGGCGGCGTCGTCGGCGTCGAGATGGCGCAGGCGTGGGCCTCGCTCGGCTCTCGCGTGACGGTGATCGAGGCCGAGCAGCGGCTGCTCCCGCGCGAGGAGCCGTTGGCGGGCGACGAGCTGCAGGCGGCGCTGGAGCGTCTCGGCGTCCCCGTGCGCATCGGCGTGCGCGCGACCGAGGTCGCGCGCGAGGGCGGGGAGATCACCGTCTCGCTGGAGAACGGCGAGCGGGTGACCGGCGACCGGCTGCTCGTCGCGATCGGGCGCAGGCCGCTGACCGCTGACCTCGGGCTGGAGACCGTCGGCCTGCCCGGCGGGTACATCGAGGTCGACGACCGGTTGCGCATCCCGGATCACCCGTGGCTGTACGCGATTGGCGACGTCAACGGCCGCTCGCTGCTGACGCACTCGGGCAAGTACCAGGCGCGAATCGCCGCCGACCACATCCTCGGCGAGGATGCGGCGGCCTCGACCGACGGCTCGGGCGCCCCGCGGGTGATCTTCACCGACCCGCAGATCGCCGCCGTCGGCCACACGCTCGCCAGCGCGCTCGAGGCCGGGATTACCGCCGAGGCGATCGACCTGCCGACGTCAGGCACCGCGGGCGCGAGCTTCTACGGCCGCGGCGCGCCCGGCACGACGCGCTTCGTCGTCGACACCGACCGTGAGGTGCTGATCGGCGCGACGTTCGTCGGACCCGAGGTCGCCGACCTCCTGCACGCCGCCACGATCGCGATCGTCGCCGAGGTCCCGCTCGGCACCCTCGCCCACGCCGTGCCCTCGTTCCCGACGCGCAGCGAGCTGTGGTTGAAGTTCCTCGAGGCATACGAACGCGAGCGTCAGGCCACGCTGCACGCCGCGCCACCGCTCGCGGCGGCGGCGTGACCGCTGAGGTCGGCGACAGCCGCCCGGCTGCGAGGCTCCGGCCTCGCGGCCGGTGCGCAACACCGCCCGCCGGATCGGCGTCACCGTGACCGGACTGCTTCGAGCTGTCGCCTTCCAGCGCAGGCCGCTGTCGACGCTGATCGAGGCTCAGCGCACGGCCGGCGACAGCTTCCCGATGCGAACGCTCGTCGGTGGGCGCATGTGGGTCGTCGCCGCGCCGACGCTCGCTGACGAGGTGCTGCGCGGGCCTCCGGGGCTCTATCGAGCCGGCAGCGCGAACCGGCGGATCCTTCCCGTCTTGCCGGACGACACGGTTCTGACGCTCGATGGCGAGGCGCACCGCGCGCGTCGGCGCGTGCTGGCACCGCTCTTCCGCGGCGAGTCGCTGGCGGCCATGACGCCGATCATCCGCGACATCGCGGCAGCCGAGATCGCGCGCTGGCCGGTCGGGGCGCCGTTCGTGCTCCTGCCCCGCACGCGCTTCATGACCTTGTGCATCGCCGCGCGGCTGCTCCTCGGGATCGAGGGACCGCGGCCGGTCGGCGAGCTCGAACGCCACCTCTCGGATGCCCTGCGCCCCTACCCGATGCTCGCCGGCATCGACCGGCTGGCATGGTTGGGTCCCGCAAGCCCGCAGGCGGCCGCGGGCCGATGCCGCGCCGGATTCGCGCGCGGGTTATCACGGGTCCGCGACGCGAGCGGCCCGCGCCCCGGTGATGGGCCGCCCGACGCCCTCGACATGCTCGGCGTGACGGCACGAGCGGGACCGGCATTCGACGACGCACGGGTCGCCGGAGAGCTGTTCGCGCTGCTGCTCGCCGGGCATGAGACCACGGCCACGGCGATCGCGTGGGCGCTCGAGCTGCTCGCGCACGATCCCGCGACGAATGACAGACTTGCCGCGGAGGCCGCCACGGAGGAGCGGCCGCTCCTGGACGCGGTGATCAGCGAGGTCCTGCGGCTGCGCCCGCCGCTCGTCGACATCGTCCGCCAACTCGCCGAGCCGGTACGGCTCGCCGATCAGCGGCTCGCCGCCGGGACGATCGTGCTCATCCCGCCGCCGCTCATCCATCGCCACGGGCATCCTGAGCCGGACACCTTCAAAGCCGACCGATTCCTCGCTCACCGGCCGAATCCGCGGACGTGGCTGCCGTTCGGAGGCGGTGACCGGCGCTGTCTCGGAGCGTCGCTCGCGCTGCTCGAACTGCGTGAGATCGTTGGCCACATCGTGCAGCGATTCGAGATCGAGCCGGCGGATGAACGGCCCGAACGTGCAAGCCTGCACGGGACGGCGCTCATCCCGGCGCGCGGGGCGCGCGTGGTCCTACGGCCCCGCTGACGGCCCGCGCTGTCCCTCGACACATCCTCGGCCACAGCCGGCAGCCCTGGAGGTGGCGCCGCCGAGCTGACCGCGGGCGCGAGGCGGTCGATCCGGTCAGCGGACCGATCCAGGCGACGCGCAGACGAGGTCGTCACTTGCGAGACCGGCGTGAATCTCGTCGGCCGCCGGCGAGGTCACACCGGCGACACCCACGATGCGAGGAGACACATGAGCACGATCAGGGAAGCGATCCGCGGATTCGTCGGCGGCAAGGAGCCCACGGCGACCGGGCGGGTCCAGGCGATCTGGAATGGGGTCGTCCTCGCCGAGAGCGACCGAACCGTCGTCGTCGAGGGCCACCACTATTTTCCCCCGGAGGACGTCAACCGCGAGTACCTGGAGCCCAGCGGCCGGCACAGCGTCTGCTTCTGGAAGGGGCGGGCGAGCTACTACGACGCGGTCGTCGAGGGGCAGCGCAACCGCGCGGCGGCGTGGTACTACCCCAGTCCCAGCCCGGCGGCGAGCAAGATCAGGGACCACGTCGCGTTCTGGCACGGCGTGACGGTCGGGCGAGCGCCGCGGGTCGGCGCGTGAGCGGCCGCTACGACCTCGTCGTACTGGGCGGCGGCACCGCGGGTTTGGTGGCCTCGCTGATCGCGGCGGGCACGGGTGCGCGCGTGGCGCTGATCGAGCGCGATCGCACCGGTGGCGACTGCCTGTGGACCGGCTGCGTGCCGAGCAAGAGCCTGATCGCGGCGGCCGGGCTCGCGCACCGGATGCGTCACGCCGACGCGGTCGGCCTTGCGCCGGTGGAGCCGCGGATCGACTTCGCGCGCGTGAACGATCACGTGTGGGGCGCGATCCGGACGATCGAGCCGCAGGACTCCCCGGAGCGCTTGCGCGCCGCCGGCGTCGACGTGATCGAGGCCGAGGGGCGGTTCACCGCGCCCGGGCGGATCGAGGCTGCCGGCCGCGAGCTGCGCTGGCGCACCGCGATCATCGCGACCGGCTCGCGACCGGTGATCCCGCCGCTCCCGGGGTTGGCGGACGCCGATCCGCTGACGACCGACACGCTGTGGGAGCTGCGCGAGCTGCCCGGGCGGCTCGTCGTGCTCGGCGGTGGACCGATCGGATGCGAGCTCGCGCAGTCGTTCGCGCGGCTCGGCTCGCAGGTGACGCTGGTCGAGATGGCAGACCGGCTGCTGCTCAAGGAGGAGCCGCGCGCGAGCGCGCTGGTCGCCGAGCGGCTGCGCGCCGACGGCGTCGCCGTGCGGACCGCGGTGCGCGCCACCGCGGTGCGCGACGGTGAGCTGCTCCTGGACAGCGGCGAGGCGATCGCCTTCGATCAGATTCTCGTCGCCACCGGACGCGCGCCGCGCACCGACGACCTCGGGCTCGAGACCGCGGGCGTGCGGGTCGACGAGCGCGGCGCCGTCATCGTCGATGGGCGGCTGCGGACCAGCGCGGCCGGCGTTTACGCGGCCGGCGACGTGACGGCGCTGCTTTCCTTCACGCACGTCGCGGCGCATCACGCGCGCGTGGCCACCTCCAACGCGCTGTTTCACACGTGCACGAAGGTGAGCGCAACGCTGCCGTGGGTCACCTTCACCGACCCCGAGGTCGCTCGCGTCGGGCTCACCGAGGCACAGGCGCGCGAGCGCTGGGGCGAGCGGGTCGTGACCGCCGAGTCCGACTATGCGCTGCTGGACCGCGCGATCGCCGCAGGCGAGGCGTACGGGTTCGCCAAGCTCGTCGGCGACCCCCGCGGGCGCCTCGTCGGCGCGACGGTCGCCGCGCCCGCCGGCGGCGAGGCGATCGCCGAGCTCACCGCCTGGGTCGCGCGCGGCGAGAAGATCGATGCCGTCTCGCGCACCGTCCACGCCTACCCGACGCTCGCCGAGGGCCCCGCGCGCGCCGCCGATCAGCACCTCGCCGCGCGCTACTCCAGCCCGCGGATGCGCATGGTCGCGCGGCCCGTGCTCGCGACGCTGCGAGCGGTGGAGCGGCGCCGATGACCGCCCGGGAGCGCCGGACCCGCAGACGAACCGCGCGCGTGACAGCGGGCGGTGGGTGACCGCCATCGCCCGTCCGCCGAGCCGGTCATCGACGATCTCGTGCCAGACGAGAACCTGCACGAGATACGCGGCCTGACGGCCGACCTCGATGGCGGATCGGTCGACGGGCTATGTGGTCTGGGAGGAATGGGTCGGCGAGGGCTGGACCGTCCGCGATGCAAGCTTGGATGTGTCGATCACCCAGGACCTGATGCTGCACGGAACATGGGCGGCGCCGCCGGGAAGCCGGTGCCCGCAGGGTCGGTCGTGACGTTCGGGACTACAGCGCAGCGCGACCCGTGCGGGCGCCCCGCCGGGCGGCGGGGCGCTCGCTGCCGCGCTTGGTTCCCGCTGCGTCGATCGCCGGGCGTCTCCCTTGCGCAAGCGGGCACCTGGATCGGAATGCAGGCGGGATGTCCGCCGGTCACCGAGGTAGCGTCCGTCGCATTCGCCGATGACGCGACAAGCACCGGGGCGCGTGCTCCTTGGCGGGGGAGCCATTGTGGCCTGCGTCGCGCTGGCCGCCGTCGCGCTGGTTGCCGCGCTTCGGCTGCTCTACGCCGGCGAAGCGCTTCCGGGAACCAGACTGGCGGGCGTTTCGGTTTCCGGGGCGACCGCGGAGGAGATTCGCGATCGGCTGGCGTCACTGGTGCGCTCCGACACTCCCATCATCGTCTCCGCGGGCGACCGGCGACTGAGCGTACGACCGAGCGAGACGGGCTACCGCGTCGACGCCGACCGCACCGTCGCCCGCGCGCTGCGCGCGGGCCGCGACGGTGCCCTGGGCGGGGTCCACGCCACGATCGCGGGCCTCTTCGGTGCCCACGACGTGACGCCGGTCGCCCGGATCGATGGCGAACGGTTCCAAGGCGCCGTGCTCGATCTGGCGCGCCGGGTCGATCGGCCATCCTCGGTTGGGGCGCTCGACATCTCGCCCGGAACTCTGGAGGTGGCGATCGAGCCGCCCCGCCAGGGCCGGGTGATCGAGCGCGACAGCTTGGCGGAGCGGCTCCGTGACGCGTTGCTCGGTGGCACCGCCCGGACCATCGACGTGCCCGTGCGCCGGCGGCCGGCGGTCTCGCTCGAGCGGGTGCAGAGGATCGCGGACACCGGGCGCGAGTACCTCCAGCAGCCGCTCGCTCTCATTGGAGCCGGCGCGCCGCTGACCGTTCCGCCGCGGCGGCTGGCGCGGCTGATCGCCCTCGAACGGCTCGACGGCGGACGCGCCGCTCGCTTGGGCGTCGACGAAGACCGGGTCGTCGCGCTCATCGAGCGCGTCGCCGCCAGGCGCGAACGGCCGGCCAGAAGCGCTCAGCTCACCGCCCCCGCACGGCCCGTGACCCTCGACGGCAAGGGCGATCTTTCGTGGCGACCGCGTCCGGCCGACGTCGCGGTGCGCTCGGCGCGACCCGGGCGGAAGGTTCTGCGTCCGGACGCCGCCACGGCGATCGCAGAGGCCGTCCGAGCCGGCGACCACAGCGCCGAGCTTCCGGTGCGCCGCATCGACCCGGAGATCTCCACGCGCCATGCCCGCGCCGTGGACCAGCTGCTCGGGACCTTCACCACCTACTACGCGCCCGGTCAGTCGCGCGTGACGAACATCCATCGCATCGCCCAGGCGGTCGACGGCACGATCATCGCGCCCGGCGGGCAGTTCTCACTGAACGCCGTCGCCGGTCAGCGGACCACGGAGAAGGGCTACGTCCCGGCGCCGTACATCGCCGACGGCAAGATCGTGCCGTCGGTGGGAGGCGGCGTGTCGCAGTTCTCCACGACCGCTTACAACGCCGCGTACTTCGCGGGCCTGCGGATCGACGGTCACCGTCCGCACAGCCTGTTCATCGATCGCTACCCAGCCGGTCGCGAGGCCACGCTGAACTACCCCGACATCGACCTCACCTGGACCAACGATACGGACGTGGCTGTTCTCGTCCGGACGTCGACCGACGCGACGTCGGTCAGCGTGAGCGTGTACGGCGACAACGGCGGACGTCGGGTGCGGGCGCAGACGGGTGACCGGCAGCCTGTCGATGGCGGCGACTTCGCGATCACGGTCACCCGTATCGTGCGATACCCCGACGGCCGGACCTCACGCGAGCCGTTCACGACGCGCTACGACCTGCCGGCAGAGGCGGGCTGATGCCGGCTGCGACGGCGTGCCACGGGCCGCTGCGGAGGCAGACGACCGCCCGGCGGCGGAATCGTTCCGGGCGTCCCGCATGTCTTACCTGCGTGATGACACGCGACGTGCGACGAGATCGGATCCTGACCCGCGATCCGCGCGCGCCGCTGATGGCCGGGCCGTTCCCAGCCATCGGCTCACGGTTCCTCGTCAGCGACACTCGACGCACAGGGGGCAACACGATGGCGAGCGTCCACGAGACGATCGAGGTCAATCGCAGCGCAAGGAGCGGCGGCCGTGCCTGAGCGGCTCCTGGTGGTCGGCGGCGATGCCGCCGGAATGAGCGCTGCCGCGATCGCACGCCGGCGCGCGCCGGCGCTCGAGGTGGTCGCGCTCGAGCGGGGCCCGTACACGTCGTATTCGGCCTGCGGTATCCCGTACTACATCGGCGGCCTCCTTGACGGCCCCGACCGCCTGATCAGCCGCAGCCCGGACGAGTTCCGCCAGGCGGGCATCGTCGTGCACACCCGCTGCGAGGTGACGGCGATCGACCTCGGCGCCCGGACGCTGAAGGTGCGCGACCTCGAATCCCGCAGCGAACGGACCGAGGGCTTCGACCAGCTGCTCTATGCCACGGGCGCCGAGGCCGTGACGCCGCCGGTGCCGGGCGCGGAGGCGTGCGACCCCGTGCGGACCGTCGACGCGGCGGAGCGCTTCCGCGCCCGGCTCGGGCGCGGGGACGGCCGCAGCGCCGTGGTGATCGGCGCGGGCTACGTCGGCCTGGAGATGGCGGAGGCGCTCGTCACGCGCGGCTTGGAGGTCGCACTCGTTGACCGCAACGACCAGGTGATGGCCACGCTCGATCCGGACATGGCGGCCCACGTGCAGGACGCCGCGGAGGGCGTGGGCGTGCAGGTGATGCTGTCCACTGCTGTCGAGGAGATCCGCCACGGCGGGCACGGCCGGCCGCGCTCGGTCCTCACCTCGGCCGGGGAGCTCGCCGCCGACCACGTCGTGCTCTCGACGGGTGTGCGGCCGGCCACGGCGCTGGCCGAGGCGGCCGGCCTCGAGATCGGCGAGACGGGCGCGCTGCGGGTCGACGACCACCAGCGCTGCGCCGGGGCGGACGGGGTCTTCGCCGCCGGTGACTGCGTCGAGAGCTGGCACCGCGTGCTCGAGCGGCCGGTCAACGTCCAGCTCGGCACGCACGCGAACAAGCAGGGTCGCGTGGCGGGGACGAACGCCACCGGCGGCGACGTCGCGTTCCCGGGCGTGGTCGGCACCGCCGTGTCGAAGATCTGCCGTTACGAGGTGGGGCGCACGGGTATCTCCGAGCGCGAAGCCGAGGCGGCCGGGATCGATGTGGTCAGCGCGACCATCCGCGACAGGACGCGGGCCGGCTACTACCCGGGCGCCGGCCCGATCTGGGTCAAGCTCGTGGCGGAGGCCGATACGGGCCGCCTGCTCGGCGGGCAGATCGTCGGCGTGGAAGGAGCGGCGAAGCGGATCGACGTGCTCGCGACCTGCGTGTGGAGCGGCATGCCGGTCGGCGAGCTCGAGCTGCTGGACCTCTCGTACGCGCCGCCGTTCTCCGGGGTCTACGACCCGCTGCTCGTGGCCGCCCGCCAGACCGCAAAGGCGGTGAGCTCGTGAGCACCCTCGTCGAGGTCGTCCACTTCGCGGACGCCGCCTGCCCGTGGGACTACAGCGCCGAACCCGTCCGGATCGCGCTCGAGGCGGACTATGGCGAGCAGCTCTCCTGGCGGACGGTCCAGGTGGGGCTGCACGAGTCCGGCGAGGCGATGGCGGGCCGCGGGTACACTGGAGGGACCCCGTTCTTCGGTCCACTGACGGTGAGAGTCGGTGGATGCAGTGATGGACGGTAGGAACAGGCCCGGACGGATGCCTGTCGGGAGGTGAGCCCGGAGGGCGAGCCGAGCGACGGGCGATCCGTCCGGGCGCGCCGGCGCGCGCCGGGGTCATGCTGTGGCGGCCCGCTGGTCGGCGGCGAACGCGGCCGGCGTCTGCCGGCCCAGGGCCGAGTGGGTGCGGCGGGTGTTGTAGTCCTCGCGCCAGTCGTCGACGACGACCCGCGCTTCGGTCAAGCAGGCGAACTGCTCGACGTTGAGCAGTTCGTCGCGCACGCGGGCGTGGAAGGACTCCACGAACGGGTTCTGCCACGGGCAGCCGGGCTCGATGAACACCGTTCCTGTGTCGTTGAAGCGGCACCAGTCCCTGAGCGAGTGCGAGGTCAGCTCCGGGCCGTTGTCCATCCGCAAGAACCGCGGAACGCGCCCGCGGGCGGTGATGAGCCGTTCGAGCTCGCCGATGAGCTCGTCGGCCGACGCCGAGCGCCCGACGCGCATCGTCAGCGCCTGACGGGTGTGCTCGTCGATGACGTTGATCAGCCGCAGCGGCCGGCCGTCGGCGCTCTGGTCGGCCTGGAAGTCGATCGCCCACACGTCGTCCTCGGCCCCGGCGATGATCGTGCGAGCGTCGGGGCCGTCGCCGACGGGCGGGCGCTTGCGGACCCGGCGCGGGACGCGCAGGCCCTCCTCGCGCCAGACGCGCTGCACGCGCTTGCGGTTGACCTGCCAGCCCTCGTCGAGCAGGTGCTCGTGCGCGCGGCGGTACCCCCACCGCTTGCGCTCGCAGGCGAACGTGCGTAACACGGCGCGCAGCGCCTGATCGTCGGCGGCCACGACCGGCTCGCGTCGCTGCGTGGAGCGGTGCTGACCTGTGACCCGACAAGCCCAGCGCTCGCTGACACCGAGGCGGTCGCGCAGCATCGCGACCGCCCGGCGCCGACGGGCTGGGCTCACCAGTTTCCCCGGGCGACCTCCTTCAGCGCCCGGCACTCCAGCGCCTGGTCGGCCACGATCGCCTTCAGCCGCGCGTTCTCGCGCTCAAGCTCCTTCAGACGCTTGACATCGTCGGCCTTCATCCCGCCGAACTGGTTGCGCCAACGGTGATACGTCGGCTCGGAGACCTCCAAGTGCCGGCAGACCTCGCCGACGCCCTTGCCCTCGCCCAGCAGCCGATCGGCCTCGCGCAACTTGCGGATCACCTGCTCGGGCGTGTGCCTGCGCCGCTTCATGCTCGGTCCTTCCTCGTCCATCCTGATGAACGGGTAGAACTCTCACAAACACCGGACCGAACCCCCGGGGTCAGACCATCGCCGCTTCGCGGCTCGCACACTCACCCATCATGATCAAGGAGAAGGCTGCATAGACCAGCCCCAACGTGTCCACCGGAACGGGTCAGGTCCAGACG
>Ga0136623_10000239_pt1 | contig 15131 bp, 13 predicted proteins | sample AntDrymUQ4492106_2_FD_104656 | JGI IMG/M metagenome (GOLD analysis project Ga0136623, IMG submission 104656) | Polar desert sand microbial communities from Dry Valleys, Antarctica - metaG UQ449 (21.06) | ecosystem: Environmental > Terrestrial > Soil > Desert | place: Antarctica: Dry Valley...
CAAGGGGCGGTGACACGAGTGGTCACCGGGCTGCCTTCGTATGCACCCGCTGACGGCACCGGAGCGACCGGCCCCCACGATGTTGCGGAGGCTGCTCGTCAGTTCCTGGTCACAATCGGCTTGAGAGGAGACCCGGAGTTCCGAGCTGGATTTGGCGCAGACGCCGCTTGGTTCGGCCAACTGATTCGAGCCAAAGGCACAACGGTTCAGTCGATTGTTGATCTCGCTGCCTTCGAGGCCGCCAACAATCCTGACAAAGGTGAGGTTGACTCCAACCCCTACGGATTGGTGGTCTCAGGCAGCCGCCCTTTGGTCACCGACGCTGGAGGCAATGACTTGCTGTCGGTGTCTAACGCCGGCAACGTCGGAGTCGTTGCGGTGTTTCCTGCCGCGCGGTCGACTTCCCGTTCCCGCGTTTCCCGATGCAGGCGGTGCCGACAACGGTCACGGTTGGGCCCGACGGTGCGTCGTATGTCGGCCAGCTGACCGGCTTCCCATTCCCGGTGGGTGGCGCGAATGTTTACCGGGTGGCGCATGGTCAAGGGCCCCGGATCTATGCCTCCGGTTTCACGAACATCATTGACATCGAATTCGCCGATGATGGCACCCTGTATGTGCTGGAGATCGCCACCGACTCGCTCCTGGCGGGAGGACCCGGGGGTCTGTGGACGGTTCCGCCGGGCGGAGGAGCCGGCACCAGGATCCTCACCGATCCGTTGCTCTTCCCTGGTGGGCTCGAGTTTGGTCCGGACGGCGCTCTCTACATCACCAACCTCCCGATCTTCCCCGACGGCCAGGTGCTCAGACTCGACTGGTAAGGACTCTGGTGGTTTCAGCGGCGGTGACGTCGGGTACAAGCCAGTAGGACATCCAACAACCAAGGGAGGTCAGGATGTATCACGAGATCTGGACGTATCGGGATGACGTATACCCCGAGCGTGTAGACGCAAACGGGGATGCCGCCTCGACGGACATGCGCGACGACTTAAACGTGCGTGGCGACATAAGCGGCGATATGGTCGGTTACTCAGTGGAGGCCCTGGACGGATCGATCGGCAAAGTCGACGAAGCCACCCACGAAGCTGGTTCTAGCTACATCGTCGTAGACACCGGCCCTTGGATCTTCGGCAAAAAGGTCTTATTGCCGGCGGGCGTGGTTTCCCGGGTCGACTCGGAAGGTCGGAGCGTTGCGGTGAACCGCACCAAGGATCAGATCAAGAACTCGCCCGAGTTCGACGATTCCACCTATCGGGACTCGACTTATCGTGACGAGCTCGGCTCGTACTACGGCTCGGAAGGCCCTGGCTTCCGCGACTGGTAGATCGCCGACATTGATCGATAGAAAGGCCCGGGCCTTCGGCCCGGGCCTTTTCTTACCGAATCCAGACAGCGAGCTTCTCAGGCTGCATGGTCGTGGTGACGACTCTCCCCACCTCCGACCCCAGGGCATAGACGTCAACTTCACTGCGAAGACGATTCGACAGTTGCTCCATCGTTATCCGGGCGTCATAGGTCGAACGGTTGAATCTCCGATCGACCAAGGCCTGAGCGCGCCTTCGCATTGGAGCAAACAGGGCGGCAGCCAAAAGCGTCGCTCCCGCCACTGCCAACGATCCGGCGGTCGGTACCAGCGAGGAGATGAGGAACACGGTTCCTGCATAGACACCGATCAACAAGCTGGTGACCAACCCGTAGGTGATGGTGCGGGTGATGATCTTGTCGATGTCGAACAGCCGGTAGCGCATCACCGCGATCCCGATGGCGAGGGCTGGGGCACTTAGGCCGGCAACGGCCAGGACGTCGCCGACCATCCCGTCGGGCTCGAAGACTGCGTTCGCTACAAACATCACGATCGTGAGAAACACGGAGAAGACGAACCAAAGGAGCTGCTGACGCTCCAAGCCGCGGCGACTCCGGTACCGGGTCACCGTGGACACGGCGCCGAGGACGAGAAACACTAGAGCCATTGGCAGCAGAGCGGTTTCGGCATCTTCGTATGGCAAGAGCGCCAACGGATTGTCAAGTCGGATACCGATGTCGAACGACTGTTGGAAGGTGGTGGCAGCGATGAATACAAACAAGAAAACCACCACCGCCTTCAACACCCAGTCCCATCTTTTTGTGAGCGGTTGCCCATCAGGGAACAAAACGGGAATGACTACGAAGATGATCAGCAAGGCAACGAGCCAGGTCCATTCGCCAACCCAGGCCGAAAAGATCGCGCCCGGGAGGCCTTGGTCGATCGCGAACCGGGCGTAGTCGACACCTAGAAAGGTCAGGGTCCAGGAGCAGGCGAAGGCAAGGAGAATCCAACCGATTCTCACTCGCGGTTGACGCCACAAGAGGAATGCCCCGATGACCCAATAGGGAAGGGTGCCGAGAAGAATCAATTGGATTGCGCCCGGCGAGTTGGCGCGAGCGATCAGAAGATCGGCTGCGACCAATGACAGTCCGACCGCGAGGACGGTTAATGCCGCGGGTCCTTGGCGGTCTTGTTTCATTGCAACCATTCTGGCCTGAGCCGTTCCGGGGGAGTTACGGATGGCTTAGATGGTGAGAAATCCGACCCAAAGGGTATAACGCTCCAATGCGAAAAGCATTTGACCTGATCAAGCAAACCGTCAAGGAGTGGTCCGAGGACAAGGTGCCTCGGCTCGGAGCGGCTCTGGCCTATTACACGATGTTCTCTTTGGCGCCACTCCTGATCATTGCCATTGCGATCGCCGGCCTTGTATTTGGGGAGGAAGCAGCCCGTGGTCGGATCACCGATGAGCTTCGGACCTTGATCAACGATGACGCGGCCGTCATGGTCGAAGACTTGATCGCGAACGCCCGTCGTCCTGGTGCCGGTCTGGTGGCCACGATCATCGGGGTGGTGACGCTCTTGCTTGGTGCGTCCGGGGTTATCGGTCAGCTCAAAGACTCGATGAACACGATCTGGGAAGTGGGTCCGAAGCCTGGTCGCGGCATCCTCGGCCTGCTCAAGGATCGGTTCTTGTCCCTGGCCATGGTTCTGGGCATTGGGTTTCTCCTCTTGACATCGCTGGTCCTTAGCGCGGGTCTTGACGCGGTTTCGGAGTTCGCGTTCGGCGAGGACGCGGGTTTCCCTCTACAGGCCCTGAACTTCGTGGCTTCGTTCGCGGTGATCACGCTTCTCTTCGCGGTGATCTACAAGGTGTTGCCGGACGTCAAGATCGCCTGGCGCGACGTTTGGATCGGCGCTCTCGTGACCGCTCTTCTATTCAATCTCGGGAAGTTTCTAATCGGCGTGTATCTGAGCCGCTCCACGACCGCCTCGGTCTTCGGCGCCGCCGGCTCGCTGATCTTGATTCTGTTGTGGATCTATTACTCCTCGCAGATTCTGTTCTTTGGCGCCGAGTTCACCCAGGTCTACGCCAATCGTTTTGGCGGCAAGCTCGAGCCCGCTGAGGGCGCCGTCGCCTTGACTCCGGCCCAGCGGACCCAGCAGGGCATTCCGAAGGACGAAACTATTCGACACTGGACCCCGCCACCCGACGCGGCCAGCGGCCGAATGGCATCGTTGCTCGTGTTAGCCGTCGTCGTCTTCGACCTGATCGGAGGCAAGCGCCGCGCGTAGCCGTTTCCGCAAATTTGGCACGTGAGGAACGCGGTTTCCATAAATCGGCACCACAACGACGATTTCCGCACCGCTAGTACCGAATTACGTTTTAGGCGTTCCCCACTGCCGAAGTTGCCCGAGCCAACAGGAACCCAGCCTTAACTGGGGATGGGCTCGATCATGATGCATTCGCCCGGGCATTCCTCAGCCGATTCGAGGGCGTCTTGGATCAGATGATCGGGGATGCGGGCCACACCCCGCGATCCGTCAGGCCCGTGACCGTCGCCGTCCTTGCCGTCATAGACGATGGTCTTGCCGAAGTGCTTCGTTTCTTCCTTAACCACCCAAAGGCCGTCCTCACGGGCGGTGAACACATCGGGGGTGATCTCCTCACAGATTCCATCGCCCGTACAAAGGTCCTGGTCGATCCAAACCTGCAATTTCGAAGCTGTTGCCATGTCGAACTAAGGGTAGACGTTGAGCGACGATATCGGGGCAGGGTTCGCAGCCGCACGGAAGGGCTAGTTTGAGAGGTGATGGGCTACCAGCCGGTCAACAAGGTTCGGTTTGTCACTGCCACGACTCTCTTCGACGGCCACGACGCCTCGATCAACGTCTTCCGCCGCATGTTGCAGGCTTCGGGGGCGGAGGTCATCCATCTCGGCCACAACCGAAGCGGGACCGACATCGTCGCCACCGCGGTGGAAGAAGACGCCCAGGCGATCGCAGTCACTTCCTACCAGGGCGGCCACATGGAGTTCTTCCGCTATCTGCGCGATCTCCTGGTTGCTGCCGACCGTTCGGAGGTGAGAATTTTTGGCGGCGGGGGAGGGACGATCCTCCCGTCCGAAGCCGCCGAGCTGATGAGCTATGGGATCACCCGGATCTACTCGCCCGACGACGGGCGAGCGCTCGGGCTCCAAGGGATGGTCGACGACATGCTCGCCCAGGCTGATTACCCGACCGGCCAGCTCGACGAGCCGGCCGACTGGGCATCCCCGTTCGAGGCGGGCAAGCTGGCGCAACTGATCTCGGCGGCGGAGAACTGGCCGGACAAGTATCAGGACCTCTTCGAGCAGGTGGCCGAGAAGGCCGCCGGCTCCAGCGTTCCGATCATCGGCTTCACCGGCACCGGCGGTTCCGGCAAGTCATCTCTGGTCGACGAGGTCCTGCGCCGGTTCTTGCTCGACTTTCCCGACAAACGCCTCGGTTTGATTTCGGTCGACCCGTCGAAGCGTCGCACCGGGGGAGCGTTGCTTGGGGACCGAATCCGGATGAATTCGATCCCGCATCCGCAGGCGTTTCTGCGGTCGATGGCCACCCGCCAGGCCAACCTCTCGCTCTCCCCGGCGGTGGGCAATGCGCTCAACCTTTTGCGAGTCTCGGGGGTCGATCTCGTGATCCTCGAGACCTCGGGAATCGGACAATCCGACACCGAGATCGTCGACGTCGCCGATCTCGCCACCTATGTGATGACTCCCGAATATGGTGCGGCGTCCCAGCTCGAGAAGATCGACATGCTCGATTTCGCCGACCTCATCGCGATCAACAAGGCTGACAAACAAGGGGCCGAGGACGCCATGCGGGAAGTGCGGAAGCAGTTCCGCCGCAACCGCGTTCGGTTCGAGGGTCCCGACGAAGACCTGCCGGTCTACGACACGATCGCGTCCGACTTCAACGATCCGGGCACCAACCGCTTTTACGTGGCCTTGCTCCGTGCGCTCGCCACCAAAACGGGTGTCGAGTTTGAGTCGTCGCTCGGTTTGCCGATCGATCCGGTCGACAAGCAAGCGGTGGTGCCGCCCGCCCGCGTCCGCTACCTGGCTGAGGTTGCCGAGTCAAACCGCGGGTATGACCAATGGGCGATGGAGCAGGCTGAACTTGGCGAACAGACCTACCGGTTGGCTGCCGGTGCGGACCAAGAAGCCACGTCCGCTGCTCGTGCTGGTATCGACTCGGCCAACTTGGCGATGCTCGAAGGATGGGATCAGCGGATGGCTGCGTACGAGCGCGAGGACTTCGTTTTCATGGTGCGAGGCAAGGAAGTGTCGGTCCCGATCACTTCTGCAACGTTGAGTCACCAGACGATTCCGAAGGTGGCGGTGCCGCATTATCGAGGATGGGGAGATCGCCTGGCGTGGCTTTTGCAGGAGAACCTCCCGGGCAGCTTCCCCTACACCGCTGGCATTTACCCGTTCAAACGAACAGCCGAGGATCCCACGCGGATGTTTGCTGGCGAAGGGCCAGCCGAGCAGACCAACCGGCGATTCCACTATCTGGCGGCGGGCATGCCGGCCAAGCGGCTGTCGACGGCTTTCGACTCGGTGACGCTCTATGGCGAAGACCCTCATGAGCGGCCGGACATCTATGGCAAGGTCGGCAACTCGGGGGTCTCGGTGGCGAGCCTTGACGAGGCCAAGAAGCTCTACTCAGGCTTCGACCTCAGCGATCCGACCACCTCGGTTTCGATGACGATCAACGGCCCCGCCCCCATCATTCTTGGCTTCTTTCTCAATGCCGCCATTGACCAAGCGTGCGAGAAGTACATCAAGAAGAACGGGCTCGAGGCAGAGGCAGAGGACAAGATCGCTGCGCTTTATGAGGGCAAAGCGCGACCGCGCTACGAGGGCGAGCTCCCGCCCGGCAACGACGGACTCGGGCTCATGTTGCTCGGTGTCACCGGCGACCAGGTCCTGCCGCCTGAGGTGTACGAGCAGTTGCAAGCTGAAACCCTGGCGCGGGTGCGGGGAACGGTGCAAGCCGACATCTTGAAAGAGGACCAGGCCCAAAACACCTGCATCTTCTCGACCGAGTTCTCCTTGCGGATGATGGGCGACATCCAGCAGTACTTCGTCGATCACAACGTCGACAACTTTTATTCCGTCTCCATCTCCGGCTATCACATGGCTGAGGCGGGCGCCAACCCGATCACCCAACTCGCCTTCACCCTCGCCAACGGCTTCACCTACGTCGAGTACTACCTCTCGCGGGGGATGCAAATCGACGATTTCGCCCCCAACCTCTCCTTCTTCTTCTCGAACGGGATCGACCCGGAATACGCGGTGATCGGACGAGTGGCGCGACGCATCTGGGCCAAAGCGATCAAGCACAAGTACGGCGGCAATGAACGCAGTCAGATGCTCAAGTATCACATCCAGACCTCAGGCCGATCGCTGCACGCCCAGGAGATCGGCTTCAACGACATCCGCACGACGCTGCAGGCTCTTTACGCCATCTACGACAACACCAACAGCCTTCACACCAACGCCTACGACGAGGCGATCACCACCCCCACCGAGGAGTCGGTCCGGCGAGCGGTGGCGATCCAACTGATCATCAATCGAGAACTCGGCCTAGCGAAGAATGAGAACCCGCTCCAAGGCTCGTTCGTGATCGAGCACCTGACAGGCCTGGTCGAGGAAGCGGTTCTCGCCGAGTTCGAGCGGATCTCGAGTCGGGGAGGAGTTCTCGGAGCGATGGAGCGGCAGTACCAACGAGCCAAGATCCAGGAGGAATCTCTTCACTACGAACGCCTGAAAGAGTCTGGCGAACTGCCCATCGTCGGTGTCAACACTTTCCTCTCCGCCGAGGGCTCGCCCTTTGTCGTCCCAACCGAGTTGATCAGATCAACCGACGACGACAAGGACCGTTTGATCGCGAGTGTCCGCGCATTGCAGGTTCACTACCAGGATCGAGCCGAGCCTGCTCTCAAATCATTGCAGAAGGCCGCAATCGCCGGAAGGAATCTGTTTGCCGAGTTGATGTCGACCACCAAGGTGGCGACGCTCAGCCAGATCAGTGGCGCCCTTTACGAAGTCGGCGGCCAATACCGCCGAAGCATGTAGGCAGCCGGGCTGGCGCCCGGCTGGAGATTGGAAACGCTCGGGCAAGCCGAGCGTTTCAGATGTCAGATATCAGACTCGGATTCGGAATCTGGCATCTAGAACAGAAGGCGGTCTAGCCCTCGAGTGAGGCCGACGCGACCAGGGAGGGCGCGGATGGCCAGCAGCGTTCCGGCGATATAGGGAGCGGCGCTTTCGCCAGCGTCGTAGCGGAGGGTCAGGCGCTCGCTCTCGCCGCCAAAAATGACGTCCGTCGAGATGATGAAGCTGGGCAAGCGGAGCGAATGGACTTGCGTTCCGGCGACCGTTGCGCCCCTGACCCCCTCGGGGCCCAAGACGTCGGCTACAGGAACGCCGATCGCCGGTGGACGTACTCCTTGGAGTCGTTCGGCGAGTTCGCGGGCAGTACCGCTGGGAGCGTCGGGTTTGGTTGCGCTCGCATAATCGACAATTTCCCAGGTTTGGAGGTGCCGGGCGGCTTCTTCGGCGAAGCGGAGATGAAGGGTGGCGGCAAGCGAGAAGTTGCCGGCCGCGATGACTCCGACTCCTCTCGTGTGGGCCAAGGCGTCGATCTCGTCGTAATCCTCTCCCGATAGTCCGCTTGAGCCAACCACGACTCCGACTCCTCGGTCAACCGCAGTCAAAACATTGCTCTTGACCGAGGCGGCGCTGGTGTATTCGACGAGCACGTCCATCGGACCCGCGTCGAGAGCCTCACCCACCGACGAGGGAAACCCGGGGTCTGAGCGCGACACACCGCCAGTGAGCTCGAGGTCGGGGGCCCTCGAGATGGCGTCGGCGAGGGGACGGCCGACCCAGCCCGTGATCCCGGCGATAACGACACGTATCACAGGGCTTCGGAAAGCTTATTGATCAAAAGTCCTACTCCTTGGGCTTCGCCGGGAAGGTAGGCATCGGTAGGCTTTTGGCCAAATGCGCAGCCGAATCGCCGGATTTCTAGGTGTTCCGTTTCTCCGCAGGATTGGCTGGCATCTCCAGCGGGTGACCCGCCAGTTCGAAGGCAAAGTCACTACCAAGATGTTGATCGGGCTCGTCGTAATCATCGGCATGGCCGCAGCCCTCGTGACTTTCACCGAGCAAGACCTGACTCCACGCAACTTTTTCGCATCGTTCTACTGGGCGGTGACGACCGTCATGGGACAAGGCTCGTCCGACTACGTCACCGGACCGTGGGGATGGGTTACATCGTGGCTGCTCAATCTCTTCGGAGTAGCGATAGTCGCGACAGTCACTGGGGCGTTGGTGGGTTTTGTCATTGATCTACTACTCAAGGAGGGTCAGGGTATGGGTGCTGCCGGATTCAACGATCACGTCGTGGTCTGTGGGTGGAACTCCACCGCCCGCGAGCTAATCGATGAGTTGCGAAGCGACGATTACGACGTTCGGGTAGTCGTTATCGACGCTGCAGAACGAAACCCGGCGGGCGACGGCGTCTATTTTGTGCGTGGCGATGGCGCCGCCGAGGAGGATCTGTCGCGGGCAGGTATCACCACCGCTCGGGCCGCGATCATCTGCCCGCGCGATGGGAGCGACGATGCCGACATGCACTCGATCCTCACCGTTTTGGCGATCGAGGCCATGGCCCCGCAGGTGCGGACAGTGGTTGAGGTCAACAACCCCAAGCACGTGCCCCACTTCAAACGGGCCGACGTAGACGAAGTCCTCGTCACCTCGAAGCTTGCCTCGCGTTTGCTTGCTCGCACTGCCCTCTATCCCGGCTTGGGTGACCTCGTCACCGATTTGGTTTCGGGCGGAGAAGGCGCTGAGCTCTACCGGGTGCGTATTCCCGATCGGATGGTGGGGATGTCGGTCGGAGACGTGAGCCGCCATCTCAAAGACGACAACGACGCCACGTTGCTGGCCCTGGCGCGCAACGGCGACCTCACCACGAATCCGGAAACCGCGTTAGTCATCGAGCTGGGCGACGAGGTAGTCGTGATCGCCGAGCACCTCGACAAGCTCGCCTCGCTGTCCAAGGTCGACTGAGCCGCCTCTTAATAGACCAAGCAGCGCTTTTATCACCAAATCGGCCCCTGGGAGGGGCCGATTTGGTCTCGATAACGCTGTCTACCCCGCAGCGACGATGCCGACCAATACAGCGATCGATAGGGAAACCGGTGCCCCAGATTCGTTCAACTTTCGAGCGCGAGATCGCGTTCACGATCGTTCCGAGTGCGAAGTAACCGGCGATGATCCAAGCAGCCGCATTCAGCCAAGTAGGCGGATTCGCGGAGGCGCTTCTTGCTAGGACGAGCCACGCGATTCCGCCCAGGAGAAGCGCAGAGGCGGCGCTGGCGATGCGCAGTTTTGTGGGGAGTACTCCGGCATTTCGTCCGCCCCAGGCCGCTGCTCCCCACGGCACGCCAAGCGCCAACATGATTTGAAACAGCGCCACCACCGCGATCAGGGCGGCGGCGCCGCCAGCGGCGTAGGTCATCCCGGGATCGTAGGCCAACCCACCGCACCGTTTTCGCGACGCAAACAGGGCGTTTTACGCCCTGTTTGCGTGATAAAAACGCTGCTTGGTCAAAAATGGTCGGCGCTAGCCTCGATGCCCCGTGGCGTACGACTTTGCGACAATTGAACCGAAATGGCAGGCCCGTTGGGCCGATGAGCGCGTGTTCAATGTCACAGCCGATCCGGACCGGCCCAAGTTTTTCAACGTGCAGATGTATCCCTATCCCTCGGGCGAGATGCACATGGGCCACCTCCGCAACTACACCTATGTCGACCTGATCACCCGCTACAAGACCATGCGGGGATTCAATGTTCTATCACCGATGGGTTGGGACTCGTTCGGGTTGCCGGCCGAGAACGCCGCCATTGCCTCTGGCATCCATCCGCGGATCTTCACCGAAGAGAAGATCCAGACCATGAAAGCGCAGCTCAAACGGCTGGGCGGGGTCTACGACTGGGACCGCGAAATCGCCTCTCATACCCCCGAGTTCTATCGGTGGGACCAGTGGCTCTTCCTCAAGCTCTTCGAGCAGGGCCTCGCCTATAAGAAGCTTGCCCCAGTCAACTGGTGTCCTCAAGATCAAACCGTGCTCGCCAACGAGCAAGTCGTCGACGGAGCCTGTGAGCGGTGCGGCACGATCGTCGCGAAACGTGATCTCGAGCAGTGGTTCTTTCGCATAACCGACTACGGCGAGCGGTTGCTGAACGACCTCGCCTTGCTGGACCGGTGGCCGGACCGCGTCCGCGTCATGCAGGAGAACTGGATCGGGCGATCGGAAGGTGCCCAGTTCACGATCAAGGTGGCGGACAACGACCTTTCGTTTGAGGTGTTCACGACCCGACCCGACACGGTGTTCGGAATGACATTCGCCGTCCTCGCCCCCGAGCACCCCTTGGTCGAGGCGTTGATCACCGGCAGCGAAACCGAAACCGAGGCACGGGAGTACATCGCCGCTGCCAGAAGGGCCAGCGAAGTCGAGCGCCTTGCCGAGGGAGCCAAGACCGGCGTCTTCACCGGCGCTTTTGCGATTAACCCCGCCAACAACGGCCAGGTGCCGATCTATATCGCCGATTACGTGCTGCTGTCGTACGGGACCGGAGCGATCATGGCCGTGCCCGGTCAGGACCAACGTGACTGGGATTTCGCCAAGCGATATGGAATCGAAATCATCCGCACGGTCGAGCCCCCGTCTGGTTTCGAAGGTGAGCCTTACCTAGGCGAAGGTCCAGTCATCAACTCTGATTTCCTCGACGGGCTCGACCAAGCGTCCGCCAAGAAACGAATCATCGCCTGGCTGGAGGAACGCGGCCTCGGCTTCGGCAAGGTCCAATACCGGTTGCGTGACTGGCTCATCTCTCGGCAGCGTTACTGGGGCTGTCCAATCCCGATCATCAAATGTCCGACCGACGGTCTGGTGGCGGTCCCGGAAGCCGACTTGCCGGTGGTACATCCTGATGTCGAGAACTACGCCCCCGAGGGGGAATCCCCTCTGGCCTCAGTCCCCGAATTCGTCAATGTCATCTGTCCGGTTTGTGGCGGTCCGGCGGAACGAGAGACTGACACGATGGACACCTTTGTCGACTCCTCCTGGTACTACCTGCGCTATTGCGATTCAGACAACTCTGAGGAGATCTTCGATCCGGCCAAGGTCGCCTATTGGATGCCGATCGATCAGTACGTGGGCGGCATCGAGCACGCAGTCCTCCACCTGCTTTACGCCCGCTTCATCACCAAGGTCCTGCATGACATGGGCTTGGTCGAGGTCGAGGAGCCCTTCGCCGCTCTGTTCACTCAAGGGATGATCGTCAAGGACGGCGCCAAGATGTCCAAGTCGAAAGGCAATGTGGTCGCCCCCGATGACTACTACTCCCGGTACGGCGCCGACGCGATTCGGTTGTTCGAGCTCTTCATTGGACCGCCGACTGACGATGCGATTTGGAACGACAACGGGGTGGAGGGAACCTATCGCTTCCTTGATCGGGTCTGGCGGATCGGTCACGGAGAGGCAGGGATAGTCGTCGACAGCCCACCGTCCGAAGGCGACCAAGCGCTCCGCGCTGCGGCTCATCGCACGGTGAAGAAGGTCACCGAAGATATCGACCGTTTCCGTTTCAACACCGCCGTCGCCGCGCTGATGGGTCTGACCAACAGCATTCTCGATCGACTCCGCTCCGATGAGGGTTTGAGCAGATCGGTCTACGACGAGGCATACGGCCTCTTGTTGAAGATGCTGGGGCCGATGGCTCCTCACGTCACCCACGAGCTTTGGGAACAGACCGGACGCGGCCCGATGCTGGCACTCGAACCCTGGCCGGTTTGGGATCCTTCGCTGGTGGAGCTGGAGGAGGTGACGATGGTCGTCCAGGTGAATGGAAAAGTCCGCGACCGGATCCAAGTGCCGTCGAGGATCTCCGAAGCCGAAGCCGAAAGCGTCGCGCTCAATTCGGCCAAGCTCGCTCCTTACCTGGCCGCAGGCACGATTCGCAAGGTCGTCGTCCGCACGCCCAACCTCGTCAACGTGGTGATTTCTTGAAGGGATATCCCCCTTCGGTAGTCGCCGCGCTGGGGGGTTTGGATGTCGAAGAAGTAGCGCAGAGATGCGGAGTCGCCGATCTCGACGCTGTCCCCATTCGCCGGGCGCCGCGCTGGATGGTGCGGGCCTGGCGAGGCGATGTGGCAGCCATGACATTGCCGTTTGGAATCTTCGTTCGCGCTGATTGCCTGACGGGTGATCGCACTCGTCTCGCCAACACCGTTCAGCACGAGCTCGTTCATGTACGGCAATGGAAAGAGCTCGGGGTCCTTCGCTTCTTGTGGCGTTATCTCGCCGACTATTTACAGGGGCGCCGGCGCGGCCTTGGCCACACCGAGGCCTATCGCCAGATCAGCTTCGAACAGGAAGCCCGCCGTATCGCCGGCCACTGATCATTCGACGACTAGCCCGGTAAGGTCGGCCTCGGGGGGTGGGTACTTCAGGTTGAGTTTCTCGAGAGTCTCGATCAAGACTCGCGCGATAACGATGTTGCGGTACCACTTGCGATTGGCCGGGATGACGTACCAGGGCGCAGTCGTCGTCGAGGTCAGGGTGATCGCCTCTTCGTAGGCTGCCTGATAGAGGTCCCAGCGCTTGCGTTCGTCGAGGTCGCCCATGGAGAACTTCCAATGCTTCGAGGCGTCGTCGATTCGGTCCTGGAGGCGCTGGCGTTGCTCTTCCTTGGAGATGTGGAGAAAGAACTTCAGGATGGTGGTGCCTTCGTCCACCAGCATCTGTTCGAAGTTCCGGATGTGATCGAATCGTCGCCGCCACCGCTCCTCGGAAGTCAGCTCGCGAACGCGCACCACCAAAACGTCTTCGTAGTGGCTGCGGTTGAAAATCGTGATCTCGCCGTTGCCGGGCACATGGGGATGGACGCGCCAGAGATAGTCGTGATCGAGCTCGAGCGGGGTCGGTTGCTTGAACGACGCGACTTTGACTCCGAGTGGATTGACACCCTCAAACACCGCGGAGATCGTCCCGTCCTTCCCCCCGGTGTCGGTTGCCTGGAGGACGACGAGCAGCCGATGACTGCGGTTGGCGTAGAACAGGTCCTGGAGTTCTTCGAGCCGCTCGTTGAGCGCCTTCATCGCCTGACTACCAGCCTCTTTGTCGCCGGCGAATAGCCGGCCGTCGGCTGGATCGCGCTGGGCGAGATCGGCGGCCGTCCCCTCTTGGACGCGATAGACATCGGTGTCCGTCGTGCTCATCTCGTCACCATAGGTCGCGCGCAGACCCCTTCCGTAAAGCGACCGACCGGACTATTACCAACGAGTGAGCTCGGGCCGGGCGTCCTTGATTTGGTTGGTGCTGGTTGCCGCGGTTGCGGCCGGTCTCCTGTGGGGCAGGAGGAGTTCGGAGAGCCCACCCCTCGCGGTCGCGATATCAGCATCGACTTCTTCCTCGACGATCACCGTGCATGTCGGAGGTTGGGTGGCGAGGCCCGGTCTTGTCGAGTTGCCAGGAGGGGCCCGCGTCGCCGACGCGATTTCGGCCGCTGGCGGATCGATGCCCGGCGCCGATCTGGCTGCGCTCAACCTTGCCGCCACCCTCGTCGATGGTGAGCAGGTTCTCCTGCCTGGACCGGCAGGTTCGGAGGTCGTAGCGTCCGAATCGGACGAAGGTGGGCCGATCAGTCTCAGCCGAGCCGCAGTCGAAGAGCTCGACCAGCTGCCGGGAATTGGGCCTGTGATCGCCCAGAGGATCGTCGACTACCGCGAGGCCAATGGGCCGTTTCAAACGGTTGAGGACCTGCTTCTGGTCCCGGGGATCGGGGAAGCCAAGCTGGCCAGCATCCGCGACCTGGTCGTTCCTTGAGGTGGCCTAACCCTGCGGAAAGAGTCGTCCTCGCCAACACGGCCTGGCTGGTGTCCGGTTTGGCCACCGCTGGCCGATTTGGCTGGCTGTGGGTGGTGGGAGCTGGTCTGGCCGGCGGCCTCTTGTCGAGGCGATCGCCCCGACTGGCCTTGCTCGCCTTCGTTGTTGGTGTTGCCGCGGGCCAGTTCTCCAACATTCGCACACGGGAACAGACTGCTATCGCGTTGCCGCCGGCATACGACGCTCTGGACGTCGTGGCCGTGACCGACAGCAGCCTCGGTCGATATGCCGACGCCTGGGCGGTGGCTCGGCCGATCGCCGTGTTGGTCGGGGACCAACGACGCGAATGGAAGGGGCCAGATCTCCTGCTCACCCTTTCCACGGAGGTCGATCTTGTCCGTGGAGGCAGCTATCGAATCACCGGTGCTCTCCTCCAGACCCGGTTTGAAGTCGATCAAGTCGAACCGCTGGCCAGTCCTTCCGACCCGCTTACGTTCGCAGGCAACGCCCTGCGAGGGCACGTCTTGTCGAGACTCGACCGAGAAATCCCCGAGCAAGCTTTGTTGGCGGGCTTCCTCGTGGGAGAAACCTCGGGTCTGTCCGAGTCGGATCTTGAAGCGCTCCGGGCCGCGGGACTCTCACATTTCGTGGCCGTCTCGGGCTCAAACGTCGCGGCATTTCTCCTTCTTTTCTGGATCGCGTTGGGTCCGTTAGGGATCGGTCCGCGCCGGCGCGGAGTCCTCGGCCTGCTTGGTCTTTTCGTTTTTGCAGTAGCGACGCGGTGGGAGCCGTCGGTGGTTCGTGCGAGCCTCATGGCTGGCGGAGTCCTCGGTGCTCGGGTAATCGGTCTCGCCTTGAGCCATTGGGTCGCCCTAGGTC